>Ga0209723_1000451_pt1 | contig 76708 bp, 56 predicted proteins | sample BiotimSIPDNA_2_FD_185750 | JGI IMG/M metagenome (GOLD analysis project Ga0209723, IMG submission 185750) | Anaerobic biogas reactor microbial communites from Washington, USA - Biogas_R2 time_0 SIP DNA (SPAdes) (version 2) | ecosystem: Engineered > Bioreactor > Anaerobic > Unclassified | place... | reverse complement strand
CCGAGGTCTGCTGAGAGTCTCTCCACAGCCGCTGCCGTGGTCTGCAGGTTCTTCCTTTGCGCCAGTCCTCCAAGCGGTGTTTCACCCTTCAGGGTCATACCGCCATCAAAGCCTGAAAGAGTGAACCGCCTGAGGGAGCTGTCCGGGGAAATCCTTCCCGGACTGCACCTGAACCGGTTATCGGCAAAGGTGACAGGCGCATGCATTGCTTCAGCGCGCTGTTGAAAAACATCCCGTGTCTCAGGCTGAGTCTCGCCTATCACAACAGGCACACCCTCCTTGATGATCCCGGCCTTCTCCACGGCAACTGCCCCCAGGGTACGCCCCAGGAACTCCATGTGGTCATGCCCTATATTGGTTATGACTGACAGCAGGGGTGTGATAATATTGGTCGAATCAAGCCTGCCTCCCATCCCAACCTCAATGACAGCAATCTCAACCTTCATCCTGGCGAAGTAGTCAAACGCCAGCGCAACGGTCAGCTCAAAGAATGATGGCTTTATCCTGCTTATGATTCCATCATGGTCTGCAACAAACCTGACCACCTCCTCCTCCGGAATCATCTCACCGTCAATCTTTATCCTCTCCCTGAAATCTTTCAGGTGGGGAGATGTGTAGAGACCTGTCCTGTATCCGGCCTCCTGCAGCACCGAGGCAGTCATATGCGATACTGATCCCTTCCCGTTGGTACCTGCAACGTGTACCGTACGGAACCTTGAGTGCGGATGACCAAAATAGCGGTCAAGCTCAAGCGTATTGTCCAGGTTACCCTTGTATGCGGGCTTGCCCACACGGTGGTATGCAGGCAACAGGCTGAAGAGATATTCAATGGTTTCCCGGTATGTCATGTTGATAACCTTTGTGCGGTTGTTCGCAAATTTATAAAAAGCGTTTTTCACACGCATATGGCACCGTTATCTTTGTTTCTGTGGTACTATCTGCGCCGGAGATGCTGCCATTTAAACCAAATCTGTTATGGCGAAAAAGAAAAAGCAAAAGAAGATTTTTATTCTTGACACAAACGTTCTGCTGCATGACTTCACATGCATCTACAATTTTGAGGAAAATGATGTTATTATTCCCATCGTGGTGCTGGAAGAGCTTGACAAGTTCAAGCGGGGCAATGACATTATAAATTTCCATGCCCGGGAATTTACGCGTGAGCTTGACAAAATAGCCGGTGACATGCTCCTGACGGGCAATATTCCCCTTGGCCAAAACCTGGGCACACTGCACATTGAGACCGGGAAGCAGTTTTCAGAGAGGGTCTCCGAATCATTCCCGGAAAGAACCCCTGATCACCGGATACTGGCAATAGCCGATTTTATTACCCAGGAAAACAAAGACAAAGTCGTTGTCTTGATAACAAAGGACATCAATCTCAGGATGAAGGCAAAGTCACTGGGTATCAGGTCTGAAGACTACCAGAATGACAAGGTTGCCAATCTTGATGATCTCTACAAGGGGATCAGAATAATAGAGAACATTGATCATGACCTGATCAACAAGCTTTACGAGAATGCTGACGGGGTTCCTGCCTCGGAGCTCAAAATCAAGGATACGGAGCCCGGACATCATTATTTTATCCTGCGAAACAGCAATTCCAGCGCCCTTGCCCATTATGATCCTGCCACAAAGACGCTGGAGAGGGTTCTCAAGCAGACCACCTATGGCATTGAACCCCGGAATGCTGAGCAGACCTTTGCCCTCGACGCACTATGTGACCCTGACATACAGCTCATCTCCCTGACCGGCAAGGCCGGTACAGGCAAGACCCTCCTGGCACTTGCAGCTGCACTGCACCAGCACAAGCGCTATAAGCAGATCTTTCTTGCAAGGCCTATAGTTCCGCTGGCCAACCGCGATATGGGCTTCCTGCCTGGTGACGTAAAGGAAAAGATGGAGCCCTACATGCAACCGCTCTTTGACAACCTGACGGTCATCAAGCACAGATTCAGTGCCCAGAGCCCGGAGTTCATCCGCATAAATGACATGATAAAGGATGATAAGCTGGTGATCACCCCTCTGGCATATATCAGAGGCCGCAGCCTCTCGAACATCTTCTTCATCGTTGATGAAGCCCAGAACCTTACTCCTCATGAGGTGAAGACAATTATCACCAGGGCCGGCGAGGGAACAAAAATGGTCTTCACAGGTGACATCGAGCAGATTGACTCGCCCTACCTTGACTCCGGGTCAAACGGGCTAAGCTACCTCTCTGACAAGATGAAGGGACTGGATCTCTTCGCCCACGTTCACCTCGTCAAAGGCGAGAGAAGCTTCCTGGCTGAACTGGCAAGCAAACTGCTCTGATCCGGCTTTTTTGCTATTTTTGCATCAGGAACAGCAACCATTTAATTTTGAAGAGGAAAGTAGCGTTTCACACACTGGGATGCAAGCTTAATTTTGCCGAAACTTCCACAATTGCACGCACCCTGCCCGATGACAGGTTCGAGAGGGTATCTGCTGACAGTCGTGCTGACATATATGTAATCAACACATGTACCGTCACTGATACTGCTGACCGCAAATGCAGGCAGGCTGTAAGGAAGTTCGCCCACCGCAATCCTGACGCTTTCATTGCCGTCGTTGGTTGCTATGCTCAGATGAGACGCGAGGAGGCAGCCTCCATAGAAGGAGTTGATCTGGTCCTCGGAACATACGAGAAATTTGACCTCGCCTCCTATATCGACAATCTCCAGAAACGAACAGCTCCCGGGATCCACTCCTGTGAAACCGTTAACACCGACGAATTCATGGCTTCATGGTCGGCCGGAGAACGAACACGGTCATTCCTCAAGGTACAGGACGGATGTGACTATCACTGCTCATACTGCACCGTTCCCCTTGCCAGGGGGAAGAGCAGAAATCCTGCCATCAGTGAAATAGTGGCCGAGGCAGAAAAAATTGTCGCCGGAGGAGTCATGGAGATAGTCCTCACCGGAGTCAATGTGGGCGACTTCGGGAAGAGCACCGGAGAGACCCTCGAACAACTCCTGGAAAGTCTGGTAAAGGTGAACGGACTGCAAAGATTGCGACTGTCATCTATTGAGCCGAACCTGGTCACTGACCGGATCATTGATATTGTCTCTGAAGGAAAGGTGCTGCTGCCTCACTTCCATATACCTCTTCAGAGTGGAAATGACAGGGTGCTCGGGCTTATGCGCCGGCGGTACCGCAGGGAGGTGTTCCGCGACAGGGTGATGAAGATCAGGGAAAGAATTCCCGATGCGGGCCTTGGGGCAGATGTCATCGTCGGCTTCCCGGGCGAGACGGAAGAAGAGTATGCAGACACATACAGCTTCCTTGAGAGCCTCCCCCTCTCCTATCTCCATGTCTTTGCCTTTTCACCACGGCCGGGGACACCTGCAGCAGAGATGCCGGGAGCAGTGAGCCGCCAGGAAAAGGAGAAAAGAAGCAGACAGCTCATAAGACTGTCAGAGAGCCGGCGGATGCAGTTCATGCACAACGCCTCCGGACAGATACACAACGTTCTGTTTGAAAAGAGAGGTCACGATGGAACAGTGACAGGGCTGACAGGCAATTACATAAGGGTTATGACGCCCCGTGTAAAGGGACTGCCCGGTTCAATACGGCAGGTCAGGCTCACCTCCCTTCGCGATGACTCTTCCATGAACTGCGAATTGACAGATAAAGAAGCATAATGAAACGTGCAGGATATTACATATTCGTGGCTCTGAGCCACACAATCACACTCCTCCCCATGTGGGCGCTGCATCTGCTGTCAGACCTGCTGTGGCCGTTCATCTATCATGTCGTAAAGTACCGCCGCGGGGTAGTAGAGACAAACCTCAGAAACGCATTTCCGGAAAAGAGCCCGGAAGAACGTAAAAGGATAGCAAAGAGATTCTACAGGCATCTCACTGACCTGATAGTGGAGACCCTGAAGGCTATGCACATGTCACCGGAGCAGATCAAAAAGCGTTTTTCCGTTTCCGACACCTCCCTTGCAGACAGGTTCTACAGCGAAGGACGTGATATTGTCGCCCTTTGCAGCCACTACAACAACTGGGAGTGGTACTCCTCAATGCAGCTCTCATCAAAACACAGGGTTATACTTATTTATAAACCACTGAAAAACAAGGATTTTGACCGGCTTCTACATAAGATAAGAACAAGGTTCGGGACATGGGTCACACCCATGAGCCATATCATAAGGGATCTGGTAAAATGCAGGAATGAAAAGATTCTCACCATGTCAGGATTCATTGCGGACCAGACACCTCCCCCCGATGACAATGCATTCTGGACAACATTCCTTAATCAGGATACATGCTTCTACCGGGGGGCGGAAAAAGTTGCGGTTAAATATGATATGCCGGTAATATTTATTAATATAGCCAGGAAGAAAAGAGGCTTTTACGAACTTGAATACAGTCTGATATCAGAGCATCCCCGCGAAGAGGAACCCAATGCCATAATTGCCCGTTATGCCGCCATGCTTGAAGAGGCAATCAGGGTTAAGCCTGAATACTGGCTATGGTCACACCGGCGGTGGAAACATAAAAGAGAGGAGAAAAAATGATCAGAACAGCCGTAGTCATCCTCAACTGGAACGGAAAAAAATTCCTTAAACAGTTTCTTCCGGGTGTAGTTAAGAATACGCTTGCACCTGACACATCGGTCATTGTGGCTGATAATGGATCCGAAGATGATTCAGCAAAGTGGCTGGCGGAAAACCACCCGGAGGTCAAGGTTATCAGGCTTAACAGCAACTATGGATATGCGGGAGGTTACAACAGGGCACTGAAGGAGGTTGAAGCCGAATACTACATACTTCTGAATTCCGACGTGGAGGTTGAGCCGGCGTGGGCAGAGAAGCTGATCACCTTTATGGAGATGCACCCTGATGTGGGTGCCTGCCAGCCCAGGATCAGGTCATACTACAACCGTGACTCGTTTGAGTATGCAGGCGCTGCAGGAGGGTATATTGACCGGCTGGGCTACCCTTTCTGTCGTGGACGTATCTTTGACACAATAGAGAATGACAACGGCCAGTATGACGATGTCCGCGAGGTCTTCTGGGCATCAGGCTCATGTATGGTCGTCAGGGGTGCCGCATTCGACCAGTGTGACGGCTTTGACGAGTCATTTTTCCTCCACATGGAAGAGATTGACCTCTGCTGGAGGATGCAGAACGCCGGATATACCATCAGCTACTTTCCTCATTCCGTGGTCTGGCACGTGGGAGGAGGCACCCTCGGTTACGGATCACCATCCAAGATCTATTACAACTTCCGCAACAGCCTTATCATGCTGGCCAAGAACCTCCCGGCAAAGCATCTCCGCAGAACCATCTTCATCCGCCAGGTGCTTGACGGCCTGGCAGTTGTCATGCTGCTCTTCAGGGAAGGCCGCGCAGCAGCAGCAGCGGTTTTAAGGGCACACAGGGATTTCAGGAGGCAGAAGACAGCTATCAGAACCTTCAGAACCCTGACACCTAACCCGGGAATCTTCACTCCGCATACCACTATGAACAGATACCTCCTTTATGAGTATTATATACGCAAAAGGAAAACATTTACAGAACTCAGGTGGCGCTGAACAGGAAGCAGCAGATGACAATATTCATTACGGTAGTACTAACCGTCTATATCCTTACCAACCTGTGGCTCTGGTTCAAAGGCCGGAGAGCTCTCTCAGGGGCCGGAATAAACACCGTATGGTACAATGCAATCTTCATTGCCCTGGCATCAGCCTTCGTGATCGGCAAACTCCTTGAAAACTCTTTCACAAATGTTTTCATAGACATAGTAAACATTATCGGCGGCTTCTGGCTGGCGTTCATGCTCTACGGATTCCTTGCATGGCTGGCTGCGGATATCCTGATGCTGTTGCAGAAGCCTTTCCGCCTGATCACTCCGGATCTCATCCCGAAACTCAGGCTGTGGCTGTTTGCAGGAATCAGCTCAGCAACGATCCTGCTGATCATTATCGGATCTGTTAATGCGGTAAGCCCGGTTATTACCAGATACACCATCGAAGTCAGCAGGAAGCCTGACACCCTTCATGAACCGATGCACATCGTTGCCGTCTCTGACATACACCTTGGCAGCATTATCCGGAAGAGAAGCATGCGCCATCTATCGGAAATGATAACCGGTGAAGAGCCTGACCTCGTCCTGTTCCTTGGCGATCTGCTCGACGGAAGCATTGGTCCGGTGCTGCGGGGTGACCTGCTCTCCTGTCTCAGCATCCCCGCACCACGGTTCGGGATCTTTGCCATTACAGGGAACCATGAGTATATAGGTGACTTTGCAAAGTCAGTATCATATATTGAAAGCAAGGGAATAAGGGTGCTGAAAGATGAGATTGTCAGCCTTGAAAACGGTGTCAGTATAATTGGCCGGCTTGACAGAACAGCCATGCATTCACCGGGCGTCGGCCGCAAGCCGCTTGAGCAACTGCTGGCTGAGAGTGACACCACTGCTCCATTGATTCTGCTTGATCACCAGCCTTATGAGCTGTCAGCCCTGGCCTCAACACCGGTTGACATGCAACTCTCAGGGCATACCCACAACGGGCAGCTATGGCCCCTCAACCTTATCACAGACAGGTTGTATGAACTGAGTTACGGATACAGGATGTTCGGAAAGACACACGTGATAGTCTCTTCCGGATTTGGTTTATGGGGTCCCCGGATGCGGATAGGAACCAGGCCGGAGATACTTTCTGTTACCCTGACGGGAAAATCAGAGTAAGGGGAAAACTTTTTCAAGCATTATACCCCTCGATCCTTTGACAAGGATGGTATAGCCTTCGGGTCTCTCTGACCTCAGCCATTCGGCGGCAGCCTCTGATGTTCCGAAGAGGTTGGCCGGGAAATCTGCTGCCGCTTCCCGGAAAAGGGGACCCACAAGCACCACCCTGACGTCACCGATACTCCTCAGTTGCCTGATAACGGCAGCATGGCCGTGAGCGCTCTCACTGCCCATCTCCAGCATATCACCAAGGATAACCATTTTCTTTCCCGCCTTCAGCGCAGCAAATGAAGCCAGCGCCTTCTCCATGCTCGAGGGATTGGCATTGTATGCATCACGGATAACGGTATTCCTGCCTGTCTCCGTCACCTGTGACCGGTTATTCGAGGGCTTGTATGATGAAACTGCATCAATTATCTCTCCTTCCGGAATGCCGAAAAGCAGTCCGGTTGCCATTGCAGCCCTTACATTGTCAAGGTTGTATGATCCGAAGAGTTCTGTTTTAAAACAGTGCTCCCTGCCGTCAATCACCGCTTTTACCTCCAGCAGCATCAGGTCATCACCGGCAGGAGTGGCGCTGAGAGTATGTCCTCCCGGTGCCGAGTAGGGCACGGTATTGGTCATCCCTGATACCAGTTCACAAAGGACGGGATTGTCATCGTTGTATATTGCAGTGCCGTTATTTTCCCGTAATGACTGGTATAGTTCGGACTTCGCTTTTCGCACATTTTCGAACGAGCCGAAACCCTCTATATGTGCCGTGCCGATATTGGTGATGATGCCATGTGTAGGCATTGTTGCAGCACAGAGGGCGGTTATCTCTCCCATGTGGTTGGCACCCATCTCCACCACCAGGAATGCTGCATCATCAGGTGCGCTGAGCAGGGTCAGCGGAACACCTATGTGATTGTTGAAGTTGCCCTGGGTGCTGTGTACCCTTCCGTGCCGCGACAGAACGGCAGTGATCAGCTCCCTGGTGGTTGTCTTGCCGTTGGTGCCGGTTATACCGATGACGGGCATATGCAGCCTCTTCCGGTGACAGGCGGCCAGTGCTGTCATGGTCTCAAGGACATCGTCAACAACAATTATTTTTTCTCCGCTGAGCGACCGGTCATCCACTATGGCGGCCAGCGCTCCGGCCTCCAGGGCGGCTGCGGCATACCTGTTCCCGTCATGGGAAGGACCCTTGAGTGCAAAGAAAAGCTCACCTCTCTTTACTGCCCTCGAATCCGTCGTTACACCGGCAGAACCCCGTAACAGACCGTACAACCTTTCAATCTCCATCCTGTTTTAAAAAGAAGCCTCATTACTTTGGATAATGAGGCTTTATTCTTACATGTTTATATATACATTATCGACCCGAGGGACTTCCTACCCTGATCATTGCACACCTGAAACCAAGGTCATCACGTGATGCTTCCTGATCAAGATAGCGGCGGGTTGAGGGGTTGAGCCAGTAAGCCCTGTCTTTCCATGATCCGCCCTTGAATACCCTTGCCCTGTCATTGATGAGGGTAACATAGTCATTATCAGTCTCATTCTGTGAATACATCCTCTCTGTCTGGGGCAGGTCGGCATTTCCTGACCATTCAAGGCTTGAGGAGATGCTGGAGATGACGTCACCGTCGAGGTAGTTCCTGTAGTCTGCCTTCTGATAGTTGTACCTGTGGGCTACATCTTCCGGCCTGACAGTGTCAATCTGCAGTCTTCCCAGCCTGTCCTTCTCAACCACATCGCCGTTGGCGTCACGCCTCAGATCGGTGAACACGTTACCCCTGAACGGGTTGAACATGTCTACATCCTCTGAGGAGAGCTGACGGTAAACGTCCATCACCCACTCGTTTACGTTTCCTGCCATGCAGTAAAGGCCGTAGTCATTGGGCCAGTATGACCTGACATCCACAGTGATGCTCCCTGCGTCGTTCAGGTTTCCGGCAACACCCATCATGTCACCGCGTCCGCGAACGAAGTTGGCCATGAATTCACCCCTGTACTTGGGGGCTGCGTTACGGACGTTGTGACCGTCCCACGGGTAGATAGCCCTTTCATATATCCTCTCCTCGAAGGTGTTGCCCCTGAGGCCGTAGGCTGCAAATTCCCACTCGGCCTCCGTCGGCAGGCGGTAGCGCGGAAGCAGGATGCCATCCTCCTGGCGGACACGCGGATGAAGCTCATCAACTCTCTGCCCGGCGATACCTTCATACTGACCTGCCAGATAGGCTTCAGTATTGAAGTTATTGGCTCCTGACTGTTCCACATTGGCTTCCTGCCACTTGCTGTTAATAAGAATCTGCTCGTTGACCCTGTCAGTACGCCAGACACAATAGTCATTGGCCTGCAGCCAGCTGACACCCACAACCGGATAATTATTGAACGAGGGGTGACGGAAATAGTACTGAACGTATGGTTCATTCAGCGCGAGCGGACTTCTCCAGACCAGAGTGTCAGGGAGAGCGCGGCGGTGAACCTCCGGATAATCGCTGTACACCCTCCTCAGCCAGTACAGATACTCACGGTAGTCGAGGTTGGTGATCTCTGTCTCATCCATATAAAAGGAGGAAACGGTTACCCTGCGCGGCGTGTTGTTCCAGTCAAACATTACATCCTGATCAACCCGCCCCATGGTAAAGGTACCACCTTCAATCAGCACCAGGTTCGGACCGGTGATCTGCTCCGAAGCCTCTCCTATCGGGTAACCCAGGTCATTGACATCGCTCGATTTGGGATCCCTGTAGCTCCAGCCAGTAGTTGGAGACACATTATCCTTTCTGGCTCCCTTGCAGGAAAAAAGGAAGAGAGCAACAACTACAAAAACCGGTAAAGCTCTGAGTTTATACATAGCAATATAAGGTTACTTGATTACTTTTTAGTTTAAAAACTGTATCCATTTGCATAACTCTGCACCAAAATAACTACAAAAGGGGCAACTTTATTATATGTGCTCCCCTACTTTTTTCAACATTTCCGAAACTAAACATCACCCCGGCTTTTACCATGGAGGTGCCCCCGAATGAAGCGCCACCACCGGAGATAATGTAACTATATGATAACATGATCTTTACTGTTGTTACCTCCCATCCGGCGGAAGCTCCCAGAGCCGTAAATCCGTTAGTGACATGCCATAGTGAAAGAGCGCCGGCAAGACCCTTCCACGAGGCTTCGCTCCCTAAATAAATTCTTGCCTCATCACCCTGTATAAGTAGCGCAGCTGATGGCAACAGGGAAAAATCCTTTCTGCCGGGTGTGAGCGAGAGTCCCCCTGTCAATGTCAGCAACCGGTTCACCCTGTTGTGTTCAAGGGCATCATCGCTGAGCGATGGCCTGGTCAGATGCATGATCGACGCACCGGCGAACCAGTCTGCTGATGATACGGTAAAGCCTGTTCCAAGATCGAAACGTGTAATGGGGCCAGGAGGAATATATTCAGTGCCTCCGCCGGTTATGCCCCTGAAAGGGTCGATGTCACCCGGAAGGATAACCGATCCGCTTCGAATATTCCGGCTGATCATCGCGGCTGTCAGTCCTGCGGTAACATAGAGCCTGCGACCGGCACGGAAGTGGTATGAATAGAATGCTCCGCCCCTGAGATCATTCATGACATCCCCCGGAATATCATCAGAGACCCAGGCACCTGCCCCACCCCGGATGGACCTGAAATACCCGTCATATGATGCGTACACAGACCTCAGCCCGAAGCCGTTTCCCGGAAGAAAGGAAAATGCAGAAATCTTTATTGCAGAGACGCCCTCAACACCTGCAAATGCCGGATTATACATTACTTGCATACCAGACAGTGACCCGTACCATGTATCCTGGCCACTGAGGGTCAACGTGCAGATGAGCAGCGCCGCAGCAAGAGTCCTGTTTCTGAACTTCATGGTTGTGTTTCAGTATTATCAACGCTGCCGTGATGCCATTATTTTGCCCCGGCTGCATCAATACGGGAGCAAAGATAGGTGACTTGACTATCTTTGCCATGATTATGATGAAAAGTGTTGTCACCGGACTCATGGTTATGGCCTTTGTGCTGAATGCTGCTTCGCAGAATTATGCGTCTTCATCAGTGCTTGGCAGCGGGCAGTGGGTAAAGATAGCCGTGACCGAAGAGGGCATTTACCGTCTCGACTATTCCCATCTGAAGGAGATGGGATTCACTGACCCCTCTTCAGTGGTCCTTTACGGCAACAATGCCGGCCAGCTCTCATTCATGAACGATAACTCCGCCCCTGATGACCTGAGAAAGGTTGCCTTCAGGGCAGAAAAGGGAGCCGACGGAGTTTTCAACGAAGGTGATTATCTCCTCTTTTATGCTGAAGGCACTCACCGTTGGGTTGCTGACCCCGGCACGCGCAGCCGCCGGTTCGTAAGACATCATTACTCAGATACGGCATGGTATTTCATCACCTCGCAGCCGGGAGAAGCCCTTCCTGTTCTGACAGAGACTCCGCCGGCAACATTACCTACATTCATATCCTCATCAACTGACCTGTACATGAGACACGAACAGGAGGAAATCAACCTCATAAGGTCAGGAAGGGAGTGGTACCAGCAGGTGGTTCCCGGTACTCAGAACAGCATCGGACCGGGATTTACAGACCTCGCTGCCAGTGGAAAAATACACTACACCATAAGGGTTGCCGCGAGGTCTGGCACAGAGACCTCCTTCATCCTCAGAGAGGATGGTGAAACGATCAAAACCATAACCGTGCCGGCAGTGACCATGACCGATTTCAACGGTGTTTATGCCGCCACGATGACTGTTTCAGATTCAGTCGTCCCCTCCTCCGGATCACCGGCATTCACTCTCGCATTCTCATCAGGCGGCAATATGGCCGCTAGCGGCTACATTGACTATGCCGATTTCAAAGCGAGGGCTTCACTGGTCTGGCGCAACAGGAACCTGTTCATCAGCGACAGCAGGTCTGTCGGTACCTCGGCAGTCACCCGGTTCACCGTGGAGGGCTCCTCTTCGCTGAGCATCTGGGACATCACCAATCCCTATGCCCCCCTGGCGATAGAGACAACTCCCTCCTCCGGGAACACACTCTTTATGGCGGCAACTGACAGCCTCAGGAGATTCATTGCCTTCAGCATGGCACAAGTGAAACAGCCTTTGAGAAGCGTCCGGGTGCCAGCCCAGAACCTGCACGCCATGATGCCTGCCGGCATGATCATTGTCACACACCCGCTCTTCATGACCTGTGCCGGACAACTTGCAGACCTGCATCTTGCTGATGACGGCCTGACATCATTGATAGTGACCCCGGAACAGATCTACAATGAGTTTTCGGGAGGGGTGCCCGATGCGGTTGCAATAAGAAATTTCGTCAGGATGATCTGGAAGAGGGGGATGCAGTCAGGTCCGCAAATGAGGTACCTGTTGCTCTTTGGTGACGGCTCGTATGAGAATAAAACCCCTCCGCCGGGAAACAGCTCATTCATCCCCACATGGCAGTCTGTCAACTCAACAACCGGAGTACTCTCCTTCACTTCAGACGATTTTTACGGACTGCTTGATGATGGCGAGGGTGAAGCTGACGGATTCCTTGACATAGGCATCGGCCGTCTGCCGGCGTATGACACCGCATCGGCCGGCATTATGATAAGAAAAATTTCATCCTACCTTCAGGGATCAAACCAGGGTTCATGGCGGAATATCCTGTGCCTTGTTGCAGACGATGAAGATTCCAATCTGCATATGTTTGATGCTGAAGGCCTTGCCGAAGCAGCCACCACCGCGGCACCGCCCCTGATGGTGGAGAAAATATATCTCGATGCTTACCGGCAGATTGGTTCTGTCTCCGGCGATTCCTATCCTGACGCTTCAAGGGCTATTGACAACAGGATGGCGGCCGGATGCCTGATAATGAACTACGTGGGTCATGGCAACGAATCAGGCCTCGCCCACGAAAGAGTTATTCGTACAGACAATATCAACTCGTGGAAGAACAGCAAGATGCTTCCGCTGTTCATCACCGCAACATGTGAGTTCTCAAGGTTTGATGATGTGGAAATCAACAGGGCTTCCTCCTCCATAACCGCAAGAAACTCAGCCGGCGAGATGGTGCTTCTCAATCCTGACGGCGGAGGGATTGCCCTGATGAGCACAACCAGGGTCGTCTACTCAGCTCCGAACTATACACTGAACAGGGCCATCTATGATTATGCTTTCAGAACAGATGCTGATGGCCGGTCTATGAGGTTTGGCGACATTATCAGGCAGGCCAAGGTCAGCTCCGGAGCGGGGATGAACAAACGAAGCTTCCTGCTGCTGGGTGACCCTGCTCTCAGGCTGGCATGGCCTTCAACGGGGAAAGTGGTTACTGACAGTATCAACGGGGTCCATGTCTCAATGCCTTTTGACACCCTGAGGGCACTGTCACTGATGACTGTCAGCGGTCACGTGGAAGATGCCGCAGGAAACCTGATGACCGGATTCAACGGCACAGTGGAACCTGTGGTATCTGACAAGCCCGGATATGTCAGTACCCTGGCCAATGACGGTGGTTCCCCAATGACCTTCCCGGTGGATGGTAACGTCATCTTCCGGGGTAAAACAACTGTCACCGACGGCCGTTTCAGCTTCTCATTCATCGTACCCCTTGACATCAACTACAGCTATGGCAGCGGGTCAGTGAAATACTATGCATATAACGGCGTCGACGATCTCAACGGAAGCTTCCCGGGAATTACGGTAGGAGGCTTCTCTGACGCGGCATTCGATGATACTGAAGGACCACAGATCAGGCTCTTCATGAATGACACCCTGTTCAATAATGGTGGGGTGACTGACACCTCGCCAATACTGCTGGCACTGCTCAGCGACAGATCAGGCATTAATACCTCAGGGGCGGGTATAGGACATGACATAATAGCATGGCTTGATGATGACATCTCCGGGGCGGTGGTGCTTAACAGCCTCTTCAGGGCTGACGTGGGCAAACACAGTTCAGGCTCCATTGCCTATCCACTTCTCGTGACCGACCAGGGGAGACACACGGTCTCCCTGAGGGCCTGGGATAACCTTAACAACCCGACAGTGGCCACACTCGAGTTTACAGTTGAAACAAGCGGCAACTTCAGGCTCACGGACCTGCTCACATTCCCAAATCCGGTGACTGACGGCACAAAATTTACTGCCGGGCACAACAGACCGGGTACAGAGATCAGCCTGACCATAACAATTCTTAGTTCTGACGGACGTGTGGTTAAGGTAATGAAGAGTGATTTTTACAGCGATGGTTATGCCCTTCCGGACATCCCATGGGACGGCTGTAACGATAACGGCAAAAGGGTGGCAAGAGGACTCTATCTGTGGCGCGCAGAAGCAATTACCGCAAATGGCGAGAAAACATCTGCCACAGGCCGTTTCATCATTTTGTAAAACATTACAATAAGATGCCCTTATTTTTGTTTTATATTTGCACAGATTTTTTGGATATATCTAGATATGAAAAATAATGCGCTGATTGCTGGCATAATATTGCTATTATATCTGTTTACCGTTCCGGTTACTGCACAGGAGGATAATAGAACAATTCAGGTGGTTGTTCCCTTTCTGACCATCGCACCTGATTCTCGTGCCGGAGCACTGGGAAATGCCGGAGTTGCAACCTCTGCAGATCTGTACAGCATGCACTGGAACCCTGCCAAATATGCCTTTATTGAGGGTAAGGGTGGCTTTGCCATGTCATACGTACCATGGCTGAGAGCCCTGGTTAACGACATAAACATGTCAAATATTTCAGGATTCTACCGGATTGACAACAGGCAGGTAGTTGCTGCCAGTCTTATGTATTCAGCACTTGGCAGGATTCAGTTCACAAATGATCAGGGAGGCGTATTAATGGATATGAATCCAAATGAATTTTCAGTTGATGCTGCCTATTCGCGCCTTTTCTCAGAGCATTGGTCCGGTGGCGTTGCACTCAGATTTATCTATTCAAACCTGACGGGCGGACAAACTGTTGGATCAACTGAAACAGATGTAGGTACTGCTTTCGCAGCAGATGCCTCTGTCTTTTATACTACACCGCTGAAGCTGGGTGCCAAAACCGGTAACTACGCAGCCGGCCTGAACTTCTCCAACATAGGTTCCAAAATGAGTTACACAGCCGATAACGATCCGGACTTCATACCAATGAACATGCGTCTTGGAACCACGTTCAGCATTGACCTTGACAAGTACAATACAATCGAATTCTCCCTTGACATCAATAAACTGCTCGTGCCAACCCCTCCATTTAAAGAGAAGGGAGAGATAGTTAAAGGGAGAGATCCTAATGTCTCTGTTCCCGTTGCAATCTTCCAGTCATTCTATGATGCTCCCGGAGGATTCAAGGAAGAGCTCCAGGAGTTTACCCAATCCTTCGGTATTGAATACTGGTATAATCAACAGTTTGCACTCAGGGCAGGCTATCATAACGAAGCCATGGACAAAGGCAACAGAAAGTTTTTCACTGCCGGTGCCGGTTTCAGGCTCAGTCTCATAAATCTTGACTTCTCATACCTTATTGCACTTACCCAAAACAGCCCGCTTGCAGGTACTGTGAGATTTTCACTGGGGTTTGAATTCGATTCCCTGCGCAGCCAGAAGTAAGCTAACGGTTATGACACTCCATCACAGGATAGGACAGGGCATCGACTTTCACCGCCTTGAGGAGGGTCGTGAGCTCTGGCTGGGTGGCGTACGCATCGACTCTACAAAGGGATGTGTGGCTCACTCTGACGGCGATGTCCTTATCCATGCCATCTGTGATGCACTTCTGGGTGCGGCAGGACTTAATGACATCGGCTATCACTTCCCCGATACATCGGAGGAGTTCAGGGCGATTGACAGTAAGATACTGCTGAAACGGGTGGTTGAGCTGATCACCGGCGCAGGTTACAGGATAGTAAACATTGACAGTACTGTCTGCCTCGAGCAGCCGAAGCTGGCGCCATATATCACTGCCATGCGCACGACCATGGCCGCAATTGCGAATATCTCACCCGTTGCTGTTTCGGTTAAGGCTACCACCACTGAAAAGATGGGTTTCACCGGCCGCGGCGAAGGGGTCATGGCCCTGGCCGTCTGCCTCATCTCCGACCTGATCCCGGATAATATCTGATAGTCTGAAAGCCTGAGAATCTGAATGTTGTGCCGCAAATCACTGCTGCACGCTGCCTGATTGCCTGTTACCTGATTATCTGTTGCCTGATTGCCTGTTACCTGATTATCTGTTGCCTGATTGCCTGTTGCCTGTTACCTGATTGCCTACTGCCCGAAAACCTCATCTATAAGGTTTTCATCAGCCTCCTGCGGCATGGTGACAACCAGCCCGGGGGTGCGTTCCATTTCCCTTGTTATGGCTGCCACGGCGCCGCTGTTACGTGCCCAGCTGCGACGGGCGATACCGTTGTTGACATCCCAGAACAACATGGACCGGATGCGGCGCGATGTCTCCGGAGTGCCGTCGAGCAGCATCCCGAAACCGCCGTTGATCACCTCGCCCCAGCCCACACCGCCGCCGTTGTGAAGGGAGACCCATGTGGCCCCGCGGAAAGCGTCGCCAATGACATTCTGTACTGCCATGTCAGCCGTGAAGCGTGAACCGTCATAGATGTTCGATGTCTCACGGAACGGTGAGTCTGTGCCTGACACATCGTGATGATCACGGCCAATTACTATCGGGCCGCTGATGACCCCCGAAGCTATTGCATCGTTGAAGGCCGAGGCAATCATTATCCTTCCGGCGGCGTCGGCATAAAGGATACGCGCCTGGGAACCAACCACCAGGCGATTCTTTCCCGCCTCGCGGATCCAGTGAATATTGTCAGACATCTGCTGACGGATATCCTCAGGTGACTCTTTCATGAGACTCTCAAGAGTGGCAGCAGCCATGGCATCACTCTTCTCCAGGTCGGCAGGGTCACCGGAACAGCAGACCCAGCGGAACGGACCGAAGCCGTAGTCAAAGCACATGGGACCCATGATATCCTCAACGTAAGACGGATAACGGAATCCTCCCCTGCCGTTACCTATATCGGCGCCGGCACGCGAAGCTTCCAGAAGGAAGGCATTGCCATAATCAAAGAAATAGGTTCCGTGTGCCGTATGTCTGTTAATGGCCTCCACCTGCCGGCGCAGCGAACCCTGCACCAGTGCGCGGAACTTCTCCGGGTCTTCAGCCATAATCCTGTTAGCCTCATCAAAGCTGATCCCTGCAGGGTAGTAACCACCTGCCCACGGATTATGCAGCGAGGTCTGATCCGATCCCAGGTCAGCCCACACTCCTTCATCAGAAAACCTCTCCCACAGGTCAACAATATTTCCATGAAAAGCCAGTGACACCACCTCACCGTCACTGCAGGCCTTACGGACCCGCACTACCAGCTCTGACAGATCAGTATACACCTCATCAACCCAGCCCTGCTTGTAGCGCGTTTCAATAGCCTTCGGGTTGACCTCGGCAATGACTGACACAATCCCGGCAATATTTCCCGCCTTGGGCTGAGCCCCTGACATGCCCCCCAGCCCTGACGAGATGAAGAGCCTGCTCCTGCGTCCTTCAGGGTCAACCGGCTTAACCCGTCGCTTTGCATTGAGGATGGTGATGGTGGTACCGTGAACGATCCCCTGCGGACCGATATACATATATGATCCGGCAGTCATCTGGCCGTACTGTGACACACCAAGAGCATTGAACCGCTCCCAGTTATCCTGCGACGAATAGTTGGGAATCACCAACCCGTTGGTGACAACAACCCTCGGCGCCTCCCTGTGTGACGGAAACAGTCCGAGGGGGTGCCCCGAGTACATCACCAGTGTCTGCTCATCAGTCATCTCAGAGAGATACTTCATGGTGAGCCTGTACTGAGCCCAGTTCTGGAATACAGCTCCGTTTCCGCCATAGGTGATAAGCTCGTGCGGATGCTGGGCAACAGCAGGATCGAGGTTGTTGGTGATCATCAGCATTATTGCGGCAGCCTGCGCCGAGCGGTGCGGATAATCGCCTATCGGACGGGCTTTCATCTCGTAGTCAGGCCTGTAACGATACATGTATATGCGTCCCCGTTCGCTGAGCTCGGCTGCAAATTCCGGAGCCAGTACCCTGTGAAGCGACGGGGAAAAATACCTGAGGGCATTGCGGAGGGCAAGTTTTTTCTCCTCAGCGGTGAGAATGTCACGCCTGCGCGGGGCATGATTCACCGCGGGGTCCCAGGCTTTCGGTGCAGGAAGGTGTGATGGTATGCCTTCACTAACCTGTGATTTGAAATCATTCATGATATTGGATAAAGTTCAGTATTGTAAAGATAATAAAAAGAGAGAGCGACACCTTGCGTGGTGCCTCTCTCAATATCATTCAACATGGCAATACCCTGTTGCTGTATGGTACTGCCAGCTATTGCTTCGCTTCTCCTACGATCTCATCATCAACAAGTATGCGGCCGCAATACTCGCAGACTATGATCTTTTTTCTCGACTTGATGTCAAGCTGGCGCTGTGGCGGGATCTGGTTGAAGCATCCGCCGCATGCATCCCTCTTCACCGGCACCACCGCCAGACCGTTGCGGGCATTGCTGCGTATGCGCTTGTAAGCCATCAGCAGCCTCTCCTCTATTCTCGTCTGAAGCTCTACTGATTTTACATTAAGCTGCTCCTCCTCCTTCTGTGTGTCATGGGTTATCTCATCCAGCTCAGACTTCTTGCTCTCCAGGTCACGCTTCCGCTCTTCAAGCATTGTCTGTGCCTCACCCATCATCTCCTTCTTATCTGCAGTCTGGGCGGTGAACTCACGAATCTTCTTGTTGCACAGTTCTATCTCCAGTGTCTGGAACTCAATCTCCTTTGAGAGGGAGTCATACTCACGGTTGTTGCGTACGTTGTTCTGCTGCTCCTCGTATTTCTTTATCAGCGCCTGTGAGGCAGTTATCTCGTTGGTCTTGCCAACGACTGACTTCTCCAGTTCGGAAACTTCGCCTTTAAGATTGGTTATCCTGGTTTCGAGGCCTGCCACCTCATCCTCAAGGTCCTGTACCTCGAGAGGCAGTTCGCCACGAAGGATGCGGATTTTATCTATCTCTGAATCAACAAGCTGCAATGAGTAGAGAGCTCTCAGTTTCTCTTCTATGGTAAGTTCTGTTTCAGCCAGTTTAGTCTCTTTTGTCATACCCGTAGTAATTAATGGGATTGGTTTTTATCCCGGAAAACCGGAGTGCAAAGTTAGGAAATTTTTTCTGAATCAGGTTATAGAGAATTTCCAGTGAAAATTTTTCGCTTTCGTAGTGTCCGATATCCACCACGAGCATTTCCCGGGGTGCTTCGGCATACGCGTGATATTTGATATCTCCTGTGATGAATGCGTCAGCGCCGGCGCGCGCGGCGCTGCTGATGAGGTGTGACCCTGACCCTCCGCATACGGCCACGGTTGTCACGGTGCGGGCGGGGTCATTGCTGTAGCGTATGACGGGCAGGCCGGTGAGCCTCCGCAGCCGCTCCAGCAGCGCCGTGCCTGTCAGCGGAGCTGCCAGGGCGCCGATGGCGCCAGCGCCGGCACCCGTGTACTCATTCTCAAGCGCAATAAGATCCCATGCAACCTCCTCATAGGGATGTGCTGCCAGCATCGCCTTCAGACAGGCTCCCTTCAGATGGGAAGGCAAGACAACCTCAATACGTACCTCCGGCTCGGTGTGCAACTCACCAATGCTGCCCGCAAACGGATCAGCTCCCTCCCCGGCACGGTATGTCCCCTCGCCTCTTGCATTGAAGCTGCAGGAGCTATAGTTTCCGATATTCCCGGCACCGGCGGCAAAAAGGGCATCACGCACTGCCGCGGCGTGTGACTCGGGCACAAAGGTGACAAGCTTAAGCAGCCTGTCCCTCAGCGGCTCCAGCACTCTTATGCTCTCCAGCCCTATCTTTTCAGCCAGAATACGGCTTACGCCATTGCCGGCATTGTCTAAGCTGGTATGTGCAGAATAAACTGCTATGCCCTTCCTGATCGCCGATGCCACGCAGGTCTCGCTGTCGCTCCCGTAAGCCAGCCGCTTCAGCGGCCTGTAGATCAGAGGGTGATGTGATAGCACAAGATCGAACCCTCCTGCAGCCGCCTCATCAATTACCTCAGGGGTAACATCTACGGTCAGCAGCACCGAAGCAACCTCAGCCGTGAGATCACCAACCTGCAGTCCGCTGTTGTCATAATCTTCCTGGAATGACAGAGGGATCAGCTCCTCGAGCCACCTTACAAATTCTGCGAGTGCAACCGCCATAAAATCACTTGATTTCGTCCCTGATCTCCACAAGCATAGCCCTGATATTGCGGAGGGTATCTGCTATCTCGAGCCGGTAGTCAGCATCGTCACGATTATGTTTGAGGTATTTCTTTGCCCCGTCAAGGGTCATGCCCCTCTCCCTCAGCAGGTGCCTGATCAGCCTGAGGTTCTTTATATCCTCTGGCATGAACAGCCTGTTGCCCTTGTTGTTCTTTTTTGGTTTGAGAATATCAAACTCCTTTTCCCAGAAGCGAATGGTGGATACTGGCTCTGAAAACATTTCGGCAACCTCACCGATCTGGTAAAAGAGCTTTTCCACTGTCTTTTCCCTGTAAGGCATAATCAGCTAAATATCAGTCGAAGGTCTGCCCGCTCTTGCTCGAAATCTCGAGCATCCGTTCATATTCCTCGGGTGTAAGGTCATTGAAGTAGTACAGAGCCGGGTCAACATGCTTTCCGTTGGCCAGAACCTCATAGTGCAGGTGAGGAGCGGTAGAAAGGCCGGTGCTCCCCACAAATCCTATCACATCTCCCCTCTTGACTTTCTGCCCTACCCTGACATTGAACCGGTCAAGATGAGCATAAACGGTCTGGTATCCGAACCCATGATCAACGATAATATGGTTGCCGAGTTCGCGACGGGCCGACTTGACCGTCCGGATGACCCCGTTACCCGTGGCATAAACCTCTGTTCCCGTGGGTGCTGTAAAGTCCATTCCCGAATGGAACTTCGATATCTTGTAAATAGGGTGAATACGATAGCCAAAACCTGAAGCCGTACGTTTCAGATCCTTGTTTGAGAGAGGCTGTATGGCAGGGATACTGCTCAGCATCTCCTCCTTTTCCATGGCAAAGGCAACCAGTTCATCAAACGACTCTGACTGGACATAAATCTTTTTTCTTATCCTGTCAAGCCGTCTGGCAGTCTCAATAACCAGTTCGGAATTTGAAAAGCCTTCGAGCTCCTGGTACCTGTTAACCCCTCCGATCCCTCCTTCACGGTATGATGACGGAACCGGTTCGGTCTCAAAAATTGTCCTGTAGAGATTGTCATCCGTCTCCTGAAGATGGGTCAGAACCTTTTCAACGTTTTCCATCTCCCTGTTCATCAGCTCATACTGAAGGGTGAGCTGTGCAATCTCCCTCTTCAGCACCTTTTCCTGCGGGGAGTCAAAAATGAAGGCAAATATGAATCCGTATATTCCGGCAAGGAGCAGTGAGGCAACGAAATATCCGAAAAAGCGAAGGAAAATCTGTCTGAGACCCAGCTTTATCCTGTCAAAGCTGAGTGTCTCATGATTATACTTATACTTTGTTTTGGGCATTTTTACGGATGGCATACTCTATGCCCTGCAAACATAAGAAATAATAGCAAAACATAGATACAAATGTTACTGCTGATAACGTTAAAATTTGATTAATATTTTTCCGTCAGGGTTTGCTGAGGTATTCGAGCATCATGAAATACTCCTCCTCGGTAAGGTTGTCCTGAAAGTACCAGAGGGGATTCACATGTGCGCCGAAAAGGTCTATCTGGTAATGCAGATGGGGGCCGGTTGATGTCCCGGTGTTACCGGAAAGTCCTATGAAGTCACCCCGGGTGACCCTCTGGCCCTGCCTGACGTTGAATTCGCTGAGGTGCCCGTAGATAGTCCTGTAGCCATATCCGTGGTCAATAACCACCTTTATCCCGAACCCGTCACGCTGGTTGCCCGCATAAGCCACGATGCCGGCCCCGGTTGCATACACCTCGGTGCCGATCGGACAGCAGAAATCCTGCCCGAAATGCCAGCGTGGCGAACCAAGCACCGGATGCTTTTCACGAAATCCCATGCTATCACCAAGCCGCAGTGTGACATTCACCGGTCTGATATACGGCAGATGCTCCCACATCTCCTTCCACTCGGATGCTCTTGCAGTAAGCTCTGCAAGTGAGTTGTACTGAATATTTGTCTGCGTTTTCAGGTCATCAAACTTCGACCTGACCTTCATCAAAAGATCAGAATTCAGGTAACCGGTCAGATCAGCCAGCCTGTTGGTACCTCCCGATCCGCCTTCAGAGATATCAGCCGGGATGGCGGGCATGTCAAGAACCGCCCTGTACAGGGTATTGTCAGAGGAACGAAGCTCAGTCACTGCTGCCGTGGAATAATCAATCTGCTTTTCAAGCATGGTGTACCGCAACTTCAGCTCTTCAACCTGCTGCCTGAGCATCTCCTCCTTGGGTGAACCAAACAACCGGTGAAAGATGATGCTGTAAAAAAAAGTGACTACTATCGAAAGAGAGAACCAGAGTGCAAACCGGAGAATCCTCTCCCCCCTGTTTCTCCTGTGCTGCAGAAACTGCAGGTTAGTGTGGTCAAAAACGTAATTCCTCCTCTTCAGCATCACCAATAGTGTGGATAAACCTCCATTTTAAGACGACTATTCCTCAAACATAAATAATTTGCTTTAATTTTACGCACCCGCTTGAAAATAGTTTCATAACGGCACAGGAAGTTAATATGAAGGCTAACGAGATAAGAGAGGAATTTCTCAGTTTTTTCAGGTCAAAGGAACATAGGATAGTGCCTTCGGCACCGATGGTCATCAAGAATGACCCCACGCTGATGTTTACCAACGCCGGGATGAATCAGTTCAAGGACATTTTCCTCGGCAACCAGCCTGCAAAATACAAAAGAGTGGCAAACTCGCAGAAATGCCTGCGTGTTTCAGGCAAGCACAACGACCTTGAGGAGGTGGGACTTGACACCTACCACCATACTATGTTCGAGATGCTTGGCAACTGGTCATTCGGTGACTACTTTAAAAAGGAAGCAATAGTGTGGGCATGGGAGTTTCTTTGTGACCGGCTCGGGATTCCTGCTGATCGTCTGTACGCCACCGTATTTGAAGGTGATCCCGTTGAGAATGTACCGCGCGATGAAGAGGCCGCAACCTGGTGGGCAAAGTGCTTTGGCGGTGCAGAGAATCACATCCTTGACGGATCAAAAAAGGATAATTTCTGGGAGATGGGTGAGACGGGCCCGTGCGGCCCCTGCTCGGAGGTTCACGTCGACATCAGGTCAGAGAGCGAGAGGGCTGCAACCCCCGGACACCTGCTCGTGAACACGGGTCATCCCCGGGTGATAGAGATATGGAACCTGGTGTTCATCCAGTACAACCGCCGTGCCGGCGGTGAACTTGAACTCCTTCCTGACAGGCACGTGGATACGGGCATGGGCTTCGAGAGACTCTGCATGGTCATTCAGAACAAACAGTCAAATTATGACACAGACATCTTCCAGCCGCTGCTGGCAGCCTCCGCAGAAGTAACGGGCAAACCATACGGAGAGAAGAGAGACTGGGATATAGCACACAGGGTCATTGCCGACCACCTGCGGACTGTATCTTTCTCCGTGGCCGACGGCCAGCTCCCCTCAAACAACAGGGCCGGTTATGTCATCAGAAGAATACTTCGTCGTGCCGTAAGGTACGGCTATACCTCCCTTGGAATGACCGGGCCGTTCATCTACAAGCTCCTGCCTGCACTGGTGGAGACTATGGGCGGTCACTACCCGGAGCTCAAAGAGCAGCAGGATATTATATCAAAGGTGATCCACGAAGAGGAACAGTCATTCCTCAGAACCCTTGACAAAGGGCTGAGGATGATAGAACGCCGGGTGGAAGCTCTCCGGAAGGAAGGGAAAAGCATCTTGCCGGGTGTTGACGCATTTGAGCTTTTTGATACCTATGGCTTCCCGGTTGATCTCACCCAGCTGATTCTCAGGGAAAACAGGATGACGCTCGACGAGGAAGCATTCAGGAGTGAGCTCAATGCCCAGAAGGAAAGGTCAAGGGATGACGCTGCCGTATCAACAGACGACTGGGTGGTGATCCGTGAGACTGAAAGCACCATCTTCACCGGATATGACCGTACCGAAGAGCAGGTAAGGATAGCACGGTACCGGAAAGTAACCTCACGGGGCCGTCAGGCTGTTCAGCTTGTGTTTGACAGAACACCGTTCTATGCTGAATCGGGAGGCCAGACAGGTGACCGCGGATACATCGAGGCCGGAAGTGAAAAAATCATAATTACAGACACTGTTAAGGAAAACAACCTGACCATCCATATCGCCTCCGCCCTGCCAGCCGATCCGTCTCTGACATTCAGGGCAATAGTTGATGCCGAAGCCCGGCAGGATACCGCCAATAACCATTCGGCAACACACCTCATGCACCATGCGCTGAGGGAAGTCCTGGGCAAACATGTGGAACAGAAAGGTTCCCTGGTAACCCCTGACAGGCTGAGGTTCGATTTCAGTCACTTCCGCCAGGTGACTCCGGAAGAACTATCTGCTGTGGAAGAGAAGGTCAACTCGATGATAATGCAGAATATTATCTCCGAGGTACATGACCACATCCCTATGGAAGATGCCCGGGCAATGGGTGCCATAGCCCTGTTCGGAGAGAAATACGGCGATAGGGTAAGGGTGGTCAGATTCGGAGATTCAGTCGAACTGTGCGGCGGAACACATGTCGCCCAGACATCGCGGATAGGATTGTTCAAGATTGTCTCCGAAGGAGCCATTGCAGCAGGCGTCAGAAGAATAGAGGCCGTGACCGGCCGGAAGGCAGTAAGCTATATCAATGAGAAACTGAGCATCCTCGGCGAGGTGACGGCATTGCTCCACAGCACCGGCAACCCGGTGGCCAATATATCAAAACTGATGGCTGAGAATGCTGCGCTCAAAGCCTCTATTGAAAAACTGCAGGCTGCAGCAGCACTTTCAGCCCGCAATGAACTGGCGGCAAGAGCTGAAACTGCAGGAAACTGCCGTATCTATTCAGGTCTCCTTGAAGAGACCAGTGCTGATACGCTGAAAAATATCGCTCACCAGATCAGACAGACTGACAGCAGCAGCATTATCGTGATCGGTTCGGCATACGAAGGCAAAGCTTCCCTGGTGGTGGGATTGGGAAACCAGGCAGCCGGTTCCGGCCATCTCAATGCCGTCGAAATCATCAAGGCTGTCTCGGGCGAGATAAACGGAGGAGGAGGCGGACAGCCATTCCTGGCAACCGCCGGAGGCAAAAATCCTGAAGGACTTCCCGGGGCAGTGGCAAGGGCCGTGGAGATGGCAAAAAAAATGCTTTAGGAGAGATTTTTTCGCCGTTCGAAACATTCGCAAAAAACAGGATCCAGTACCAGGCTATAGATCAAATCATTAGGCCGCCATTAATTTGATCGCCCCAATTCTTGTTTTTTTTGTTCGAAATTCCTAATCTTGTATTGCAAATCTAAAATCTATTCTGATGGAAGTTACCAGAACGTTTGACCTGATTGACCAGGCGTGCAAGGTCTATCCGCGGGAAGTCATGTTCGGTGGTAAACCCGGCAAGGGTTGGGTCACCTACTCTACCGAGGCCATAAGGGAACTGACCGACCTGTTTTCGTGTGGCATGATGGCCATTGGTTATACCAGGGGTGATCACATCGCTACCATCACCCCGAACAAAGCCGAATGGAACATTGTTGACCACGGGCTGGCACAGGCCGGCATGATCCATGTACCCATCTACCCTACCATTGGCAATGAGGAGTATGCATACATTCTCGATCACTCCGGGACAAAGGCAGTGATCATCGGCAACAAACAGATTTACAACAAGATTTTGCCTGTAGCGTCAAATATCCCCGCCATCAGGGCGATCTACTCCTTTGACCAGGTCAACGACCTGATGACAATTGATGATATCATCGAAGAGGGCAGAAAGAACCGGGAAAAATTCATGGGTGAACTGTCAGCTATCAGGGACTCCATCAAACCCTCTGACATGGTGACCATTATATATACTTCAGGCACCACCGGAAATCCCAAAGGGGTCATGCTGTCTCACAACAATTTGATCTCCAATGCTATAGCAACCAGTGCCGCGCATGAATTCGGACTGGGTTTCAGGGCGCTCAGCTTCCTGCCTCTCTGTCATGTCTATGAGCGGATGATGAATTACCACTTCCAGTACAAGGGATTAAGCATATACTACCTTGAGAACATGGGTGCCATTGCAGAAACAATGCGTGAGATCAAGCCACACCTGGCAAATACGGTCCCAAGGCTGCTGGAAAAGATTTATGACAACATTATAAGCAGAGGAAAAAACCTGCCCTGGCTCAAAAAACAGATATTCTTCCGGGCAGTTAACCTGGGACTTAAGTTCAGGCTCAGGGGCAACACCTGGTTTTACCGGTTCAGGCTTGGCATAGCCCGCAAGCTGGTTTTTAACAAATGGCAAGATGCGCTGGGTGGTGAGCTACGCGTTCTGGTCTCCGGCGGCGCCGCCCTGCAGTCGCGCCTTGAACGCATTTTCTGGGCTGCCGGCATACCTGTTATACAGGGTTACGGACTCACGGAGACATCTCCTGTCATCGCTGTAAATCCACTGCGCATCCCTGAAATAAAGTTTGAAACAGCAGGACCTGTTCTTGACGGGGTGCAGGTGAAGATAGCCGATGACGGTGAGATCCTCTGCAAGGGGCCCAATGTAATGATTGGATACTACAGGGAGCCTGAGATGACAGCTGAGGTGATTGATTCCGACGGCTGGTTCCATACCGGCGATATCGGAAGAATTGAGGATGGCAGGTTCCTCCGGATCACTGACCGCAAAAAGGAGATGTTCAAACTGTCAGCCGGCAAATACATCTCTCCCCAGGTGATTGAAAATAAACTGAAGGAATCGATCTTTATCGAACAGGCAATGGTGATAGGTGAAAACAAAAAGTTTGCCAGCGCCCTGATATCACCCAACTTCACCTACCTGCACGACTGGTGCTCGATACACAGGATTCAGTACCGTGACCACACCGACCTGATAGAGATGCACGAGGTGATAGAACGGTTTGCCAGGGAAGTCAGGGAGGTGAACAAGAGCCTCGGAGAGTTTGAACAGATAAAACGGTTCAGGCTGGTGACAGAAGAGTGGACCCCCCAGACAGGCGAACTCTCATCCACCCTCAAGCTGCGCAGGAATATCCTGAACAGCAGGTATCAGAACATCATAAATGAGATTTACTCTATTAAGGAGAAGGGTAACATGGTTGACAAGGTTGTGGAAGTAATCCGCAACGGAGTCAGCGGCATCCTGAAGAACCTGCCGAAATTCTGACAGCCGGCATCTGCCACCTCAGACCTGCCTGACCGGCTCCGCCAAGTCCAGCCCGGCCAGTTTTCCGGCACTCTGTGAGGGGATATCATTCAATGATTTCCTCCTTACAGGATCACCGGAAAAACTGCACTGCAGCATCTGTAAGGGGATGCTGTTCAATGATTGACTCCATATTATTTTTATACCTTTGTATTCCGTTATGAAGAGGCTCTCCGTCATAAGCTTTATTGCCATCATGGCAACCCTGGTTATGTTCCTTCCCTCCTGCTCGGTGCAGCCATGCTACGAGGAGACGAATCCATTACTTAAAACTGTTCTTCTGGCCAGCGGAACGGGCGAGGCAGCAAAGGCAGACTCACTCAGGGTATATACATACAGGGAAACCGATACTCTCAGATTTATCAACCTGAAGGGAGCATCAGCATTCTCCGTGCCTCTTGACCCGGCAAGCGACGAGTCAGAGTTCCTGATAACCCTCAACGGTATCACCGATACGGCTGTGATACGCTACAGCCGGAAGCCACACCTTGTTTCGCCGGAGTGCGGATACACCATAATAAGCGAACTAACCGGGCTGAAAACAACCCATAATATAATTGACACACTCATCATAGAGAATAAATCCGTGAACCTCGATGGTCAGAAGAACCTGCATCTTTTTTATTAGTCTGTTTATGATTGCAGAGAATGTTGCCGTTTCACAGGATACGGTTACCGTGCCGCTTCACGTGAGGGCAGGATTCGACATCTCCGGACCGGTCATGAAACTTGTTACCAAAGAGCTTATCAGCTATGGCATTGCCGCATCGGCTGACATCAACTCATCAATAGCGGCAACCGCAGGCTTAAGGTACTCATCGTACCATTCATCAGATGTGTTGTACGACTTCATGAGCCGGGGTCTCAGCTTCACAGCCGGTACAGATTACAACTTTATCAAGGCCAATGTATCACAGGGCAGGCACAGTGCAGGCATAGGCCTCAGGTACGGGCTCAGCTTCTACAGGGAGGAGACCCCGAAGCTCAGGTACACAAATGAATGGGGAACCGGAGAAACATCCGTAGCTGCGGAAAGCCATACGGGTCATTTCCTGGAGATCACTCCTGGTGTCCGCACTGAACTCTTCAGGGGAGTAACAATAGGCTGGAACCTTTATATGAGACTTCTGTTGAGTGCCGGAGCAGGGAAGGATCTCAAACCGGTATGGATGCCGGGCTACGGCCCGGGCACATCCGGTATGACAGTTGGTGCAGAATATTATGTGTCAATATCAATCCCCTACAGGAAAATCAAGGTTTATATCAAACCCAAAGTCCGCGATACGGAGGAGGAAGAAGGTGAGGCAACAGAGACCGGCAGCGGAACCGGTACGGGCTTATCAGGCTTCAGGAACCCCCTTTGACCCCTTCCTGCTGAATATCAGCAATCCCATAAATGTAAGAAAACCGTTTACCAGTATCATCTCAAAGCCGAACCTGTAACCGTTGAAGAGTTCTTCCGAATAGAGATGCAGAAAATAGCATATAATCGGTGAGATGATAGCTATCCATGGAGTAAAGCGGTCAGTTACCCTTCTTTTGGTGAAGAGACCGAAAGTGTACAGACCGAGCAGCGGACCGTAGGTGTATCCGGCTATGGTGAACAGCTTGTCAATTATCGCCCTGTCATTCATCTGCCTGAAGACCAGTATACAGATAAAGAAAATGAGTGCAAATGATAAGTGTACGGTGTACCTGATCCTGGTTTTTTTGGTATAATCCATCTCAGGCTTTTTCTCAAGGCCGAGGAAGTCTATGCTGAAGGAGGTTGTCAGTGATGTCAAAGCCCCGTCTGCACTGGGGAATGCAGCTGATATAAGTCCGATCAGGAAAACAATGCCGGCAGCAGGACTGAGATACCTGAAAGCAATTGTCGGAAAGAGATCGTCACTCATTGCCACATTGATGTTCCTGGCCCTGGCAAAGAAGAGCAGGAATGCGCCAAGGACCAGAAACATGAAAACCACAACAAGATTGATGGTGCTGAAGGTGAACATATTCTTCTGCGCATCTTTCAGATGCCTGATGCTGAGGTTCTTCTGCATCATCTCCTGGTCAAGCCCGGTCATGGTGATGGTTATGAACATGCCGCTGAAGAATTGCTTGATGAAATGACGCGGGTGATCCCAGTCGGTAATCACCATCCGTGACGTGTCACTCTCAAACAGATTCTTCAGAAGCTTCTGTACAGGCTCTCCCAGTTCACGACTGATGAAAACTACCGACAACACAACTGCAAGCAGCATAAAGGTGGTCTGGAGTGTGTCTGTCCAGATAATGGTCCGAATGCCTCCCTTAAGAGTGTATATTATCACCAGAGCAATGAATATCAGCACGTTTACCCAGAAGGGAACATTCCACGCATCAAACACAAAAATCTGCAGGACGTTTATCACAAGGAACATCCGGAGTGATGCGCCCAGGACTCTTGAAAGGATAAAGAATCCGGCTCCGGTCTTGTATGACCAGAAACCGAACCGCTGTTCCAGGTAGCCGTATATGGAGGTAAGTTGCAGACGGTAATAGAGCGGCAGGAGTACGAGGGCAATAACCACGTATCCGAAGAAATATCCGAACGCCACCATCATGTATGAGAACTGGGTCTCTCCCACCCATCCGGGCACTGACATGAAGGTCACCCCTGACAGGGAGGCTCCGATCATGCCGTAAGCCACAACATACCATGGAGATGCTTTATTACCTATATAGAATGACTGATGATTGGCTCTTCGTGCAGTAATAAAGGTGATGGCAAACAGCAGGAGCGTATAGGCTGTAAAAACCAACAGGATGAGAGTAGGTGTCATAATACCGGAAAATTGTCCGCAAGATTACTAAAAAGATTGCAGATAAAAGTCAACTGTGGTCAGGTTTGCAGCAAATATTGGATTATTTTTGCCGCAAAGTCGCATTATGTCATCTCGTTTCCCTTCAAGACTGCTCGAAGAGGCCGTGAATGAGTTTGCCTCCCTCCCCGGCATAGGCCGCAAGACCGCCTTCAGGCTTGTGATGCACCTGCTGAGGCGTGACAGCGGAGAAGTCCGCCGTTTCGGCGAAACAGTCATCAGGCTCAGGGATGATGTGTGTTACTGCAGTGTTTGTCACGGTATCAGTGATACCCCGCTGTGCCAGATATGCAGTGATCAGTCGAGGGACACCTCTGTCATATGCGTGGTAGAGAACGTACAGGATGTGATGGCGGTGGAGAATACCAGGCAGTTCAGGGGATTGTACCATGTACTTGGCGGCATCATCTCCCCGGTTGATGGCATCGGTCCTTCTGACCTGACCATCAACAGCCTGGAAGAAAGGGTGCGAAGCGGCAGCGTCAGGGAGGTGATACTTGCCCTGAGCACAACCATGGAGGGAGACACCACAAATTTCTATATCTACAAACGGCTGTCGGGCTATGACGTGCGCATTACAACACTGGCGCGCGGCGTGGCCATTGGAGATGTTCTCGAATATACCGATGAGATCACCCTGGGGCAATCGATAGTCAACCGCTGCCTTTTCTCACTTCCGTCACAGGGCTGACAGGTTGGCTCAAGGGGCAGCCAGGGCTGACAACCAGGCCCCTGGACATACCGGGCTGACAACTAAGTTCCCGGGCCAGCCGGCACTGACAGCTATACTCCCGGGCCAGCCGGCACTGACAGGCAGGCACCTGAGGCAGCCAAAGCTGACAGAGATGCACCCCGAGGGGCCTGGCCGATAGGGATACAGGGCTGACAGGTTGGCTCAAGGGGCAGCCAAAGCTGACAGAGATGCACGGCAATATCTTTTCAAGCCCGCCGGCTTTGGTCATTTGTATATTCTGAAAATCTTGCTTAATTTGATACAAATCAATATTGGTATGGCTGACACATTTGACAGATTCTTTTCAGATGCAACCCATCTGATGAAAAAATCGGCAATCAGGGAGATACTCAAGCTGACGCAGCGCCCTGAGATGATCTCCTTTGCAGGAGGACTCCCCTCACCTGACTCATTCCCCATAGAAGATATCCGGAGAGTGGCCTCAGAGGTACTTGAACAGGATGGCAAATCAGCCCTTCAGTACGGCACCACCGAGGGTGACAACAAACTGCGGGCTCTCCTTGCCGAACGGCACCGGAAAGACGGGCTTGAGATCGGACCGGAGAATATCCTGATCACTACCGGCTCACAGCAGGCGCTTGACCTGTGCGGAAAGATCTTTGTCAACCGCGGTGATGTGGTGCTGTGCGGACTGCCTTCATACCTGGGCGGGCTCAACGCCTTCGCAAACTACGGGGCACTGCTGAAGGGGATTCCCCTTGATGACCATGGAATGCATCCTGAACTCCTTGAAAAAACCATAACCGATCTGAAAAAGGAAGGAAAGATCATAAAGTTCATCTATATGATTCCTGATTTTCAGAATCCTACAGGCGTCACTATGCCCGCGTCACGCCGTCTTGAAATCATACGCATAGCTGAAAGGCATGATCTTTTGATTGTAGAGGACAGTCCTTACCGCGATGTGCGTTTTGCCGGGACTCCTGAACCGCTGATGTCTTCCCTTGACACGCATGGCAGGGTAATGACACTCAACACCTTCTCAAAAATACTTGCACCGGGTTTCAGACTGGCCTGGGTGACTGGCCACAGGGAGATCATTGACAAGATGGTGACGGCAAAACAGTCAACCGACCTCTGCACCCCTCCCTTTGTTCAGAAGATAGTAGCCAGATACATAGAGCAGGGGCTGCTTGATGCGAACCTGAAGAAGACAATAGCTCTCTACCACCGGAGACGTGATTTCATGTTGAAATGTTTCCGTGAGCTGATGCCTGAAGGTGTGAAATGGACCGAGCCTGACGGCGGACTTTTCCTCTTTGTGACTCTTCCTCCTGCCATGGATGCCGCACATCTGCTTGACAAAGCTATTTGCAAGAATGTGGCTTTTGTCTGCGGATCAGTATTTTACTGCAACAATGAAGGCCATAACACCATGCGGCTTAATTTCTCATACGCAGATGAAGAGGATACCCTTGAAGGTATCCGCCGGCTGGCGGAAGTAATAAGGGAGGAAATGGCCACCCCATGATCCGATGGAACTCTCGGCAGTAATTGTTTCCTACAATGTCAGGGAACTGCTCCGCGGTGCACTGCAGTCACTCATAGCTGCCGCACAGGCGACAGAGCACGAAATCATAGTTGTTGACAACAACTCCTCAGACGGCTCTGCAGGAATGGTCAGCCGGGAATTCCCTTCGGTCAGGCTGATCGTTTCAGATAGCAACGAAGGTTTCGCGTCAGCATGCAACAGGGGCATACTGGCCTCCTCCGGAGAGTACATCCTTATACTGAATCCTGACACTGTCACCCGTCCCGATGCCATCACCAGGGCACTGGATTTCATTAAAACAGTTCCGGATGCAGGAGCAGCAGGTGCCCATTTGACTGATAAAAACGGCAAATTCCTGCCCGAATCGAAAAGAGGCTTCCCGTCACCCCTTACCTCACTTTTCAGGTTTACCGGCCTGGGCAGACTCTTCCCGCGCTCCGCCTTCTTCAATGCATACTACCTGGGAGATAAGCCTGAGAACGAAACCTGCCGCGCTGACATCCTTACCGGAGCCTTCATGCTCATCCGCCGGAAAGCGCTTGATGAGGCAGGCCTGTTTGATACCTCTTTCTTTATGTACGGTGAAGACATTGACCTCAGCTGGCGCATAAGAAAGGCAGGTTTCAGCAATTATTACCTTCATGATGTCCACATCACCCATTTTAAGGGAAGCAGTTCAGGTCAGGAGATGGAAACCTCTGTCAGGCATTTCTGGAACGCTATGATAATCTTCTCGGAGAAGCATCTGGGGAAGGGGTGGCACGTGCCTGTCAGGGTGGCCGTAAGCCTTCTCAAATGGCTGTCACTGACCCGCCTGAGGGTGGCCAGAACGGTAAAAAAGTAAAATCCCTGTTAAAAAGGAGCTGCTCTACTATAATCTTATGACAGAATTTGAGTTATATTAGTTACATAAAGAATATTTGATCAACCTGATGAGAAAGGTTAGATACATAATTTGTATGATCCTTGTGGCTCATGCTGTATCCCTCGCCGGTCAGACAAAAAGCAGCCTGCGCGAACTTTTCGTATCTGCCGAGGGAGACATCCTCTTTGAAGATTACGCAGAAGCCCTGCCCAAATACATGAGCCTGCTACAGATTTATCCGGAGAATTTTAATCTCTATTACCGCATTGGCCAGTGTTACCTCAATACTCCGGGCGAAAAGGAGAAGGCTATCCCCTGGCTTGAGACTGCCGCAGGGCATATAAACCCGAACTACCGGAAAGGAAAGCTGCGTGAGACCGGGGCACCGTATGACGCCCTCTATTTTCTGGCAAACGCATACCGCATCGCCAATGACTTTGACAGGGCTCTGGAGACATATGATCTCTTCCTGAAGGATGTTGATACCGAAAAGTACGACACTGCACTGGTGAGATTTCAGATGCAGACCTGTCACAATGCCCGTGAGATGATGCGAAAACCGGTGTTTATCACTGACCGTAACCTCGGATCAACAATCAATAAGCGTTTCTCGGAGTTCAATCCGGTAATCTCAGACGATGAAAAAACACTGCTGTTCACACGTGAATTGCAGTTTTACGATGCCATATTCTGGTCACGGAAGATTGACGGCCAATGGACAGAACCGGTCAACCTGACTCCCCAACTGGGTATTGATCAGGATTATTACACCTCATCCCTCTCCCCTGACGGGCGAACCCTCCTCATGTACCGTACTGACACTTATGACGGTAATATCTATCTGAGCCGGCTGGAGGGGAATACATGGAGCAAGGTTGAAAAACTCAACAGCAATGTGAATACCAGGTACTGGGAATCACACGCCACCATGAGCAGAGACGGGAAGAAGCTATTCTTCACCAGCAACCGCAAGGAAAGCATCGGTGGCCTGGATATCTTCGTCTCTGTCCGCGACAGCTCAGGCAACTGGGGCCCGGCACAGAACCTCGGCCCCCGGATTAACACAATATATAACGAGGATACACCTTTCCTGGCAAATAATGACAGCACCCTCTTCTTCAGTTCCCGGGGACATTATAACATGGGAGGATATGATATCTTCAGGTCAGACATGGGGCCTGACGGACAATGGAGCGTCCCGGTGAATGTAGGCTATCCGCTGAACACCTCTGACGATGACATGTTCTTCCACCCGCTAAAAAGTGGTGATGGGGGCTATTATGCAAGATTTGCTGATGACGGATTCGGCAGGATGGATATCTTTTCCTGCAGCTTTTACAAGGAGCCCGCTCAACCTGTTACTGCCGGAAAAATCATTGAGACTGATTTGATTGCAGAAACAGCGGAACCGGGCACAGTGCCTCAGCTACCGGCTGACCTGCATGCTTACCTGAGGCTTCTCTCCGATACCCTGGTAAATGTCAGTTCAGCTGATCCGGTCAGCATTGGCCTCATTGCCGAAGCAAACTCCCTGCTGGAGATTGAAGTTGTCAAACCTGATTCGGAAATCAGAACAGAACAGCATACTTTAACTGATTCGACATTTACCTTTGTTTTCTCACCGGAGAGGGGCTCCAGCCTCGTGACTCTGAGACTCAGGGACAGTTTCGGGAATGACACTGCAACCTTTGTCAGGGTGCTCCGCACAGACAAACAGTTCCCGGAAAGCGATGAGATCGGGAAGCGGCCTGATGAGGCTGATATGGCCACTAACGGAGCCCTTGCTGCCGGCGGCAAAAGGAAAACCGGCATAACCACCGGCACACCGGTTGAGAAAGCCCCGTCTTCGCAGCACACCCAATCCGGCACAGAAGCAGGAGATACCTCTGACAAGGCACTGAAAGCCTCCGGCACAGAAGCGGCAGATGCAGCAGACCTGTCCGGGGATACTTCAGACAGATCAGCCAATGACACTTACTCCCCGGAGGAGGCAGGAAAAGGAAAATGCTGTTCATGGTGGTGGCTCCTGGCGCTTGCCGCGCTGTTGCTATTCTTCCTGTTATGGAGAAGAAGAAAAAAGAAAAATGATAAAGAACAATAATGTAACGACAATGAAGAGACTGGCCCTTTTACTGATTATTCTTTCTGCAACTTTTGTTTGCAGATCGCAGGACAATATCAGGCTGCAGGAGGCCTTCTATGATGCTGAATATTTCCTTATGAGAGGTGAGTTCAGCGATGCCCTCCCCTATTACCAGGGCATCTATGCTGCAATGCCTGACAATGCAAGCATCGCCTTCCGCATAGGTCTCTGTTACCTGAATATAGAGGGAAGCAAGAACCTTGCCATCGAATATCTTGAAAAGGCCTCACAGAACTTGACGGGTAAATACCGTGAGGGTTCACTCAGGCAAACTGAAGCACCTTATGAGGCGCTCTTCTTCCTTGGTGATGCATACAGGATCAACTATATGTTTGAAAAAGCCAGGGAAGCCTATACACGCTACCGCCAGACACTGCTGCCCACAGACCTTGAAAACCTCATGTACATTGACCAGCAGCTGGCAGCATGCAACAATGCTCCGGCAATGATGGCTTCCCCGGTTAAATTCACGGTGGAGAAAGTTGATGACGTCATCAATGACGCCAATGACAACTTCTTCCCGGTTGTATCACCTGACGGGAAAGCAATTGTCTACATGACCTCAATGAAGTTCTATGATGCAATTATGTTTTCCCGTTTCGCAAGAAACGAATGGAGCGCACCGGTGAATATCACTTCCGAACTGCAGTCTGACGGAGACCATTACGTTTCATGCATCACCTCAGACAACACTGTGATGCTCCTCTCCAAGGATGACAATATCAACAGTGACATCTGGATGAGCAAATATGACGGCCTGCGCTGGGAACCGGCACGAAAGTTAAAAAAAGAGATAAACACCAAATACTGGGAGGCTCACGGATTCATTACTGAAGACGGAACAACACTGATCTTTTCAAGCGACAGGCCGGGCGGCTTCGGAGGCCTTGACCTCTATGTCTCGAAACTGGGACCTGACGGTGAATGGGGCTATCCGGTAAATATGGGACCTGAAATCAACACACCGTTCAATGAAGACAGGCCTTTCCTGGTCAACGACGGAAAAAAACTCTTCTTCGCCTCACAGGGACACCATAACATGGGAGGCTATGATATATTCTGCAGTGAGCTTCAGTACAACGGTTTATGGAGCACTCCGGAAAATATAGGATACCCTCTGAACACCCCTGATGATAATATCTTTTTCTGTCCTACAGATAATGGCAAAGGAGGATATATGTCATTTTCCGGAAGGGACGACAGTTCCGGAGGGGCTGACATCTATCGCGTCAGATTTAAATAATGTAGCTGAAGAGGTACAGTATGCTGCAAAAGGTTTAATTTTACAGGTAAACTGAGTTATGGGAATTAGGGGAATTTCATTTCTGATATTGCTGCTCCTGCTTTTGCCGCTTAACGGACAAAAGAAAAGTGAGCTGAAGGAGATATGGGCGGAGGCTGAATCTCATTACCTCTATGGTGAATATGAGCTGGCCAACCCGCTTTATCTTATTCTTAATGAACTCATACCTGGTAATTCCAATATCAAGTACAAGATCGGCAACTGTTACCTCAACATTTTCGATGAGAAACAGAAAGCCATTCCGTTCCTTGAGGAAGCTGTCAAAAACACCAGTTACAATTCCAAAACCGGCAAGCTCAAGGAGACACGTGCGCCCCTTGACGCCTACTTCTCGCTGGCAAATGCCTACCTGATAGCCAACAAGCTTGACAGCGCCATGAACACTTACAGGTTCTTCAGCCAGCTGATTACTGAAACATCATCGATGCAGAACAAGGAGTTCATAAATCAGCAGATGCAGGCCTGCAACGTGGCCTCCGAACAGATGAACAATCCTGTCAGGGTACGCATCCAGCCCCTGAAGGGATACATCAACCAGGGCCTGGTGAACGAAAGACCGGTGGTCAGCTTTGACGGCAACACAATGGCATATACTGAAAGAAGAGGACTTGAAAGCGTGGTATATGTCACCCGAATGGAGGGAACATCATGGGGAACACCGGTTGACATAACCCTTGAGGCATCCATGGGAACCGACTGCCACACAACTTCACTGAATAATGACGGCACCGAGCTATACCTGTTCAAGAATGACAACTATGACGGCAATATCTATGTGACCAGATATACCGACGGTAAATGGTCGCATATTGAAAAACTGAACAAAAACATCAATACGAAATTCTACGAATCGCACGCTGCCATATCATCAGACGGGAAAAAACTTTACTTCACCTCCAACCGCGAAGGCAGCCTGGGTGAGCTCGACCTGTGGGTCTCAGAAAAGGATCAAACCGGTGACTGGGGAGTGCCTGTCAACCTGGGAAATGTGGTGAACACTCCCTACAACGAAGAAACACCCTTCATCTCAGGTGATGACAATACACTGACATTCAGCTCAGAAGGACACGGTTCGATGGGTGGTTATGACATCTTCCTTGCAAAACTGTCAAACAACCAGTGGACCACCCCGGTCAACATAGGATACCCCGTCAGCTCAACCGATGACAACATCGCCTTTCAGCCATTTGATAACGGCATGCAGGGTTTCTACTCAATCATGACCGGATACAAGAAGAAGGAGATAGCCCACGTTGATTTCAATGTACCTGACGAGGAGAAAAAAGACACCGTCACTATCAGCTTTAATCTGGCTGACCTGCCATATCTGACAAATGTTGACTCATCCATGCTCATCACTGACATGGTTATCAGGGATGTAAAGGATACCGATGAGACAGTTGAGCCCGATGTGCTCTATTACACAGTGCAGGTAATGGCGCTGTATAATCCTGTTGATCCGACCTATTTTGAGTATGCAGAGATATCGGTGTTCTATAACAGCGAAGACCAGTTTTACCGCTACACCACAGGCAGGTTTGACTCAAAGGCAAGTGCATACGAGGAAAGGGACCGGCTGCTCAGCCTCGGATACCCTGGTGATATCTTTGTAAAGAAAGTTTACAGGAATGATTCTGGAAAATGACGGGATCAGGCTTCGCGCAGTTGAGCCCGAAGACCTGGAACTGTTGTACCACTGGGAAAACGACGAAAACAACCTGAGACAGGGAAACACCCTTGTACCCTATTCAAGGTATATCCTGAAAAAGTATATTACCGAATCAGGAAAAAGCATATTTGAAACAGGCCAGCTCAGGCTTATGATAGACGTTATGCCCGATGAACGGACAATAGGCACTATTGACCTGTACGAATTCGATCCCTTTCATAATCGTGCCGGTGTCGGCATCCTCATTGCCGATGAGTCTGACAGGCAGAAGGGATACGCTTCGGCCGCACTGGCCTGCGTGATAGAATATGCTTTTGAAGTCATCGGTCTGCACCAGCTCTGGTGCAACATCCTGGAGAGTAATGTTGCGAGCATGAATCTTTTCACCAATCACGGCTTCTCCATCTGCGGAACCAGGAAAGAGTGGACCAGGGTAAGCGACGATTATGAAACCGAACACCTCCTCCAGCTTATCAAACCACATAAGTAGATACTGCCTGCGCAGATTCAGGCTATTCGCCCCGGAAAAGTAGATACTGCCTGCGCAGATTCAGACTATTCGCCCCGGAAAAATAGATACTGCCCGCGCAGATTCCGGTGTTTGGACCTGAAAGGTTATTCCGCTGTCAGTATTAGTGCCAGGGCTGCCAATGCTGCTCCGCTCCTGTCTTTCAGAGCTGCCAATGCTACTCCTTCCATATCCTTCAGTGTGATCTGATTACTGTTTCCTTGCCCCGCGTCTGCTGCTTGCAGCCAGCATTCCGCAGGCGGCTGCTATGTCGGCTCCCCTTGACTTCCTTACTGAAGCTCCGATACCGGATGTCACCAGTTCATGCTTGAACTGCATCATGACAGAGATGTCCGAACTTCTCTCATCTTCCTCATCAACATGATGATAAGGAAGAAGGTTAACCCTTATGCCTGTGCCGGCAAGAAGTCTCCTGAGCTCCTCAAGATGCCTCTGCGAATCATTCCTTCCCTCAATCATCACATATGCCACGGTAAAGCGCCTTTTAATCCGGTTATCATACTGTTTCAGCATATCGAGTGTTCCGGCAAACGGCCATCGCGCCTCTGCGGGAATTACCTCAAGCCTCTCTTCCGGAAACGGCGAGTGGAGGCTGAGAGTGATGTTGCACTCAGTCTCGTCGAGCAGCCGCCTGACAGAAGGCGTTACCCCCACGGTTGACACCGTTACCCGTCTTCGTCCGGCTGCCAGGCCCCACTCGGCAGTAAGAATGCGGCAGGCACGTATCACCTCATCAATGTTGTCACCAGGCTCACCCATGCCCATCATCACTATATGGGTTATCTCATGGGGGATGCTGATAACCTGGTTGACTATCTCACCGGCAGTCAGGTTTCCGTTCCACCCGCTCTTTCCTGTGGCACAGAAACGGCATCCCATCCGGCAGCCCGATTGCACCGAAACACATACCGTCCGGCGTTTGTCATCCGGCAGAAATACCGTCTCGTGGGCCATGCCGTTTTTGCTGGTGAACAGATACTTGACGGAACCGTCAGAAGAAACCTCTGAAGCAGTGGGTGAACTCAGGCCGGGAACCGCATATTCTGACAAGATGCGCAGGAACTTCTGCGGGATGTCATTGATCTCATCAAACGACCTGATGCCCCGCCGATAGACCCAGTAAAGAAGCCTTCGCGAATGGCGTCTGTCAATCCCCAGCCTGCCCAGAAGCTCTTCACTCTCCTCCAGATCTGATCCTACAAGCGTTTCTTTTTCCCGGCTCATATTGGTTTCTGCTCTGATATAAAGATATTAATTTACTGTTTTCCCTCTTTTTTTTACATCTTTACTACTCAAAAATGAAGTTAATTTCAGACCTGCCCTGATGGAAGCAACTGCCAAGAAGTCCGGATTCGGAACAGCCCCTGTCTATTTCACGGCCATTTCAACCATAATCGGAGCCATAGTGTTCCTCCGCTTCGGCTTTGCAGTAGGGACTCTGGGATTCTGGGGAACCCTGCTGCTTATTATCATGGGACACGCCGTGACCATCCCCACCGCCCTGGCAATCTCAGAACTGGCTACCAACAAGCGGGTTGAAGGAGGAGGAGAATACTTTATAATATCCAGGTCATTCGGTCTGAACATCGGCGCAACAATAGGCATTGCACTTTACCTGTCACAGGCAATCAGCGTAGCCTTTTACATCATAGCCTTTGCCGAGTCATTCGAATTCCTGTTCGACTTCGTTGCACAGCGATTCTCATTTATCCTGCCCAGACAGGTGATAAGCCTGCCGGCGCTTGTGATTCTCGGGCTGATGATACTGAGGAAGGGTTCCGCTACCGGTGTGAAGATGCTCTATGCCGTGAATGCCATCCTGTTTATCACCCTCCTGTTATTCTTTCTTGGCAAACCTGCTGAGGGCAGCCTGGCAACCGGGCAACTGCCATTGAGGGATATACGCAACATGAGCGATTTCTTCATTGTATTTGCCATCTGCTTCCCCGCCTTCACCGGGATTACCGCCGGTGTGGGACTGTCAGGTGACCTTAGGAATCCTGCCAGGGCCATCCCTCTTGGCACAATATTGGCAACACTGACAGGCCTGGTGGTTTACATTCTTGTGATCTGGAAGCTGGCCATCTCGGCCTCGCCGGAAGAGCTTCTTGCAGACCAACTGATAATGGGGAAGATAGCCATCGGGGGAGCTGTAATTATTCCCCTGGGTCTGGCAGCCACAACCCTCACCGCTGCCCTCGGCTCGCTCATGGTTGCTCCCAGAACCCTGCAGGCGCTGGCAAAAGACACCTCATTCCCCTCGATGAGACTTAACAGGTGGCTCTCATCAGCAAGAAGCCATGACGGAGAACCGGTGAATACCACACTGGTGACATTGCTGATAGCCTCGCTGTTTGTTCTGTTGGGCAGTGTCAACACAGTGGCTGAAATTATATCCATGTTCTTCCTGGTAACATACGGTTCTCTCTGCCTGATATCATTCCTTAACCACTTCGGCTCATCGCCTTCATACAGGCCGTCGTTCAGGTCAAAATGGTACCTCTCACTGACAGGCTTTGTGATTACAGTCATTGTGATGTTCAAGATAAATACGCTGTATGCCCTGACCGCTTACATACTCATAGTAATAATTTATTCATTCATAAATCATTACCATAAAAACCGGACAGGCTTGGAATCGCTCTTTGCCAACACCCTCTTCCAGATCAACCGTAATCTGCAGGTTTACCTGCAAAAGAGCGGGAGCAGGCGAAAGGAGAAAGAATGGAGGCCAGGGGTAATATGTATTTCAAAGGACTCCTTCAGGCGGGAAAGGGCTTTCCGGCTTCTGAACTGGCTCTCTTACAGTTATGGTTTCGGCACCTACCTGCACCGGATTGACGGGTACTACTCCCGGGCAACGAGTCAGCAGGCAGCGGAGGAGCTGGCTAAACTGATAGAATTGTATGAGACCACGCATAACCACGTCTATGTTGACACCATCATATCTCCCTCGTACACATCGGCCATTGTTCAGGCCATACAGGTACCGGGAATCTCCGGTATGGAAAACAATATGGTTGTCTTTGAATATGACAAGGATGATCCTGAGAACCTGCCGGAGATCATTGACAATATACGTCTCATCAAGGCAGGCAACTTTGATTTATGCCTCCTTGCCTCTTCCTCAAGGGAGATGATCTGCAGCAAGGGCATTCACGTATGGATCGATTTCAACGAGCCTGAGAATGCAAGCCTCCTGATACTGCTGAGCTTCATCATCTCAGGTCATCCTGACTGGAAGAAATCATTCATCAAGGTATTCAGCACATGCAAACCCGGTCAGGTTGAGGCGACACGACGGGAACTGGAGGCGCTGATCACTTCGGGCCGGCTTCCGATAACTGAAAAGAATGTGGAGATCATCGAGATCACTCACGGGAGCTCAGTCAAAAGTCTCATTAATGAAAAGTCTGCCACCGCTGCCATGGTGATGACCGGTTTCAGACCGGAGATGCTGAGGCAGAACGGTGAGGCCATCCTCGGTGGTTATGATGAAGCCGGCACCATCCTGTTTGTCAACTCGCAGTACCAGAAAGAGATTATATGAAAGCAAGAGGCTGCCTCCCGCAGGATGGCAGCCTCTTCAATATCATGCAGAACCCCTGCCGGTCAGTTCAGTCCCCTGTTCCTGAGCAACGGTTCTATTTCCGGCTCACGGCCGCGGAAGTTAAGGTACATCTTTTCGGCATCCATGATTCCCATCTTCTCAAGCACGTTCTTCCTGAACGATGTGGCAATGGCCTGATCAAACAGGCCATTCTCGTTGAATGCCTCAAAAGCGTCATGGTCAAGCACTGCTGCCCAGGTATATACATAATAACCGGCATCATAGCCGTCAATCATGTGCAGGAAATAGGTGCTCCGGTATCTTGGCTCAATCTCGGGTATCAGACCTATCTTCTTCATGGTCTCCTTCTCGAACTGCTGAGGATCAACCTGCACCGGAGCTTCAAGTGAGTAATAGGCCATGTCAAGAAGAGAAGCAGCCATGATCTCAACATTGTCAAATCCTGTGTTAAAGTAGCTTGCGTTCCTGATCTTTTCAACCAATGCTTCAGGTATTACCTCCCCTGTCTCGTAATGCTTCGCGTACATTGCCAGCACTTCGGGCTTCGTGGCCCAGTGCTCCATGATCTGCGAGGGCAGTTCAACTATATCCCATGCCACGGTGGTTGATGAGTAGGTGTTCTCCGCGAAAAGAGCCTGAAGCCCATGGCCGAACTCATGGAAGAGGGTCAGTACATCATCCATGCTCAGCAGGGCCGGCCTGCCTCCTGAGGGAGGGGTAAAATTGCCCACTATTGTAACAACCGGAGTGATCTCCCTGCCGTCAACTATCTTGTGGTCACGGTAACCTCCGCACCATGCTCCCTGGCGCTTGCTCTCACGCGGATAAAAGTCCATGTAAAGCACGCCTATATGGCTGCCATCGGCTTCCTTCACCTCAAATGCCTGTGCGTCGGGGTGAGGAAGGGGAATTTTATCTATGGGGGAGAAGGTGATACCGTAAAGTTTGTTGGCAACGGCAAAGGCGCCATCACGTACGTTGTCAAGGCGGAAATAAGGCCTCAGTTCGTTCTCGTCAAGATCATACCTGGCTTTGCGCAACTTTTCCGCATAGTACCACCAGTCATGGGGCTCAAGCTTAAAATTGCCACCAGCGGCGTCAGCAATCTTCTGCATCTCATCACGCTCACGCTTTGCAACCCGGAGTGACCTCTCAAGCAGGTTATTGAGCAGGTTCAGAACATTTTCAGGGGTTTTGGCCATGCGTGTCTCAAGCACAATATCAGCGTGGGTCCTGTATCCCAGAAGCTTCGCCCTCTCTGCCCTGATCCTTACAATGTCAGCCAATATCTTGTTGTTGTCATTCTCATTACCGTTGTTGCCACGATTAAGGTATGCATCATAGAGCTTCTTGCGCATATCACGGTTATCAGCATACTGCAGGAACGGAATCATGCTCGGTTTCCGGGTGGTGAAAACCCATTTGCCCTCCATGCCTGCGCTCTTTGCCTCGTCGGCAGCACCCGCAATAACACTCTCAGGCAGACCCTTCAGGTCAGCCTCGTCATCAATGACAAGCCTGAAGCTGTTGGTCTCCTCCAGGACATTCTGGCTGAATTTGACGGTCAGTAGAGAGAGCTCCTGGTTCAGCTTCTTAAGGATCTCCTGATCTTCCGGACCCAGGAGGGCGCCGTTGCGCACAAAGCTCTTATACATGTTTTCGAGCAGGAAAAGCTCCTCGTCATTCAGCTCTTCGGCTGCCCTGTTCTCCCAAACCGTTCTTATACGGCTGAAAAGCTCCGCGTTCAGTAAAACCTCATCACTGAAAGCTGACATTTTGGGAGCTATTTCCATCTGCAGCGCCTCAAGGGTATCATTGGTGTTTGCGCTGGTCTGCGAATAGAACACATAGGCTACTTTCGACATCAGCTCACCTGCCCTGTCATATTGGGCTACAGTGTTGGCAAATGTGGGTGCCTCTGCATTTGCAGTGATCTCAGCTATCTGCAGCCTGGCAAGGGCAATGCCCGAGTCAATGGCAGGAAGATAGTGCTCGTTCCTGATCTGGTCAAAGGGCGGAACGCCAAAGGGAGTCTTCCATTCAGCATAGAAGGGATTGCCCTGCTCCTTCGTCTGTGTGTTGCATGAGACAGCTGCAAGTGCAACTGCCATAATGAGTATAAATGCTCTTCTCATCATAATATGATTTTGGTTTTAAAGGTATGATGGAATCCACATTACTGTAAACCATATAAACAGGTGTTTGTCTGTCCGGCACATGTGGATTTCACGTTAAGTTTTACTTTTGATTTCTAATTCAGTCCTTAAAGGTAGTTCTTTTAAACAAAACCTTCTATGAATTTTCATTCCCCGCCCGGAACCCGGGTCATGATCCGGGCCTTAACGAAGACTCTGAAAAGAAATTTTGTTGATAACTTATTAAAGTTTGAAACATTTATGACGGAAAAGGAGTATAAAGTGCAGTTGCATCTGTTAAATTTGATGCAATAATGACTAACCTCGCAAAATTATTGACAATTAGCCTATGAAAAGACGTTTACCCGGAATTATCTTGTCATCAATTACTTGCTGCCTGCTCATAATGTCGCTGAGCACTGCAGCCGGACAAACAGGTGACGGTCAGCCGGCCCAGGCCAGGTCAGCCGTTATCGATTCTGTGGCACACAGTCTCGCTGAAAGAATAAAGGTTTATCCCAACCCGGTCAGGAGTGAACTGATTGCCGATCATATTGAAGGCGTCACGATGATTGAGATATTTGATGTAACCGGGAATAAATGCCTTAACGAGGTATGCGACAATCACAACCAGATGACCATAGAGGTTTCCACGCTCAAGAAGGGGATTTATTTCATAAGGTTCGTCTCTCCCGGAGCAACCATAATGAAGAGATTTATTAAAGAGTAACCGGCACGTTCTTTTTTTATACACTAACCGCCATGGATATTCCGGGCGGTTTTTTTTGTTCACAGGTTGCTGAAAGATGTTACGGGCGGACTTTTGCTCACCGGTCGCATGAAAGGATATTCCGGGAGGCATTGCTGTTCTTCGCCTTTCCGGATTTGTTGACCATGGTATGCTGCATTGCAGGTTCCGGATTGATGAAAAATGATGCTGATGTGATTTCGGCTTTGACAAAAAGAAAAAGGGTGCCCCATTTGTATTATGTGACACCCTCTTAGTGTTTACCTGAAACTAACCAAAGAAGATTTTCCTGCTTTTTATATAAAGACGGAGAAAATCCGTAAAAGTTTACACTTTACCGAAAAATATTCATGGTGCCTTGCCGGTTACTCCGGGGCATCCTTTCACGGCTCCCTCACCTGCTCTATGTTATGACATCAAGCAGAGCTTGTATAAGTTTTCTAGGAACAAAAATGAGTCTTAAGAATTTGAGTTATATTTGCAGCCGCTGTGCCCGGTGGGCAAAGCCAGTCCGGAGAGATGCCAGAGTGGACGATTGGGGCGGTCTCGAAAACCGTTGTCCGGGTAACCGGACCGGGGGTTCGAATCCCTCTCTCTCCGCAATAAAGGGTGTAAATCAGATAGTTAAATGATTTATACCCTTTTTATCACCAGGAAATAGCAGATTTATCTGAATGCTATTCCCCCTGATTGTACATTATTTGAATAACAGCTGTGCGAAAGTATTGAGGTAAATCCTCCAGTTAGACCAGGTATGTCCGCCACCGGTAACATAAAAAGTATGGTTCAACTCGTTTCTCGTCAGAGCAACATCAAGGCTTTTTGCCATCTCGTATACAAAATCCTCAGTTCCGCATCCAACCCAGTACAATTTATATCCTGCATTTTTAACCGCCTGTAGTTTACTGTCAATGTCAGTCTGAGTATCACGAATACCCATGCTCAGAGGACAGATATATCCGAAAAGTCCGGGATATTCATTGGTTACGCTCAGTGTATGGCCCCCTCCCATTGAAAGGCCGGAGACAGCTCTTGCATCAGGGCTGGCAATTACTCTGAAGTTCTTCTCAACATACGGAATAATGTCCTTAACAATGCTGTTTATATACAGGTTGGCAAAGCCGGGAATGCTTCTGTCAAGGGCCTTTTCAGGCAGCATCGTTGTCCTTGCAGCCTGCTGCGAAGGATTGCCGTTCGGCATGACACAGATCATGGGCAGTGCCAGCTTCTTCTCAATCAGGTTATCAAGTATCTGGCAGGCACGGCCCATTGTGACCCAGGCATCTTCATCCCCGCCGCCACCATGAAGCAGATACAGGACCGGGTAGCTTTGAGTGCCGGTTTCATAACCATAGGGTGTATAAACATACATTCGCCTTGTCATACCAAGTGTCGGTGAATCGTACCACACTTTCAGCAGATTGCCACGCTGTCCGGCTTCAAAATAGTTGGCAGAGAGTTCACCCGGTACAAGTAATACAGAGAGGTACCTTGTTCCGTCTCTCTGCAGGAAAACATTATTGGCATCGTTGACTGACAGTCCGTCAACAATGAAATTATATGTGTAAAGTTCGGCAGGCAGCATGGGAATGGTGAGAATCCAGGTGCCTGCGGTATCTTTCTCCATATCGAGAGATGAATCAAAGCTCTTCATCCAGGAACCATACAGCCTGACAAGATTAGCCTGTGGAGCCAAAATCCTGAAAGTGATTGTCTTTTCTCCTATTTCCGGAGATTTAACGGGAGCTCTCCTGAAGTTTGGCACTTCTTGGGCAAATATCCCTGCAATGATAAACAGGCAAACAAGCGAAAACAATACTCTATTTTTCATGGTCAGATATTTTTATGTTTGGTAATAGCCTTATTCAGACATATTTGCCTTTCGTGCAATGATTGACAATTATACTGAAAATTCTCCGGACGAGCTTACCCTTTTTCCGAAAAAAGGTAAAAATATTGACCTCAGTTTCAGCGGTGACCACCTGCGCAGCGATATGATCTCCTGCCTTCGTGAACGGTGGCCGGAAACAGAGATCATAGTATCCGGCAACAGTCATTTTACTTTTTTTTGGCATCGTGATTAAACCTATGGAGCCAATCCACATCTGAGTTATTGTAGAGAGTGAAAACTATAGAAAACAATAACGAAAACAATTAATCATGAAAACAAGACTTTTCTTTACGTTGGTGGCTTTCATAGCCATGACGGTTGTTGTAAGTGCACAGACAACGGACAACACCCCCGTGACCGGTAAGGGCCGTGCAGCAGGTAACACTTTTGTGGATGCCAACAAAGACGGTATTTGCGACAATTATCAGAACGGCACCAGGCCTGGCCGCAGGCCCTATTCTGCCGGGGCAAACCAGGCTGCAGCAAATCGCGGACCCGGCAAGGGTTTGGGCCTCGCACAGGGCAACAGAAATGGTGAGGGCCGTAGTGTTGGAATGAAAGCCGGCAGAGGTGCCGGTCGTGCACAGGGAACCGCTCCCGGAAGAGGGCGGTACGCAGGCCGTGGCCCGGCATTCGTTGATGCCAACAAGGACGGTATATGCGACAACCTTCAAACCACTGCAGAGAAGAAATAACCCGTACCAGGGGTTAGATGAAAAAAGAGATCTGAAACAGGTCTCTTTTTTTTATAATTTTTATCGGTCTGCGGCAATCTCCTTATGCAATCACCTTTAAAGCCTTATAATCGCCGGCTGCAGATTGAATCCCTCCAGGTGTAGCAACAGGGGCGTGTTCCTCTCTTCCGCGCTGACACCCGTCATATCAATCTGTATCGTGCGCTTTTCTCCGGGTAACAACACCAAATAATTGTCATCAAAGAAAACCGGTGTCAGCATCTCGCCGTCAGTGGCCCGTAACACCTTCATCCGAAGGAAAAAGGCAACAACGCTTCCGCTGTTGGCCAGGTCAACGCTGACCTTGCCATCCTTGTTCTTCATCATCTGGCCAACGATTTTTGCCTCAGGCAACGAGGTCAGATTCTTCCTGTCACCATCCTTCGGGAACCAGTAGGTGTTGTCATCCATCTGGAGACCGGTAGAGACATAAGTGATGCGAAGATTCAGGAACTGAACCTTTGCCTGACTGCCAGTCAGATCAGGCTCCCATACCTTTACTATGCTGTTTCCGTCAACAACAATCTCCTCAGCCTTCTTCCATCTCTCCCTGCCGTTCTCATCGCTCAGCTTTGCCTCAAGCCTGAGCCCCTTGCGCTCTTTGGGCGTGGTGTTGACAACATATATCGCCGAATCAACAGGATTGAACATCATGTGCACCGGCGAGGCGCCTTGCCTGAAACCGTAAAAACCGGCATTCTGATCAAGATACCAGTCGTAAAGCTGCCCCTTGAGCGCCGGCCACGGATTCTGGCTCTTCCAGACCAGGAAACCTGTGTACCAGTCCCACATGTGCGATGTATATCCCTCAGCAAGAGCCCGGTACTGCTCAAAGTTCAGCAACTGTGCCTTCCTGACGAAATCTGCCAGGTCAGTGGGTTCTCCCAATTGCTCAATCATCCCGCCGTAGCCCATATATTTATGATACCGCCATACCTCATTTATTTCGCTGCCAGCGGGAATCACCAGGTCCTTCTCGTCCATCATCTTCCTGAGACTCTCGATGTTGGGCAACCCCACTGACCCTATCTCCGGATTGAACGGATGCCATTTCTCAGAGAAGAACCAAAGGGGTTCCCTGATATTATACGGCCCGTCAGCAGTCCCGCCGATGGTGTTACGCGAGAGCTCCGGAGAAGTTGACTCGCTCAGATAAATCCTTGTTCCGTCAAGTTCCTCAAGCTTCTGACGGATCAGAGTATCAATATCCGCCGGAGGCGGGAACTCATTTCCCCCGCAGACAAGATATAGGGAAGGATGGACCCTGAGCATCTTCACCTGGTCCTCCACAGACCTGAGGAAAAGAGCATGATCATCAGGATACATGCGCCGGACCTCCTGGCTGTCCGCCTTCCTGACCGTGTCAGGCCACCTTCCGTTGCAGTCGCCGGTGATCCACAGGTCCTGCCACACCAGTATGCCGTTCCTGTCACAGGCTTTATAGAACTCCGGCCTCTCGGTAATTGATCCGCCCCAGACCCTGATCATGTTCATATTCATCTCGGCATGCATCTTCACCTCAGCCTCATAACGTTCCGGACTGAGGCGCATCATTCCGTCTGAAGCTATCCAGTTGGCGCCACGGATAAAAAGTTTCTGGCCGTTGATGGTAAAGACCCGTGCCCCGGTTGAATCATCAAAGTAGCTTCCCGCTTCACGGAATCCGAACATCAGGTCCTCCCTGTCAAGCGTGTTGCCTTTTTTGTCACTGAAGATAATTACTGCAGGATACATCGCCGGCTGACCCATACCGTTGGGCCACCAAATCCTGGGGTCACTCTTTTTCTGTTCCGCGAAGGTAAAGGTCACGGTGCTCCGAGGCGGCAGTTTCAGCTTTTTTCTGTCAGTAGATCCCATGTATGACACGGCTATCTCCCCTTCCACAATCCTGTCGGTCGGATTCACCAGTTCGGCGGAGAAGGTCACGAAAGCAGGAGCCTGCAACTCGCCGGGGAGCCGTTCACCGGGAACCCTCGTACGGGCAAAGCCGTTTCTTATGTCAATATCACCAGTGATTTCAATTGTCACCGCATCCCATATCCCCGTATTCCTGTCCCTGACCGGCTGAATCCAATCCCACCCTGCCGTAAACTGCATGGTCACATCACGGCCAATGGTTCCGTCACCCCCCTGTCCGCCGTTGGGTTTTCCCGGATTAAGCGGCGGCTCTACCTTGACTGCCAGCCGGTTATGACCCTCATGGTTCAGAAGGGAGGTTATATTGTATTTCCTGCGGAGAAACATACCGTCAGTAGCGGTGTCACTGAGGAGGTTGCCGTTGAACCATATCTCGGCCCTGTAGTTTATCCCCCTGAAATTGAGCCATACCTGGCGTGTGGAGTCAAGGTCCGGTATTGAGAATCTTGTGAAGAACCAGTATGTGTAATAATCGCGGCCCACATCCCATACATCAGGAATATTCTCGTTATTCATTCCGTACCATGGTTCCGGCATGAGGCTGTTATTGACCAGGGTAGTCAGGACAGTGCCGGGAACAGTGGCATTTATCCACCCCTCCGGTGCAGGGTCATCTGTGGTCAGCGCCCTGCCGTCAACAGTTACTTCCGATGCGCGGATTGCCCTCCATCCGGTTGTGACAGGTGTCTCCTGGGAGAAGAGCAGCAAAGTCAAACTCAATAAAATACCGGTTATAATGACCTTTTTCATTTGTTGTTCCCTTATAAAACAAGTACGGAAAGATATTAAAATTATCCTTTCGCACTGCGGCAGGCAGGGCATAAATGCCGTAAAAGACTCATCATCAACGCTTAAAACGATGAAGTTACAGGCAAATTGACCGGTGCCGGGGAAATAATAATTTAATGCCAGCTATTTGATTTTACCCGGGGAATTTCAAAATTGCATGTTTATTTAGTTTACAGATGCACCCCACCCTTGTAGCAGCCAGGGAAAGGCTGTTTGCACTTATTCTGACCCAGCACCGCAGATGGGGCACCATACTGATGCCATACATGCTTGAGAAGATGGCGGGAAGGGAGTATTACATCACGGAAGAGGCGCTGTCGCCATTCCCCAATAGCTTTACCCTTTCAGAACTTGATAACGAGCAGAAGGAGGCGGTGCGGCTTGTCAATGAATACTCAGACCGCAACCTCTTCAAGCTTTTTTCAAAACACCGGAATGTCAGGGAGTTCCTGGAAAATATTGGCGAGAAGGAGTTCAGCGAACTGATAAAGCCGTTTATAGAGTCGAGGATTGCACAGTGCCTCCGGATAACACTGAATGAGGAGATACCCCTCTTCCTTCAGAAGCCGGGAGTAAACACCCTTCATCATGAAGACAGACTGGAAATCAATCCATTGACGGCAGATCCCGTGTTCCGGTTTGACCGTACTCCCGATGAAACCGCGTATAGCCTGATTGTGGAGTCAGCCGGCAAACAAGTCAATCTTCGCGGCCAGCAGATTGAGATACTGTCAAACAGGCCATGCATCATCAGGTCGGGGCATACCATCCACTTCATCGCTGAAATTGAAGGGATCAAAATCAAGCCTTTCCTGACCATGGAGAGGATCATCATTCCTGAGAAAACAGCGGAAAAATACTTCTCCACGTTCGTGCTCCAGGTGGTCAACAATCACCGGGTGACAGGGAGAGGGTTCTCCTTTAAGCACTCGGAAGCGGAGAAAAAAGCATTTCTCACTGTTGAGCGTACCATCACCGGAGTTCCGGCAGCCATACTAAAATTCCGCTATGACAACAGGGATGTTTATTATCCTGATGATATTACCCATTTCACAGCATTCAGCAATAAGGAGGGCCATTTCATCTTCCTGCGGAAGGAACGTGATGCGGCATGGGAAAAGAGTTGCCTGGATGCACTTGACGAAGCGGGCCTGACAAGTGATGACGGCATTAACTTCACCACCCCGTGGACCAGGGAGCCGGAAGGGGAAGCAATGTACAACCTTATTGAAACAGTCTCCTATAACAGGAAGAGACTGGAGGATGCGGGTATGATAATCCGTACCGGATATCTTGACCGGCCCTTCTCCCTGCACAAGGTTGAGGTGAGAATCAGTCACACGGTAATAAATGACTGGTTCGATCTGAAAGCAGAAGTGATCATAGGACCGTTTACCATTCCCTTTACACGTTTCAGGAGAAACATTCTTGAAGGTATCCGCGAATACCCGCTGCCTGACGGAACAGTTGCCATTCTCCCGGAGGAATGGTTTGCCAGATACCGGGGACTGTTCGAGATGGGCACTGCCAGCGATGACGGTCTGCTGCTGCACAAGCAACATTTCAGCATCTTGAGCGAGGCTGTCTCATCGGAAGAGTGCGACCTCTGTACCGGGCTGGCGAAGCTTGTCATGCCTGAGAAGCTGGAGATATTGCCTGCACCGGAAGGACTTAAAGCAGAGCTGCGGCCCTACCAGAAGGAGGGAATGAGCTGGTTACATTTCCTGCAGTCAAACAACCTCGGCGGTTGCCTTGCTGACGACATGGGTCTTGGCAAAACACTGCAGGCCCTGGCACTGCTCATGTACAACAGGGAAAGAATGAAAACCCTCATGGCAGGCCGAAACTGTTCGGAACAGGGCGCTGACGGCAGTGACCGGATGCAGCTTACCCTCTTTGGCAGGGAAACACCCCCGGCCACCTCCCTGATCATTGTGCCGGCATCGCTCTGCCACAACTGGCACAATGAGATAAAACGCTTCTGTCCGTCAATGAAGACACTGATCCATTATGGTGCATCACGGCACAGATCAGCGTCACACTTTAACAGCTATGATATAGTACTGTCAAGTTATCATACGGTCAGGCAGGATATTGATCTCTTCACCAGGGTTTGCTTCTTCTACGTGGTACTTGATGAGAGCCAGCATATCAAGAACCCCTCCTCACACCTCTACAGGTCGGTGATGAGGCTGAGGGCTGAACACAGGCTGGTGCTTACCGGAACACCGGTAGAGAACTCACTGACCGATCTGTGGACACAGCTTAACTTCGTCAATCCCGGGCTGCTGGGATCACTCGCATTTTTCAGGAGAGAGTTTGCCAGGCCAATCGAAAAGAACAACGAAGAAGAAAAGGAGAACAGGCTCAGGAAGATAATCCGGCCTTTCATCATGAGACGCACCAAGGAGATGGTGGTGAGTGAGCTTCCTCCGGTAACGGAGCAGGTTATTCAATGTGACATGTCAGACGAACAGGCTGCCATTTACGAAAAGGAAAAATCTGCTGTACGCAATGCCATCCTGGAAAACATAGAGTCTGTTGGCATTGAAAAATCAGCCATCATCGTTCTTCAGGGGCTGATGAGGCTCCGGCAACTGGCAAACCACCCCGTTATGACCGATGAAAACTACAGGGGAGGCTCGGGCAAGTTTGATGCCGTGACACATAACATTGAGAACGTGGTGGCTGAGGGACACCGGATACTGATATTCTCATCATTTGTCAAGCACCTCGAGCTGTTCCCCGGATGGCTCGACAAGAACGGCATAGGATACACCATGCTTACCGGTTCTACCAGGGAACGTGGGAAGGTGATAGGCTCCTTCAGAAATAATGAAAACATCAGGGTTTTCCTGATTTCGCTCAAGGCCGGAGGAGTCGGGCTAAACCTTACAGAGGCTGATTACGTATTCATCCTCGACCCGTGGTGGAACCCTGCATCTGAGATTCAGGCGCTCAGCAGGGCGCACAGGATAGGCCAGGAGAAAAGGGTCTTTGTTTACAGGTATATCTCCGGTAACACCATCGAGGAGAAGATCCATCGGCTGCAGGAGAAAAAATCACGGCTGGCCGGAACGTTCATCGATGTCAACAATCCGCTGAGCGACCTCGGCGTGAACGAAATGCTTGAGATACTTAACTGATTTTTTTATAAATTTACTCTTGAATTTACAAACCTTCTAAAAACGCTGCGATGAACACCTATCAGAACCATCCTCTTGCCGGGGCTGTCGATCTTGACAGCGCATTCAATAAACTGTGGAGTTTTTACAAGAAATACTTCCTGGGATTGTATGTCATAGCCGTAGCCGGATCACTGCTTTCATCCATGTTCATCTCAGGCCTCGACCTGGCAACACTTCAGACAACAACCGATCCCGTCGAAATGCTTGAAATAATGAAGGGTTTTGCCGGACCCTATGCCCTGGCTCTCCTGGTAGCATTGGTGCTGAGCGTTCTGCTGCATGCATGGGTACTGGAGAGGCCCGCGGGAGAAGCAGGCTTCATATCTGCCCTGCTGAAAAAATCACTTGTTGCGCTGGTTCCATACATGGTTGCGATGATCATCTTTGGAGTGATGGCCGTGATGCTGGTGTCAATCGGAATTGTTCTCCTGGTTCTTCCGGGGCTCTTTGCAGCCATTTACATGGCGACTGTCGGGGTATTTGTAATGCCGGTGATGCTTACCGAAACCCGTAACCCGCTGGAGGCACTTACACGTTCATTCAAACTGGCACACAAAAACCTGTGGACCAACATTGGCTGGGTTATTGTAGTCATTCTTATTCTGATAGTTGCAGCCCTGGTCCTCGGGGCCATAGTGATGCTTCCGTTTACCGGATCATTCCTAAAGTCAATAGCCAACCCTGACGAAGCTGCGGCAATGCTTGATATGGCACGGAACCCTGTTTACATCGGCCTCAGTGCCCTGACCGGCGGCCTGGTGACACCGGTCATGCCGATACTTGCGTTCCTGCTATATTTCAGGAACAGGGGTGACGAGGTGGCTGTTGAGGTTACAACCGATGATGGCAACACTGTAAAGGTAGAAGACCTGTACCCGCCAATGCCTCCCGTGGAATAACAGCACCCGGAACGGAATAACCTGCTTTACCGGCTGAACCTTTTCAGCATCCTGCCGGAGATCTTCCCTTCAGGCCCTCCTTGCAGGTGATGAGCTTCACCATGACAGCCGGGCCATCGGTGGCGATCATCTGCGCTGCCAGGATGTTAATTATTTCATGACAAAATTGCTGAAATATCCATCGGTAACCATTGTCTCCATGCTGGATGGTATTGATCCGGAAGCTCTGGCACCGGCCAGTCATGGCAACCGATTGCAGTGCCATTATTGCAGTAATTACGAACCTTTTTTTATGTGCGAATTATTGCTGTTTTGAGACTCTGGTTTAGTTTTTTATTGCTATTTTTCCGACAAAGCTGAAAACCAATTCACGAATGATATGAAAGAGTACATAAACGACGACTTCCTGCTCCAGAGTGAGTCAGCCCGCAAGCTCTATCACGAACATTCGGAAGGATTTCCAATAATTGACTACCACTGCCACCTCAGTCCCGAAGCCATTGCCAACGACAGGCGCTTTGAGGACCTCGGGCAACTCTGGCTTGAGGGCGACCATTATAAGTGGCGTGCAATGCGCGCCAACGGTATAGATGAGAAATATATAACAGGTAAGAACACCACTTTCCGGGAGAAATATGACCGTTGGGCAGAGACCGTGCCGATGACCATGCGCAATCCGCTGTATGCATGGACCCACCTGGAGCTGAAGAGGGTCTTCGGCGTGGGCAGGCTTCTGAACCCTGATTCGGCTGCTGAAATATGGGAAGAATGCACCGCCCTTCTTCAGCAACCCGGATATTCTGCACGCGGACTCATGAAGAAATTCAATGTTGAAGTGGTATGCACTACCGATGACCCCATTGACAGCCTCGAACATCATAAAACAATAAAAAAGCAGGGCTTTGAGATTAGAGTCCTGCCTGCATGGAGACCGGACAAGGCCATGTCACCGGAAGATCCTGCAAAGTTCATAGACTATATTAATAAGCTTGAAGAGACTTCAGGAACTGAGATCAGGGGATTTGCCTCACTGATAGAAGCCCTGCGTGTCAGGCACGCTTACTTCGCTGAAGCGGGATGCGTCATCAGTGACCATGGCATCGAACAGTTCCATGCCGATGATTACACTGAAAAAGAGGTGGGATATATCCTCCGGAAGGTGCTTTCAGGGTCACACCTGGAGAATAGTGAGATTTCAAAATTCAAGTCAGCCATGCTATATGAGCTGGCAGTAATGGACAGCGAGAGAGGATGGGTTCAGCAGTTTCATTACGGTGCCATCCGTAACAACAACAGCCGGATGTTGGCGCAATTAGGCCCGGATGCCGGATATGACTCCATTGGTGACTTCACGGTTGCCAGATCACTTTCGAAATTCCTCGACAGGCTTGATGCCGGAGGCAACCTGGCAAAAACGATACTCTACAACCTCAACCCGAGAGACAACGAGCTGATAGCAACCATGGCCGGCAACTTCCAGGAGGGCCCGGTCCCGGGAAAGATACAGTTCGGGGCCGGCTGGTGGTTCCTTGACCAGGAAACGGGTATGATCAACCAACTCAATACACTGTCACTGATGGGCCTCCTCAGCAGGTTCACAGGGATGCTCACTGACTCGCGCAGCTTTGTATCATACCCCAGGCATGAATACTTCCGAAGAATTCTCTGCAATATGCTGGGTGATGATATTGAAAAAGGGAAGCTGCCTGAATCGGAAATGAAGACCATAGGTAAGATGGTTGAGATGATATCTTATTACAACGCCAGGGATTTTTTCGGTTTCTGAAACGACCAAAAAGAGATAGATGATATCAGGTTTTAAACGGATTAATGTTGCACTGGTGATGGAAGAGACCGTTCTTGTTCCGCTCTTCTGTCATTCTGACCCTCATATTTGCAAAGGATCAGGAAGGTACTCCTGACCGCAAATACCAACACATAAATTAAGCACATAAAAAAATATGTCCTCAGAAACCACACAATCCAGGATGACAAACTACAGATGGGCCATCACCTCATTGTTGTTCTTTTCAGTAGTGATCAATTACATGGACCGCCAGGTGCTTTCACTGACCTGGAAGGATTTCATAGCACCTGAGTTTCACTGGACCAACAATGACTACGGTACCATAACCGGTCTTTTCTCGATCTTCTATGCCGTCTGCCTGCTGTTTGCCGGAAGGTTTGTCGACTGGATAGACACCAAAAAGGGATTTCTCTGGGCAATAGGAATATGGTCTGCAGGCGCTGTGCTTCATGCCTTCTGCGGGATAGCAACATCAGGCATCGTTGCCGGAAAATGGCTGGTGGGGTTTGAGGAGGCACGAAGGATAATCAGTACGGTGGATGATATCGGGATTGTAACTTCGGTCAGCGTCACACTCTTTATTTTTGCACGCTTCGTGCTGGCCCTCGGGGAGGCGGGTAACTTCCCTGCAGCCATCAAGACAACAGCAGAGTTCTTCCCCAAAAAAGACCGCGCATTCTCAACAAGCATATTCAATTCCGGAGCACAGGTGGGAGCCCTGATAGCACCCATAACCGTACCGGTCATTGCAGCAAAATACGGCTGGGAAATGGCATTCATAGCCATCGGCGCAATCGGGTTTATCTGGATGGGATTCTGGACCTTCATGTACAAAAAACCTCATGAGCACCCCCGGGTAAATAAGGCAGAGCTTGACTATATCAACCAGGACATCATCGCGGAGACGAAGGCAAATAACAATATAGCCAGACCGGAAAAAAAGATCTCTTTCCTGCAGACATTCAAATACCGCCAGACATGGGCGTTCGCCTTCGGCAAGTTCATGACTGACGGGGTATGGTGGTTTTACCTCTTCTGGACACCGGCTTACCTGAGTGACGTTTACGGACTGACATCAGATACTACAATGGCAAAAACACTGATTTTCGTGCTTTACGCGATTGTAATGCTCTCAATCATAGGTGGCTGGCTGCCGAAATACTTTGTTGACAAACTGGGTATGAATCCCTACGCCGGCCGTATGCGTGCCATGCTGATCTTCGCATTCTTTCCGTTGCTGGCCCTGCTGGCACAGCCGCTGGGGCATATCTCCTACTGGTTCCCGGTTATTATAATAGGTATTGCCGCGGCTGCGCACCAGGCCTGGTCTGCCAATCTCTTTTCCACCATCGGTGACATGTTCCCGAAATCGGTTATCGCCACAGTTACCGGGATAGGCGGAATGGCGGGCGGCGTCGGAGCCTTCATCATCAACAAAGGCTCAGGCGCCCTGTTTGACTTCGCATCAGGCTCAACCATGGTCGACGGTCAGGTTGCAGTAATGACCAGGGAACTGCTTGCCGCCGGAGCACAGTACCTTAACGGCCCCATAAAGTTCTTCGGATTCGAGGGCATCAGGGCAGGTTACTTTATTGTCTTTTGCATCTGCGCTGTAGCTTACCTCATCGGATGGGTAGCGATTAAGATGCTGGTTCCGAAATACAAACCGATAGTAATTGACTAGAAAAACAGTAAGATGAATGATTTCAGTGATCTGAGAGGAAAAGTGGCCGCCATCACCGGCGGCAGCGGAATAATTGGGAAAACTCTCGCCAGGGGGCTTTGCAATGCGGGTATTAATGCAATAATACTTGATTACAAACCGGAAAGGGGGAAGTTAACTGCAAAAGAGATAAGTGCAGGAGCTGAAGGTGGAACAGCGATCTGTTTTGCAGCAGATGTGACTGACAGAGAGTCACTTATCAGGGCGCGCGAGAAAATCAGGGAAAAATTCGGTGCTCTCGACTTCCTCATAAACTGCGCCGGAGGCAATAAAGCCACCGCCACAACGGCAAAAGAGGTCATAGCGGAAAGCGAAAAAGAGCTGAAAGGAACTTTCTTCGACCTTGATATCGAAGGATTTGACGGTGTCTTTGATCTCAATTTCAAGGGAACGGTGCTGCCCACGATGATTCTGGCGGAAGATATGGTCAGAAGAGGGAGTGGCGTCATCCTTAATATCTCCTCAATGAATGCCTACAGGCCGCTAACCAAGATACCCGCCTATTCAGCAGCCAAAGCAGCCATTAACAACTTTACACAGTGGCTCGCTGTCCATTTTGCACCCGCCGGAGTGAGGGTCAACGCCATCGCACCCGGATTCCTGCTGACCAATCAGAACCGGTTTCTGCTGACTGATGAAAAAACCGGTGAGATGACTCCGCGCGGCAGGAAAATTATATCAGCCACACCAATGGGACGCTATGCAGAGCCGGAAGAACTAATCGGCACAATGCTCTATCTGCTTTCTGATGCCTCATCGTTTGTCACCGGGGTAGTGATACCTGTCGACGGAGGTTTCAGTGCATTCAGCGGAGTCTAGAGATTTTTGGGCAACTGGTTCTTTTATTTACAACGAACCAGTAATTATGTTGAAGTTAGCAACATGGTATATTATTCCGAATACAGACCCGACAACGGCTTTGACAGGGATAAAATCAGAGCCGCCCTTGAATCTATCCTTGGCAGCTTCAGCGAAAGGAAGCGGATGCTGATACTGCCGCCCGACATTACCCGGGCACACTCGGGCGCCGGGATGATTACCGAACTGCTCCGGGAGAAGCTGGGTGAACGGATCACTGACATCCTCCCGGCCCTTGGTACGCATACGCCCATGGAGACAGCCGAACTTTCAAGGATGTTCGGAAGAACGCCACGAACACTCTTCAGGGAACACCGTTGGCGAACAGATATAGAGGAACTTGGGAGGGTGCCTGCATCATTCGTGTCATCGGTTACCGGAGGACGCCTCAACTTTGATTACCCGGTGCAGGTTAACCGCCTCCTCTCATCAGGAGGGCATGACCTGATAATCTCCGTTGGCCAGGTGGTGCCGCATGAGGTGACCGGCATGGCCAATTACAACAAGAATGTTTTCGTGGGCTGTGGTGGCAGCGAAGCCATAAACAAGAGTCATTTCATCGGGGCGGTACATGGTATTGAAAACATCCTGGGCACAACTGACAACCCGGTCAGGGCGGTGCTGAACAAAGCTTCCGAAATAGCCGCCCCGCGGTTGCCACTGCTTTACATCCTCACGGTGGTGGCCCCTGATAACCAGGGCTGTCTGAAAATCATGGGCCTGTTTGCCGGTAATGACATTGAATGCTTCAGGCAGGCTGCCGCACTCTCGCGCAAACTCAACTTCACCATAATGCCCCGCAGACTGAAAAAGGTGGTGGTATGGCTCGATCCTGAAGAGTTCAAAAGCACATGGTTAGGCAACAAGAGTATCTACCGGACACGTATGATGATTGCCGACGACGGCGAACTGGTGGTGCTGGCCCCCGGGGTCAGGACCTTCGGGGAAGATCCCGCCATTGACAGGCTTATCAGAAAATACGGATACCGCACCACTCCTGAAATACTGGCATTCACCGAAGCCAATGACGACCTGAAGGAAAACCTCAGCGCCGCTGCACATCTCATCCATGGCTCGCCGGAAAACCGTTTCAGGGTGACATATGCAGCCGGCCACCTCAGCCAGGCAGAGGTGGAGTCGGCAGGCTACGGCTTTGGTGATATTGACCTGCTCATGAAGCGGTATGACCCGCAGAGCCTCCGGACAGGTTTCCACACCACTGCTGACGGAGAAGAGTTTTACTTTATCTCCAATCCCGCTACGGGGCTCTGGAAAGCGGCTGAACAGGAACAGTGATATGAAGATTGTCATAGACGAAAATATACCCTTCATCAGGGGCGCCTTTGAGCGGTGGGCCGATGTGGTTTATGCACCTGGCCGCAGCATTGATGCGCGTATGGTGGCAGATGCAGATGCGCTTATTGTCCGCACACGCACCAGATGCGATGCTGCCCTTCTGAAAGGAAGCAGTGTCAGGATAGTAGCCTCGGCCACTATCGGGTTTGATCATATCGATACCCTCTGGCTGGAGCAGAATGGGATTAAATGGGCCAATGCCCCGGGGTGCAACTCAGGCTCGGTGATGCAGTACATCACCTCCCTCCTCTTTTTTCTGGCGGAGAAGCACTCGTTTGACCCTTGCTCAATGACGCTTGGCATAGTGGGCGTTGGCAATGTCGGATCAAAGGTGGCAAGGGCGGCAGGCGCCATTGGCATGCGGGTACTGTTAAATGACCCGCCACTGCAGAGACAGAAAGAGGGTTCAGAGGATTTCCGCATGGAGGCAGGCAGGGGTGGAACTGAAAACCACGGCACAGATTTGTATACTGAGGCAGGCAGGGGTGGAACTGAGTTCCACCCACTACGTACATTATTGACAGATTGTGATATCATTACATTTCATGTTCCCCTCACCCGCGAAGGTGATGACAAAACATTCCACCTGGCAGACCGGGATATCCTTTCGCGGCCTGGCAGGCAGAAAATCATCATCAACTCATCGCGCGGCGAGGTGGTAGACAATCTTGCGCTGCGTGAAGCGCTGAAGTCGGGCAGAGTGCGCGGCGCCGCCCTTGACGTATGGGAAGGGGAGCCGGCTGCCGACCCGCAGCTGATTGAACTGGCAGACATCGCTACACCTCACATTGCAGGTTACTCCGTTGACGGCAAGGCCAACGCCACCATCAGCTCCGTCGGGGCGGTGGCTGCAGAACTCGGTTTGCCAATGCACGACTGGGCCCCGGCGGAGCTGCCGCAGCCGGCCATGCCGCTTATTGACCTCACCGGCAAGGGCGGCGCCACAGCCGTTGAAATAGTGGCACATGCAGTAAAACATACATACAACGTGAAGGAGGATGACCTCCTCTTCAGAAACAACAGGGAGAATTTCGAGTACCTTCGCGATAACTACAGAATCAGGCGCGAATTCTCCTCATACAGGGTCAAAACCAATGACCCGGAAGCAGAACGCATTCTGGGAAAGCTTGGTTTTCAGATAATTAAATGAGATTAAAAATATCTATATGAAAGCAGACATTGGACTGATTGGGCTTGCAGTGATGGGTGAGAACCTGGTGCTGAATATGGAGAGCCGTGGTTACACCGTGGCGGTTTTCAACCGTACAACAGAAAAAGTATCAGCATTTGTGAACGGACGGGGCAAAGGGAAAAAACTCATCCCCGCATACTCTCCCGGGGAGTTCATTGCAAGCCTCAGCCGGCCGAGAAAAGTAATGCTGATGGTAAAGGCAGGCAAACCGGTTGACGACTTCATTGAACTGCTGATACCGCTGCTCGACAAGGGAGATATCATCATAGAGGGGGGCAACTCTCATTTTCCTGACACTATCAGGAGAACTGCCTATGTTGAAAGCAAAGGTCTCCTTTATATCGGCACAGGAGTTTCAGGAGGTGAAGAAGGCGCGCTGCTCGGCCCTTCGCTGATGCCCGGCGGTTCCGTGGAGGCATGGCCTCATGTGAAGGATATTTTTCATTCCATTGCAGCCAGGGCTTCTGATGGCGCCCCCTGTGTCACATGGATAGGTGACAACGGCGCCGGTCAATTCGTAAAAATGGCACACAATGGCATCGAGTATGGCGACATGCAGCTGATATGCGAAGCTTACCACCTGATGCTAAGTTCCGGAGCTTTCACCTATGATGAGATGGCTGATATATTCGACGGGTGGAACAAGGGTGAGCTTGACTCCTTTCTCATACAGATAACCGGTGAGATACTCCGGTTCAGAGACACCGACGGCCAGCCTCTGGTCACCCGTATACTTGACTCGGCAGGCCAGAAGGGAACAGGCAAATGGACTGTCATCAGCGCCCTTGACCATGGGGTGCCTCTCAGCCTCATCGGCGAATCGGTCTTCGCCCGTTTCATCTCAGCAATGAAAAAGGAGAGGGTGAAAGCCTCTCCCCTCTTCAACAATCCGGCCGGGGTGACCATCAGGGACAAGAAACAGTTTGTTGATGATATCCGCAGAGCACTGTACGCATCAAAGATCGTCTCCTATGCACAGGGTTTCAACCTGCTCAGGAACGCCGCCGCAGAATACAAATGGAACCTCAACTACGGAGAGATAGCAATGATATGGAGGGGAGGGTGCATAATACGGTCAGCCTTCCTCAACAAGATATACGAGGCTTTCAGCCGGGAACCGGGCCTGCCCAACCTGATCACAGACGAGTACTTCACAGGGATACTCAGGGAGAATAGTGACAGCTGGCGCCGCGTGGTGGCCCACGCGGTGGCAACAGGCATACCCGTCCCCGCCATGAGCTCGGCCCTCGCCTGGTTTGACAGCTACCGGTCAGAGTGGCTGCCTGCCAACCTCCTCCAGGCACAGCGTGACTATTTCGGGGCACATACCTACCAGCGGACCGACAAACCGGAAGGTGAATTCTTCCATACAAACTGGACGGGACGCGGAGGTGATACCGCCTCCTCAACCTATAATGCCTGAACAGGCTCAGATACCACTTTTTTCTATATTTTTACCCTTCAACATTAAGGCTTGAATTATTATGATCAAAAACGTAAACGAACGCGCAGCAGACAATATCCGTATTCTTTCAATGGCTATGGTGGAGAAAGCCAACTCCGGGCACCCCGGAGGAGCAATGGGCGGAGCTGATTTTATTCACATCCTCTTTTCTGAATTCCTGAGATTTGATCCGGCTGACCCTGAATGGATCAACCGTGACCGCTTTTTCCTTGATCCCGGACATATGTCGCCGATGCTCTATTCGGTACTGACACTGACCGGCCATTTTTCCATTGATGACATCATGCAGTTCCGGCAGTGGGGAAGCGTGACGCCCGGCCATCCCGAACTGGATGTAAAAAGAGGTGTGGAGAACACCTCCGGACCTCTCGGACAGGGTCATACCATGGCTGTCGGCGCAGCTATCGCGGAAAAATTTCTTGCCACCAGGTTCGGACGGCTGTTCGAACACAAGATATATGCATTTATCTCTGACGGAGGAATCCAGGAGGAGATCTCCCAGGGAGCAGGGAGGCTTGCAGGTCATCTCGGGCTGAGCAACCTGATTATGTTCTTTGACTCCAATGATGTCCAGCTCTCAACCAAAACTTCGGAAGTGACTTCTGAGGATACCGCAGCCAAGTACAAGGCATGGGGCTGGCGGGTGATGGAGGTAGACGGCCACAGTCATGACCAGATACGGGGTGCACTCCGGATGGCTGTCGACGAGAACGAGAAGCCCGTCCTTATCATCGGCCGGACGGTGATGGGGAAAGGCCTTATTGATGAAGCCGGTAACAGCTTCGAAGAAAAGGTATCAACGCACGGACAGCCTGTCTCAAAGGCAGGAGCTTCATTCAAAAAGTCAGTGGCCAGCCTCGGCGGTGATCCCGGGAATCCTTTCGCCATCTTCAGCGATGTCAGGCAACTGTACGCAGAGGTGATCAAGAATAAAAAGGCTGCTGCAGATGCCTGGAAGCAGAAGAAGGAGACATGGGCAGCGGCCAATCCCGATAAGGCCCGTCTTCTCGGGAGCTTCTATGCGGGAGTCATCCCGGAAATCAACTTCGCCGCCGTGGCGCAAAAGGAAAATGATGCCACCAGGAATGCTTCAGGTGTTCTCCTCTCCCTCTTTGCAGAGAAGATACCCAACATGATTGTTGCATCTGCAGACCTTGCCAATTCAGACAAGACTGACGGATTCCTCAAAAAGAGCAAACCTTTTGTCAGGGGAGATTTCTCAGGCGCCTTCCTTCATGCGGGCGTCTCCGAGCTTACCATGGCCGCCATAATGAACGGCATGGCCCTGCACGGTGGTGTCATTCCCGTCTGCGGAACATTCTTCGTCTTCTCTGACTACATGAAACCCGCAGTAAGGCTGGCTGCGCTCATGGGCCTGCCGGTCAAATATGTATGGACCCATGACGCTTTCCGTGTGGGCGAGGATGGTCCCACTCACCAGCCGGTGGAACATGAGGCACAGATACGTCTCATGGAACACCTTAAGAACCACCACGGTGAAAACAGCATGCTGGTGCTTCGTCCGGCTGATGCCATCGAGACGAATATCGCCTGGAAACTGGCCCTGGAAAACAGGACAACCCCCACAGCCCTGATACTTTCACGGCAGAATATCAAGACTCTCCCGGCACCGGGCACAACACGGCAAGATGCTGCTGCAATGGCTGCAAGAGGCGCCTACACCGTGACAGAGAGTGACGGCAGCCCGGATGTCATACTGGTTGCCAGCGGATCAGAGGTGGCAACGCTGGTGGAGGCAGCATCGCTCCTCCAGGCTGACGGAATCAAAACAAGAATTGTATCTGCCCCTTCGGAAGGACTCTTCCGCATCCAGGATGAACAATACCGCCACAGCGTCATCACCCCGGGCATCCCGGTCTTCTGCCTGACGGCAGGACTGCCGGTGACAATGCTCGGCTTTGCGGGATCAGGCGGAAAGATCTGGGGGCTTGAAAGCTTCGGCTTCTCTGCTCCTTATGGTATACTTGACCAGAAGCTGGGGTTTACCGGCGAAAACATTGCCGGAGAGGTGAAGAAATTGCTTGGGAAATAGCAGATCTGTGAACCTGAGTGCGGTCTCCAGCCGGAGCCGCACTTTTCATAACCGGATAAACATTATCGTCATCTGCTTTGCAATGCAACTGACAACCATATAATTAAATAATTTCTAACCACAGACCAGTAACTGACACTGCCCACTGTTGATTTCTGACATAATTATAACCAATGCCTGTTTACGACATATCACCCGGAGTCAAAGGACTCATCTTCGATCTTGACGGAACCCTCGCCGATACCATGCCATGGCATTTCCGGGCATGGCAGAAGGCATGCTCGCGGTTCGGGATTACTATGGAGACTGAATTTCTCCAGGCCCATACCGGCGCACCCGGCTGGGAGATAGCCGGGGAGGTGATAGAGATTAACGGCAAGAGGGGAATGATTTCTCCTGAAGAGATTCTGAAGATGAAGATGGAGGAGTTTTATAAGATTCAGCATAACGTCACCCCGATTGAGCCGGTTATTGCACTGGTAAAAAAATACCACGGCAGACTGCCGATGTCTGTAGGCACCGGCGGGCACCGCGAGGCGGTGGAGAGGACGCTGGAGATAGTTGGGATCAGGCACTACTTTGATATTATAGTGACTGCGCACGATGTAACCAGGCATAAACCCCATCCTGAGACTTTTCTCAGGTGTGCGGAGCTGATGGGCGTCGCTCCTGAAGAGTGCGAGGTCTTTGAAGACGGAGACCTGGGACTCAGGGCAGCCCGAAGCGCCGGCATGATTGCCACCGATGTAAGCAAATGGTATGATTCAACATGGCCTGAAGATTTGAAGGTTTGATGGCTTGAACTCATTCGGTATTCAGCGATGATTTACTGACTGCCGGTTTAATATATGGAAACAAAACTGATCATTACGGATGATGGTTCCCACACTCTCTACGTGCCGGGAATGAATGAACATTACCACTCGCGGTTCGGGGCAATGACAGAGTCAAGACACATATTCATCAATGCCGGCCTTGCCACTCTTCCGCCGGGTGATACAGCCATTCTTGAGGTTGGCTTCGGCACCGGTCTCAACGCGCTCCTGACTGCCATCTATGCAGGAGATGAAAAGATCCGTGTCAGTTACACCACCCTTGAGAAAGAACCCCTCGAAGCATCAATCATCACCAGTCTAAACTACGGCACCCTGGCGGGCAAAGGGGGAGAAGAACTTTTCATGGCAATTCATGAAGCCCCATGGAACAGATCGTGTGCCATAACTGAATGGTTCACAATAGAAAAGAGGTTGACAGACCTTATCACCGAAGAGCTCTCAGGTCTTTATGACCTGGTTTACTTTGATGCCTTCGGACCTGACAAGCAACCCGCGATGTGGAATGAGAATGTAATGCGCAAAATTGCGGCCGTGACACACCCCGGCTCTCTATTCGTAACTTACTCGGCCAAAGGTGATCTTAAACGAATGCTCCGGATGCTCGGTTTTGATGTCACAATTCTCCCCGGACCTCCGGGAAAAAGAGTCATAACCCGGGCGTTGAAAAAATGATTTATGGTATATTTGCGCCACTGAAACAGTGACCGGATAATGAATCTGAGCCTGTAATCACATAAAAATGAAAAAATGAAAGTAATAAGACTCATTCATGTCATGGCCCTGGCAGCAATCGTTGTTCTGCCGGCAACGGGCCAGAAATCAAAATTTGCCAGCACCGAAGACTCCCTTTCATATGCTCTTGGGGTAGCCAACTACATGTATTACGCCGGTGACAGCATCAACATCAATACCAAAATGTTCTCAAAAGGGATGAGTGATGCTTCAAAGGAGAGGGCGCTGATGAATGACACTGCCGCCAGCGCTTTCATTGTCAGCTATATGCAAAGGCGTGAGAAAGCCCGCCTCATGGCTGAGTACAGCCAGCGGATAGAGGCTGCAAAAGCATGGCTCGCAGACAATGCCATGAAGGAAGGAGTAATAACCTCACCAAGCGGCCTCCAGTACAAGGTTCTGCAGGAAGGGACAGGAGCGACTCCCGGCCCGGAGGATATCGTCAAGGTACATTACACAGGAAAGACCATTGAAGGAAACAAGTTCGACTCGTCGTATGACCGCGGTGAGCCTGCACAGTTCAGGGTCAGCAATGTCATACGCGGCTGGGTGGAAGGACTCCAGCTGATGAAGGAAGGCTCCCGTATGATGCTTTACATCCCCTATGACCTCGCCTATGGTGAAAGAGGCGCCGGCAACATAATCAAACCATTTGAAACACTAATATTTGAAGTGGAACTGTTCGAAGTGATAAAAGAAGAGTAATTTCCCTGACTTGACACTCAAAACATTATCTTTGCCAAAAATAAATTCTAAAATATACACAATGAAAATCAAAGGTTTAGTTATTCTAGCTGTAGCAACAGCCATGATAGTATCATCATGCAATACAGAATCAAGCATTACCAGCACCAAATTGAAGAGCCCCGAAGACTCTCTCGCATACGCTCTCGGTATTGCCAACTATTTTTCCTATATGGCGGCTGACAGCATAGACATTGATCCGGTTTTGCAGGCAAAAGGAATGCTTGACGCAAAGAAAGGCAAGAACACACTTGACGAGCAGATGGCACAGGGATATGTGATGATGTACATGCAGAACAGGCAGAGGGAGAAGATAAAAGTAATGTACAGCAAGAATATCGATGAAGGTGAAAAGTTCCTTGCTGAGAACAAGAAACGCGAAGGCGTACAGGAAACCACCAGCGGGCTTCAGTATGAGGTTGTTATAATGGGCGCCGGTGAGAAACCCGGCCCTTCAGACGTTGTGAGGGTTCATTACACCGGCAAACTCCTTGATGACACCACATTTGACTCTTCAATTGACCGTGGCGAACCTGTTACCTTCGGCGTCAACCAGGTTATCATGGGATGGCAGGAAGGCCTTCAGCTGATGCCGGCAGGATCAAAATTCAAATTATACATTCCTTATGAGCTCGCTTATGGCGATCAGGGACAGGGTCCGATTCCGCCCTTCTCAACCCTCATATATGATGTTGAGCTCATCGAGATCGTAGAGCAATGATATCAGCCGAGATACATACCCCAAAGGGGGTGATGAAGGCACTCCTCTATGATGACGATGCCCCCGGCACAGTCAGCAACTTTGTCAAACTGGCCAGGGAGGGATTCTATGACGGACTTGCATTTCACAGGGTCATTCCTGATTTCGTAATCCAGGGCGGTTGCCCCTTCTCGAGGAATCCGGGTGACCCGAAGATAGGAACAGGCGGACCGGGCTACAGGATCAAATGTGAACTTACCGGCAGGAAACAGTACCATGACCGCGGTGTGATGTCAATGGCGCACGCCGGAAGAGACACCGGAGGGTCACAGTTCTTTATCTGTCACAGCAGGGCAAACACCAAACACCTCGACAGACAGCATACATGTTTCGGGAAGGTAGTGGAAGGAGTTGAAGTGATTGACCTGATCAGGGCAGGTGACATGATTGAAAAAATTGTCATTGAAGAATCTGAATAATGGAATACCAGATCACAGGCAGGGTCGCTGAAGTTTATCCGGTCAACAGGATCAGTGAACGCTTCCGCAAGCGGGAGTTCGTTATCGAGCATAAGGACAGCAGCAGCAAACAGGTTTATGTTGACTACATCAAATTCCAGCTGACACAGGACAGGTGCGAGATAATTGACGAGTCGTGGCTGAGACAGGATGTCACAGTGACTTTCAATATCCGTGGAAACCGCTGGGAGAAGAACGGGGTGGCCAATTACATCACCAACCTCAACGCACTTTCAGTTACCCGTGGCATTGCAGTGGCAGAAAATGGCCAGCAGGCAATTGTTAACCCGCAACTGGAAGATGCCCCCTCCCCCAGCCCCGAACTTGACGACCTGCCGTTCTGATTGATTTCATTAGCGACATAAGAGTGCCATATCCCCGGGGGTGTGGCACTTTTGCTATTCAGGCAATAGCGGCAGTGGAAAGGGGAAAGGGGAAAGTTAAAAGGGGAAAGGGGAAAGGCGTTTGCAGGATTGCAAACACACATTTTCCCCGAAGGGGATTCAGATTAGTAATGCTATATTTGTCAAACCACATCTCTGACCTATGACTCCTGACAACCCGCTCCTCCAGGACTGGCCGACCCCCTTCGGCATCCCTCCCTTTAACCTCATCAGACCGGAACACTTCAAACCTGCGGTTGAAGAAGCAATCTCAATTGCCGGAAAGGAGGTTGACGATATAGTATCAAACCCGGCAGAGCCAGATTTCCGTAATACCATCGAAGCCATTGAAGAGGCCGGATCACTGCTCAGCCGCATCACCCCCGTACTCTTCAACCTGAACAGCTCCGACACAACGCCGGAACTGCAGAATGCAGCCAGGGAGGTATCTCCTGTTCTCACAGCCTTCAGCAATGACATCTTACTCAATCCTGCACTTTTCGCCAGAGTGAAGAGCGTGTATGAAAAAAGGGATTCACTTGACCTTAACCAGGAAGAGATGATCCTTCTCGACCGCAAGTACAGGAACTTCATCAGGGGCGGTGCCGGACTGGCAGAAAATGACAAGGAGCGCTTCAGGGCCATCACCGTTGAACTCTCCACCCTGTCACTCAGGTTTGAAGAAAATATTCTGGCTGAGACCAATGACTTCACCCTTCACCTGACAAGTGAAGAGGATCTCTCCGGTCTCCCGGAAGGTGTCCGTGAGGCAGCCTCAGCCCTTGCAGGTGAGAAAGGGATGGGAGGCTGGCTCTTTACCCTCCATGCTCCCAGCTTTGTGCCCTTCATGCAGTATGCAGACCGTCGCGACCTCCGCGAGAAGCTTTTCAGGGCCTACTCGCGCCGAGCCTTCCGCGGAAATGAACATGACAATCGTGAGCTGGTCTTCAGGATAACAGAGCTCAGACTGGAGATGGCAAGGCTTCTGGGATACAGCAACTATGCCGCATACGCTCTGGAAGAGCGGATGGCCTCCACACCCGAAAAAGTGAACAGGTTCCTCCGGACCCTTCTTGAAGCTTCGTTGCCAGCCGGCAACAGAGACCTCGGGGATATCGAGGAATATGCTGCACGGCACGGTCATGAAGGGAGGCTTGAACGATGGGACTGGGCATACTGGTCAGAGAAGCTTCGCATGGAGCGGTTCAGTATAGACGATGAAGCCCTGAGACCATACATGCCTCTTGACAAGGTCAGGGAGGCAGTGCTGGGGCTGGCGACCAGGCTTTACGGACTTTCATTCCTGGAGAACAGGAGCATTCCCGTTTACAATGAGGAGGTATCTGCCTTCGAGGTGCATGACGGCGAGAGGGGATTAATAGCCATACTTATGCTCGACTTCCATCCCCGGAAGGGCAAGAGCGGAGGTGCCTGGATGACCGGATTTCGCGAACAGCGGAAAGAGGGAAGTGAGAGAGTTATCCCGGTGGTTTCACTGGTGATGAATTTTACCCGCCCGACACCGGCACGTCCGTCACTGCTCTCACACAGCGAGATGAACACCTTTCTGCATGAGTTCGGCCATGCCCTGCATGGCATGCTCTCAGACTGCACCTACGAAAGCCTCGCCGGAACCAATGTGAAGCGCGACTTTGTGGAGCTCCCGTCACAGATAATGGAGAACTGGGCATGGGAGAAGGAGTGGCTTGACACGTGGGCCGCACATTACCAGACCGGAGAAAAGATACCCAGGGAGATGGTTCAAAAACTCAGGGACTCACTGACCTATAACGAAGGATACGCCTGCATGAGGCAGCTCAGTTTCGGCCTTCTTGACATGGCATGGCATACTCTGGAAGAACCGTATACAGGTGACATTGTGACCTTTGAGCGGTCAGCGATGAGGCCTGCCGAGCTTCTGCCTTCAGCAGACGGCGCCTGCATGAGCGTCTCCTTTGCCCATCTCTTTTCCGGAGGCTATGCTGCAGGTTATTATGGCTACAAGTGGGCTGAGGTGCTCGACGCTGACGCATTCAGCCTCTTCAGTGAGAGAGGCATCTTCGACAGGGAAACAGCCGGCTCTTTCCGCCACAATATTCTCGAAAGAGGCGGCAGCCGTGAGCCTGATGAGCTCTTCAGATCTTTCCGCGGAAGGGAACCCTCCATAGAACCGCTGATAGAACGAAGCGGATTCAGAAAGAAATGATACCACCGGTCACCTGGCAGCCAGCAACTGGCAGTCAGCAGCCGGCAGTCAGCAGCCGGCAGTCAGCAGCCGGCAGTCAGCAGCCGGCAGTCAGCAACAAATTAATGAAATGCTGATTATCAGCAACAGACTCATAACTATAAAATGAAAAACCGGGGGGCTATATTCAGCCCCCCGGATATCAGCATAATGAAGCTATTCCTTATCCCACCAGACAGGATCACTCCATATTGCATCCTGCATGGCAAGTGGATTTGAAAGCAATAGCTGTTCGTTATTGTAGTTGCTTTCGTGAGCGCTGTGATTGAACCTGCGGAACCAATAGTTCAGGTCAGTCGGACTCGTTCCTGGAATGATATTGGTTGCAGTGAACTCGTATGGTCTCTTGTAGTCCCTGTACACAACACCAAAATTGCCTATGTTTCCTGCACTGTAATTGAAACGGCGCATATCGTTCCAAATCTGCATATTGATACCCATGGCAATGATCTTCTGCTGAATGATGTCAGCCATTGTAAGGTTACTGGCATTCTGCACCACTGCAGCGCTGGCCATATATGCTGCTATGTCTGCCTCATCCATTGGCATCTGATCAGGATTAACCGTCCCGGCAGACTTCCACTCATTGAGTTTGGTCTGCATACGGTCAAAGCTTGCCTCTATTCCTGCAATATAAGCATTATGAGCCTGTGGTGCATTTCCCTGTCTCAGGTACACCTCAGCCCTGATGAAGCACATCTCGGCATATGTCAGTATATCAGAATCTGAATCAGGCCTTACGAAGAAACTACCTGTTCCGCCGACAGCCTTCACGTCGGCGTTGAGATAGTAATACATATCCGTTGCTGACAGACCGCTTGTTGACATGCTGTTAGACCTCATGTTGACATACGCGGTGTCACCGGCACGTAAGTAGTTGGTGCTGTTGACATAGAATGATCCCCTGGGGTATGTCACTGAAACATCATTGCCGTCAACTGTATATGGATGAGGGATTGCAGCGATGAAGGCGTCTCTTGCTGCCTCATCAGCTATTGTGTACTTCAGGGTCTGAGGCGAATTGGCGTATGAATAGTTCAAGGGTCCTGAATTCACTCTGACACTTGAATTCATTGCGTCAACACCAATATCTCTCCTCCATTCATAGTTGATAATGTTCCCTGAAGCATTCAATTCAGTGTTGGTCATCACAGCAGGCAGAAGCTTTGGCAGGCGTGGGTCTGTCACTCCGGAGCCTCCTGTGAAATTGTTTGTCAGCAGGTTTGCATACCACCTTGTGTAACGCTGTCCTGTTCCATATGCTGCAGAGTTCCATGTGGAGTTGGTCTGGTAGGGATCAGCAACAGTGAAATTAACCGCATCACCCTCCACGTTGTAGTGTTTCATGATAATATTATCAGCATTGGACTGTGGTGCATTCTGCAGAGCTGCCAGCACTGCTGCCGGGTCAAATGTTGATTTTTTGGAAATCTGCAGGAGATAACGGGCTTTCAGACCGTAGCAAAGCTTGAGCCACTTATTGACATCGCCTCCGTTCCAGCTATCTCCTTTTGAGAGGGCTACGGCGCCAGGCTCCTGGGTTTTTCCGAAATATTCGATTGCCCTGTCCAGGTCAGCCATACATCCGTTATAGATAACATCGCCCTGATCATAGGCTGGATTGTATTTCCCTGTCAAAGCTTCAGTATAAGGCATTTCACCATAAAGGTCAAGCATCATCATAAAGCCCATGGCCTTGATGCAATAGGCAGCTCCCATGTAATGCCAGGCCCCCTGCTCTTCAGCTCTGTCAATAAGAGGTTTAAGGTTGACAGCGCCTCCGAGGAACCAGTTCTGGTATATCGTTGTGCAACTGCCCTGTATGGGATTCCAGGCTGCCAGCCTGCTGTTGCCTCCGGTGGCAGAGGTTGTCTGAGTCATTATCCCTGCAATGGTGCTCGTACGCATATTTGCAGTTCCCCAGGCATACATGTAGTAATGCTGTATCCAGGGAAGCCTGATCTCCGGGGTAGCACTGAGGTCATTTGGATTGTCAGGGTCCACATTGACATCGAGCCACTTATCACATGAAGAGAAGCCCAACATAATGATCAGACCAAGTGTAATAGATAATATCCTTTTCATAATCAACTTTTTTGAATCAGTTATTAAAATGTTGCATTGAGACCGAATGTCACGTTTCTTGTTGCAGGTACACCGCAGTAGTCGATACCCATCGAGCCAGACCCGCCTGTTCCTGAACCGGAAACGCTGACTTCAGGATCCATCCCCTTGTAGTTCGTCCAGAGAAGAAGGTTATAGCCGCCGATTGAAGCTGACAGACCTTTGATGAAACCCCTTTTGCCTATGAGGTCTGTGAAGTCATACGACAGGTTAACAGACCGCAGTCTCAGCCAGTTAGTGCTGGTTATGAAATTGTAAGCATTATCACCATATTTTGACCAGTATTGCTGGATCATATACTCGCCTGACTTCGTGGCTCCGCCTACAGTATAGGTCTTGCCGGCCTCATAGGTGTATGTTACAGGCTCACCCGATGTTTTGGAAACACCTGATACAGTAACTGACTTACGGTCAAGGGTTTTCATGCTTAATCCTCTTGTTGTCAAATACCAGTCTGTGCCGTTGTAAATATCACCGCCTTTTCTGATGTCAATCAGGAAAGAGAAGCTCAGATTCTTGTACTGCAGATTGTTGTTCAGACCTCCGATGAAATCAGGTTCACGGTTTCCCACTACGTTTGTCGTAACGGTTGTTGGTGCATACAGCCCGGTACTCTCATCTACAATGTACCTGCCATCAGGTATCTCATTCCCATCCGTATCCTTCTCCCGCAGCCAACGATCGCCGGTCAGGCCAAGGAAGTAACCGCCGTTCGGTACGGATGCTGCCTTAACCCCTCCGATCTGTACGTCAGTAACATAGAAGAAAGTGACTCCCGGCAGGAAATCTCCCAGAGTACCCCGGTTGCCTGAAAGGTTCAGTGTCACATCCCATGTGAAGTCACGTTTTTTTACAGGAGTTGCATTGATTGACAACTCTATCCCCTTGTTTTGTACCGAGCCGCTGTTCAGCGTAAGGAAGATATAACCGGTCGACTGTGCAAGTCTGGGGCTTGCCAGCTGGTTCTTCGTCACGCTGTTGTACCAGGTGAAGTCAAGTCCCAGCCTGCCCTCGAGGAACCGGAGTTCAGCCCCCAACTCGGTTGATGTCTGAATTTCAGGCACCAGGTTGGGGCTTCCTCCGGTCCAGCTGTTGCCGGTACCCACAAACTGACCGCTCACGATCTGAGGAGCCCATAGATAGGTGTTGGTTGCATATGCGTCAGCATCCTTGCCCACCTGGGCCCATGAAGCACGGATCTTTCCGAATGAAAGGATATCATTTTCAGGAAGCAGTTCAGTAAATACTAAGCTGCCGGATACTGAAGGATAGAAATATGATCTGTTTTCAACAGGAAGCGTTGACGACCAGTCGTTACGGCCGGTAACAGTCAGGTAGGCAATGCTCTTGTATGATGCACGAAGTTCACCAAATACACCTACCAATCGTTTGGTGACATTTCTTTCGGTAAAGAACTTCTGGTCATCAACTATGTTCCCAAAGCTTATTGTGCCGGGGGTTGAGAATCCGTAACCCCAGTTGGTCCGTGAAACTCTGTCTGTATTTTCAGCTGTATGCCCCAGTAGCAGGTTCAGGTCAATACCGCCAACCTTCTGATTAAAATTCAGCATGAGGTTGGAGGTAAGAAACGCATACTCGGAACCACTCTTACTCAGTCGACCCTTCTGGTATATCTCTGTCACTGCACCACCGGGTGCGATATAGGTATAGGCACCGCTGTTGTATGTATCATAACCTACCCGGTAAAGTATGTTGAACCAATCTGTCACGTTGAAAGAAACATTGATACCGCCCGTGAACCGGTTGACCTTGTCGGTAAGTTTGTTTTTATTCAGTATCCAGTAAGGGTTCTCCACGTCACTGGCAAGTTCCTGAATGCCCTCAAACATCCTGTACTTTGTTCCGTCAGGATTGAGGTATTTTGCGATATCGTCACTCCGTGACCAGCCGTAGAGAGCTGTCATTGTTCCGTTGCCTCCGCCGTTATACAGACCTGCTGTCGTCAGAGTCTTCAGGGTGTTTGTAATTGAATAGGCTGCATTTGCACCGACAGTCAGTTTGCCATATTTCTGCTCACCGTTGAAGCGGAATGTATTCTTGTCAAATCCTGTCGTGGGCACAACTCCCGTCTGGTCAAAATTTGATGCCGACATGTAGAAGCTGCTATTGGGGCTGCCTCCTGAGATGCTCAGACTGTTGTCAAACACATTCCCGCCCTGAAAGAAGTTGCCTACGTTGTCATAGACTGGTCCGGTTATCGGGTTACCCCATGACTGGGTTGTATAGTCACTGAATGACCCGGCCTCGTTATAGTAACCCCTTCCATAAACATCCTGCAACTCAGGCTTGGTGCCAACCCAGGAATAGGAGTATTTTGAATTGAAGTCTACCCTGACCGGACCTGCACCCCCTTTCTTGGTTGTAATGACAACCACGCCGTCAGCTGCCCGTGAGCCATACAATGCGGCTGCTGCAGCTCCCTTAAGGATTGACATGCTCTCGATATCATCAGGGTTGATGTCCATCACGCGGTTGCTGAATGATGTTGCATTTTTTGTCACACCATCAGTACCTGAGTTTCCGCTGTTGATGGTAGAGTTGTCATAGATGATGCCGTCAACGACGAACAAAGGCTGGTTGTCGCGTGTTTCGCTGGCTGAATTGCCGCCACGGATGATGATTGTTGATCCGGCGCCCGCAGAACCGCTTGACTGGGTGATACTCACACCAGCGACCTTGGCAGCCAGTGAGTTGATAACATTTGTCTGCTTATTCTTCAGGATCTCATCGCTTTTAAGGTCCTGAACTGAATATCCCAGGGCCTTTTTCTCCTTCTTGATACCAAGGGCGGTAACCACAACCTCCTCAACAAGAACTGATGATTCGGTCATGGTGACATTGATTGTGGTACGGCCATCAATCGGGATTTTCACCGTTTCCATCCCTATGAAAGAAAAGACCAGTGTGCCATTAGCAGGTGCATTGATGGAGTATAAGCCATCACTGTCTGAAGCCACACCGGTAATGGTTCCTTCAAGGACTATTTTTACTCCCGGAAGAGCCAGCCCGGCATTGTCAATGACTTTCCCGGAGACCCGCAGAGTCTGGGAAATAATTGTTCCGGAAAACAGGATCAGCAAAATGGCTGAAAACATTGCGTGTTTTCCCCATTTCACAACTTCCCGTTGAGAGTGCAATTTTAGGTTTGTTCTCATGTTATTGATATTTGGAGTTAAATGGTTTGGTCTTATGGTGAACAGTTATACTGATGAAATGTTCATTAGAATGCAATTTACGAGATTTCAGGAAAGATTGTAATCCCTATTCCCGATATTTTTAAATGAAACACAACAAAGTGTCATTTCTCCGGT
>Ga0209723_1000449_pt1 | contig 76771 bp, 82 predicted proteins | sample BiotimSIPDNA_2_FD_185750 | JGI IMG/M metagenome (GOLD analysis project Ga0209723, IMG submission 185750) | Anaerobic biogas reactor microbial communites from Washington, USA - Biogas_R2 time_0 SIP DNA (SPAdes) (version 2) | ecosystem: Engineered > Bioreactor > Anaerobic > Unclassified | place... | reverse complement strand
CAAAGAACTCGCCCTGATTAACTGTGAGATTGAGGTTGCTGATACCTCTGTGTTTCCCATAGTGCTTGGTCAGTTGGTTCAAGACAATAGCGTATTCACTCATTTTAAATATTCCTCCTTATAGAAACCTTAATTCCGCAACACTATAATTTAACTTTATTTATAAGTTCCTGAGCAACAAAAAGTTGCCCAGGATTTTGCCATGTCAGAATTTTCACTTATCTTAGTGTTGCAAAAAGAAAACAAGCAAAACTCTAATATGACATGGCATAAATACAAATTAAATCTGAGAAACTCACACCTTTTGGAGGAATTTTTTCAATCATGGAGAAATTTGACTCCATGCTTTCACCCGTTATCGACTCAACACTGGGTCAGAGATGCAGCAGTATCTTCGGATATCAGTTCAGCGAGATAGTCCGTTCGCTGATGAGCGTTTATTTCTGTGGCGGCTCATGCGTGGAAGATGTAACGTCACAACTGATGCGCCATCTCTCGTATCATCCTACCCTTCGTACATGCAGCTCTGATACCATCCTCAGAGCCATCAAGGAACTGACACAGGAAAACATCTCCTATACTTCCGACCAAGGCAAGACCTATGATTTCAATACTGCAGACAAACTCAACACATTGCTTATAAACGCTTTGGTTTCTACAGGCGAGTTGAAGGAAATTGAGGAATACGATGTTGACTTTGACCATCAGTTCCTTGAAACGGAGAAGTATGATGCAAAACCGACCTACAAAAAGTTCCTCGGCTACAGGCCTGGCGTATATGTTATCGGTGACAAGATAGTCTATATCGAGAACAGCGATGGTAACACGAATGTGCGTTTTCATCAGGCAGACACCCATAAGAGATTCTTCGCTCTTCTGGAATCCCAGAACATCCGTGTAAATCGCTTCAGGGCAGACTGCGGTTCCTGCTCGAAGGAAATCGTCAGTGAGATAGAGAAGCATTGCAAACATTTCTACATCCGTGCCAACCGATGCAGTTCGCTCTACAATGACATCTTTGCTCTGAGAGGATGGAAGACGGAGGAGATTAACGGCATCCAGTTCGAACTCAATTCCATTCTCGTTGAGAAATGGGAAGGCAAGTGCTATCGTCTTGTCATCCAGAGACAAAGACGCAACAGTGGCGACCTTGACCTGTGGGAAGGCGAATACACTTACCGTTGTATTCTGACCAACGATTACAAGTCATCGACAAGGGACATTGTTGAATTCTACAATCTGCGTGGCGGCAAGGAACGTATCTTTGACGACATGAACAACGGATTCGGTTGGAGCAGGCTCCCCAAGTCATTCATGGCGGAGAATACTGTCTTTCTTCTGCTTACTGCATTGATACACAATTTCTACAAGACCATCATGAGCAGGCTTGACACCAAGGCTTTTGGGCTCAAGAAAACGAGTCGCATAAAGGCTTTTGTCTTCAGATTCATCTCCGTACCTGCCAAGTGGATCATGACTGCAAGGCAATACGTGCTGAATATCTACACAGAGAACCGAGCTTATGCAAAACCCTTCAAAACAGAATTCGGATAAGAATCCTTTCTTTCCGGTTTGAATCTGCGTATTACCTCAAGTCGCATCGTGGGGTAAGGGGATGGTGGCTACATATTGATGTTGTGCTGTTGCTTTTTACTGAAAGCTGCTACTAACGACTCATAAATCTACCCTTAATCGTGTATTGGATGATAGTTGCGGATTTTAGGTCCATTGCCTTTGAAACGAGCCATTCTCAGCTCCAATTGAGTGTACCATCCTGTTTCTTTCGCAAAAAGAGCAACCGCTGCATTGTTAGGCTTACCTTCATTGAGCAGTTGGAATTTAGACAATATGTTCTCTGTTGTTTCGCTCAAGGCAGAAGTGCTCAATCGACCTCCTTTAACACCACCACGTACTGCGCCAGCTATAAGGTTATCATCCAAATCCTCGATGTTTATACCATCCGCTTGTTGTCTTTCCCATGCATACAAATGAGGTTTGCTTTCACGGATTCTTTCCTCGAACATTTCTCTTGGCATGACCTTGGTGATGCTTTCCAGTCTGTAATATGGACGATTGTCGTATGTATAAGGTGCAGTACCTCTTGGCCATGCATTGAGGTGTATGGCTATCACGTAAAAGTCGTCTTTGTCAGGTACGGGCACGTAGATAGGCTTCAAGTCGATGGCAGGATACAATTTTGCAATTTCTTGTCCTATCTCTTTTCTTGTGTTGTCTGTTACCTGTTGACCGACTATTTTTAATGAGGTAGGTGTGATTCCGAAAATCACCCAACCGCCATCGGTATTAAGAAATGCACATGCACTCTTCATGCCATCCTTCAACTCTCCAGTACTCTTTTTGAGCTCAAGAACACGATCCTCGTCACCGAAAATCAAATCTTGAATATCTTTAATTGTCATATCCTTCTGTATCATAGCTCATCCAGTTTTGATTCGTTTTCTTCAATATAGGTCATAATAATGGCAGCAGCCAATGATCTGAGCGGAATATTTCTGTCCGCATTAGCACGGATAACCTCAAGGCGTTTCTTTACCTCTTTTGGAAGCCAAATGGCTACGCCTTGTTCGCTCACGCCAGTATACTTGTCAAGATTTTCTTCGAATCGCTTCATACCAGCCGATATGCGTTTCTTTGGCTCCTTGACTTTTACAACTGGCTTTTCTTGTGGGGCTTCATTTATTGTTATACCTCTGACAATTTCATCAAGACCCATATTTGCCAATGGGTTTTCTATTGCAGGTCTTTCTTTTTTATTAGCCATAGCTTTATTACTTTATATTCAGTTCCTGAATGATTGTTTCAAATGTTGATTCCACTGCACTATTCTGATTTCGTTCCAATGGATACAGTGTTGTATATCTCTTAACTACTACACTTTGCTTGATTCTAGGTAGTACAGTTCCCACCAGACCCAAGAACTCGGTTGTCTGAGTGCGTTGGCGAAGTTCTTCAGCCTTACCCTCTGACGTATTTATTCGGTTTGGTGCGAACAAGAGCTTTGCATTCGAAATAGTTTTGAATGCTTTAATGAAGATACCTGTTGCGTCAACTGTATCCGCATCGAAAGACATGGGGATTACGGCCACATCAGCAGCCTTATATATATGCTCAAGATTTCGGTCGTTCAAGTTACCCGGGCAGTCAATCAAGACAATACCAGGAACGCTCTTAAGTTTGCTGATGGTCTCCTCCAGTTTCTTCCCGTCTGAGGTGTTCAGCATCTCAACAGCCCATGGAGCAGATGTATCTGGATCAACATTCTTCTCACGCTGTCTGTGACGGTACAAGGATGCTTGCAAGTCTGCATCCATTGCAAATACTGGTATGCCTTTCTCTGCGAGATAGCTTGCAAAAAGAGCACACAACGTAGTCTTTCCCACACCACCCTTTATATTGCTGAACAATACTATTCTGTTTTCCATTGAGTTATATAATTATATAATTAAGTATATGCAAAGATATTGAAAAACATTGGTATAGCCAAAGATTTGACCAATTATATTTTTAATCAAGTATATAATTATATAACTATGTAACTACATACATCTTCTTTTATAGATTTACTATAACAACTCTTTTGTGTCGGCTCAGAATTGTGTTGCAAAGTTATTTGCTTTGTCTCAAAGCCTTAAAGGTCGAGCCGCATGTCTACTGCAAAATCTCCACACTTTCAGGTAGTATTTTGTAGTAGAACCTTTGTCTTTGGACCAGCTGCATCTTGGACGCAACATAATTGTTGAACCGCCCAAAATAGAATTGAATCTACATGAGGGAAAAGAAAAACTTATGAAACTTATGTTGTGCAGCGAACTTAAAAGACAATTGGATAAACCTCAAGTATGGTTTTACAAATATTTCCCTACACGGATTAAGAATGTAGGCGAACGTGAAATCAACGACCGAAAAGTCATCTTTGATTTTAAGGATGGAAAATCATTTGAACAAGTTGCCCAACGAACCGCTTTTGCCATGAATGAACTATGTGGTTTAGATTGTGGCAATATCGTTTTTTCACCTGTCCCTGCATCAACAAGTATGAAAAACGAAATCCGCTACAAGGCATTCTGCAAGCGAGTATGCGAACTAACGGGTGCAATCAACGGCTATGAACACGTAACAATCAGTAAGGAGAGAAGACCTCTTCATAAGAACCGGAAACAAGAACTTGATATTCGTAAGGAAGAAAACATAGTTTTTGATTCTGCTTTCTTTAATGGAAAGTGCGTATTGGTTTTTGATGATATAATAACCAAGGGCATAAGTTACGCAACATACGCCCATCAACTTGAAAGTAATGGAGCAAATGTAATTGGCGGTGTATTTTTAGCAAGAACTCACTATAAGGTAGTATAAAATGAAAAAAGAATTTGAGACATTGAAATCGGTTTGCTTTAGTGGACATAGGATTGTACCATTTGCAAAACAAAATGAAATTATGCGACTTTTGAGAAATGAGATAACCAAATCCTATCACGAGGGTTATCATTGTTTCTATTGTGGAATGGCAATAGGATTTGATTTATTGGCTGCTAAGGCTGTCCTTTCTTTGAAGCCTGAATTATCGCAGATTAAAATTATAGCAGTTCTACCATATCGTGAACAGGTTGAGCGATGGAATGAAAAGCATAAAGTGGAATATGAACGTATTCTAAATGAGGTGGATGAAACTATTATCGTCAGCGAACATTATCATCAACAATGTTTCTTGCGACGAAATGACTATATGGTTCAACGAAGTTCACGGCTTATCACCTTGTATGATGGCAAATATAAAGGTGGCACATTTTATACTTACAAAAAGGCAAAGTCTATGGGAATGGAGATTATTAACATTTATAATTCAATACGTTAAGAGTATGGCAAACAACTGTTACACCACTTACAAGATTACTGGTACGCAAAAGGCAGTAAAGAATTTATGGGACACCCTTGAGTCTATGGATGTAAAGTCAAAAGATGTTTGGCTTGCAAAGTTGGCAGAACATTACGGAATAGACTATCAGCAACGGCATATTTCCGTCAGAGGTAATATCATCTTTGCAGAATATGAATCGGACGAAAAAGAGGATTGGCACTTGCTTACATTGGAAACCGATACTGCATGGGCTGGCTGTCACGATTTCTTCCATGCCGTCAATGAAGTTCTTGGCGATGAGCTTAGCATCAGTTATCGTGAAATAGAACCAGGATGTATCATCTTCTGTGTTCATGACGAGGGCGAGTTCTTTACTGAGGATTGTTGTGTGTCATGTTCTGGAGACCCGTTCGATGATTTGTGCGATGAAGCCTTTGATACCATTGAAGATGCCATACAGGAATGGTGTTCAAAGATGGGAGTGGAAAGAGGCGACAAATCCGAAGACGAAATGATGGACTACATCCATGAGTATGAATACGAGGACTTGGACACCTACTTTTACATCAATAAGTTCACATTTGAGTAGTCACGCTAATAACAATGATTTCCGAATGACATACATCATTTGGAAATCATTGCAAAATCATTCTCCTTTTATAGGGTGTTTCTACAACACCATCCTTATGTCGTGGTTGCACTACGATAAAGTCTGGACTTACTTTTCTATTACAGCATACAGACATTTGTCATCTTCATGACAGGTGTCTCAAATGCATCCTACGGCATCCTTTGTATTGCTTTACTGACTGCAAAATGAAGCTATACGGCATGAAATTACTACTTTTTCAGCATTGACGAATACTTTTCTTTGATTATGTAATACGGAAATCAAAATAACTTCATAATTTTGCACCAAAGAATATGGCGACCATGGATAATTCAACAAAAAAAGGTTCAAGAGGAGGAAGGCGTGAAGGTGCAGGAAGACCTGGTACTGATAGCAAACTCTATACTTTCAGAGCACCTAAAGGTATGGCTGAATACATAGATGCTCAAGATAACAAGACGGACTTCATCAAGAACTGTATAGCAAAGTCCATCGTTGACGAGCGTACAAACCTTGAGAAGTTGGGTACTGTATATTCGGCAACTCAAATCAAGGAAATAAATTTGCCGTACTTTGACATTGGCATTGTTGCAGGATTCCCGATTCCATTGGATAATGACGAGAAAGCTCAAGACATTGAACTGCTGAAGATGTTATGTCCCAATCCCGAATCATGCTATCTTATCCGTGTGGAAGGATATTCAATGATCGATGCAGGTATACATTCTGGTGACATTGTCATAGTGGATAAGAGCAACCGTAATCCAACCGAAAGTCAGGTAGCTGTTTGCGAGTTTAACGGTGATTACACATTGAAGCGTTTCGTCAAGAGAGATGGCTTCGGATGGCTCATACCAGCCAATCCCGACTTTCCAGAAATAAAGGTTACTCCCGATGACCGATTCTCCATTTGGGGAACAGTCACCTATATCATCCACAAACCCCGTCATTGATATGTATGCCTTGGTGGATTGCAACAGTTTCTTCTGTTCGGTAGAAAAGGTATTTCATCCTGGGCTAGAGGGTAAGCCCGTCTGTGTTCTCTCGAACAACGACGGATGCATTGTTGCACTCACTCCCGAAGCAAAGAAACTCGGTCTTCATCGTGGCGATCCCATTTTCAAAGTGCAGGATATTGTCCGCAAGCATGGCGTTACCATCTTCTCTACTAATATGCAGCTTTATGCAGCCATGAGCAAGCGAGTAACCAACATTCTCCGCAAGTCCATTCATCACGTAGAGAACTACAGTATCGATGAAAGCTTTTGTAACCTCAAAGGCTATGAAAGCCATTTCGATCTGGTGGACTTGATGCGAGGCGTGGCAGACAGGATAAAGCTTTGGACAGATATCCCAGTAAGTGTTGGCATAGCACCTACCAAGACTCTAGCTAAAGTCGCTAATAAATTCGCCAAAAAATACGATGGCTACCATAGCGTTTGCATGATTGATAGCGAAGAGAAACGGATAAAGGCTCTATCCCTCTTCGATTTGGCAGATGTATGGGGCATCGGCCGACAAACCTTAAGCAAGTTGAACTACTTGGGAGTCTCCACGCCTCTTGAGTTTGCTAACAAAAGTGAATCGTGGGTTCGCTCCAATTTTCATAAACCAGGCATACAGACATGGCTTGAACTGAATGGTACCCCTTGTATAGATACATCCGAGGTTGTTCAGAACCAAACCATCTGTACCAGCCGAAGCTTTGGTGAAATGGTTTCTGACTTGCCATCCCTCAAGGCATCCGTAGCTTCGTTTGCCAGCAGTTGTGCCAACAAACTTCGTGGTCAGAACGCTGGAGCACGCTCCGTTACCGTCTTCATCTGTAGCAATCGGTTTAGAGAGGATTTGCCCCAATATGGAAATTCTGCCACTTATACTTTTATAACACCCACCTCCGATACACTTGAGATTACGAGTGCTGCATTGAAATTGCTGAAACAAATCTACCGCTCTGGCATCCTGTACAAGAAATCAGGAGTCATCGTAGGTGATATCGTCAGCATGTCCATGCTTCAGATGAATCTGTTCGATCCGATTCACAATCGGAAGGAGCGTTCCAACCTAATGAAAGCTATCGATGTGATTAACCATCGATATGGCTTGAAGACAATAAAGTTGCTGGCTGAGGGGGATAAAGATCAGAAATGGAAAGTAAAATGCGAACATCGTAGTCAGAACTATCTGACCAATATTAACGAAATACTTACTATACATATCTAATATATAGTAAGATATGTTAGTATAATTATATACTTATATAACTATATAATTATTTATTTCTATATTATATTGTTTGCTCCTTTTATATGAATTGACTCGCAATACCGGCCTTGTCGACAATCTATTAGAGGATAACACTTCTTCCATTGCAAGCCTATGGCATCTTCCATCTTGAGCCAATAAATGGCTTACCATGATTCTGTGCTTGATACTCTCTTGTCGCGTTTCGGTTTTTAATCCGACTCCACTCTATGTGCTCTTGGCATTTCAAATGATTTTCCTTCTTACAGCTTTCACATAACAATGCCACGGTTTTCAAACAGTTGTTCTCACGGCTTGATTGCCCGAAACGTACTACTATCAGCAAACAGGATTTACAGTGTCCTATACAAACCTATGCGATGTGTTACATCAACTTTTTCCGCCCTGTCTTTTAAGAAGTCATCATCATTTTTCCACTGCGAAGTTAGTATGCAACAAGGATCGTTCTTGAGGAACTTAACCAATGGCGTTTCAGTGTAAATCTTCCTTTATCGAGTCTCCGATTTCAGTTAAGTGAAAATAAAGAGTATTTACGCTGTAATCCTTGGTGTATTCCTTTTATGCACCAACTATTTATGCATTGTAAAAATTGATTAATAACTTCAAATACATTTCGTTATGAAAAAGATTGAAAACTCATTCGCAGTAACAGGTTTCGTAGGTAAGGACGCTGAAATCCGCCAGTTTGCCAACACAAGTGTAGCACGTTTCTCAATGGCAGTAAGCCGTCAAGAGAAAAACGGTGATGATTCAAACCGTATCTCAGCATTCATCAATGTGGAAGCATGGCGTAAGAACGAGAAAACTGATTCATTTGAAAATCTTACCAAGGGCACATTGCTCACAGTTGAAGGTTACTTCAAACCTGAAGAGTGGACCGACAAGGAGGGTGTCAAGCACAACAGAATCGTCATGGTTGCCACTTCTTTCTATCCGGCTCAAGAAAAGGAAGAAAAGCCTAAAGGCTCTGCAAAAGGAAAGAAGAAGTAGTAATATCCTCAGCCTAATAGATAGCGGCTTCGGCCGCTTTCTTTTTGCTCGTTAAATATCGATACTTTTATAGACTTACACCCAACCCGTTTCCATGTTTCTATCGATATAGACTTATGCTTCTGAAGAAGTACAAGACAATATCGATTAGCCCTTTGCAAAACTATATATATTCAGAGCAAGAATCATCTACGACCGTTGTCCGTAGCTTTGATTGTTGCTCTTTTGAATATGTATAGATTTGCCTCTTTAGGGCATCTCACGTGGAAACTCCCGCCCTTATTAAAGAATGAGATGAGGGAGAATTAAAACATATATTTATACGAGAGAACCCATGAGGGTTGAACAGCATTTTTAATGCTAACGGTCTCTTCGGTAATCCGTCTTTGAGAAAGCACCGAAGACACCTTTGAGGAGTTTAACGACTACGTAAAACACCCCGATTGCAATGATTACATCCATCATATATTATTCTGTTTAAGGTGTTTATTTTTAATACAAAGATACTCAATTTTAGTCACTTAGCCAAATATTGCAGCCTGTAAATGCGATAGAAAGACTATATTATTTCTGGAGTAATTCAGCTGTCTTATCTATTATCTCGTCTTCTGTAGGCTGTTCATCCTCTTTGAAGAGTATCATATCATCCAATGCATAAGGTACAGATTGAGGAAATCTAGCATAAGGGTCATGAAATAATTTAAAGATTACAACCTCACTTGAATACTTGCCATAATACTTCGTCCTCGTAGACGGTACATATATTCTGTTTCGCTAAGTAGCCCGTAACTTGCGTATCGGTACTCTCGTTGGTTGAGAAGGTTTGCTGCCGTAAGGCTGATATCGACCTTCTTTGATACATTCCAACGGACGGAGGCATCCAGTAGTATAAGATTTGCAGAACTTCCCGAAGAGAACTTTGTGTAATAGTGTTCTCCACCAATAGCGACTTGCCATTTCTTTGCTGGAACAAATGTAAGTGTCAGATATTGTTTCAATGCATCGTAGTTGCTACCTGTAGCATCCTCAATATCCATCGTGTTTTTTGAATACGACAAACGATAATCAGCCGAGAACCAATTTGTAAAATGCCCTTTTAAATAAGGTTGGATATTAAGCACTTGCAACATATAGGGCGATATTGAGTTTTGTCTCATAGCATTATTCCACATCTGTATATATCCTGCATCAAGTCCTATCGTCATTCTGCCAGACATCAATCCTTTGCTTATGCTACCGTTCAAAATCAGACTATGGTCGTCATTTCTTGTTGGCGATATGGTACTGAGTATATAATTATCCATAAACAGTTGGTTGATCATATATGGATTGCTGCTCCATTCATATTGTCCTGTTAGGTTGAAGAATAACGATGTAATCGGATTCCTGTATTTGAATGTCATCGTAACAGATCTCGTATCGCTATATTCCGTAATAGGAGTATCCATACACAGGTTTCTAAAATCCGTCATCATCAGACCGGAAATGTATGTTGATGCTTTCGGAGGTGTCAATGAATATCTCAACTGTGCGGTTATCTCCATTTTAGCATTTATCTGATGACGCACATAAAACGAAGGAGTTACGGCCACATAGTTATTGGTGGTATTATCTGCGGCTTTCTTATCTCTGATATGATGAAGATTGTAGCTTGTCGGAACAGACAATCTTACTTTCCATTTGTATGACTCGTATGATGCTTCGGGAGCCAAATAGGTATTCAATAAGGAAAAGTTTACATCATTCTGCATAGCGTATGGAAACTCCAATCCCGAAAGGGTGGTTGTCATATCGTGGTAATTGAAATCTACTCCACCACTGGCATATACTCTCCAACGCCCGAATATCCAACCATACCGGGCCTCAGTTACAGAGCGGAAGTCTCCACTTGTAATATCCTGCACAGCGTTTTCGGTCCCGGCAACAAATAGAGAGTGAGGCTTGTAAGAGTATCTGTTTCGAGAAGATACGGTCAGAAGATTGTCATCAATACGCTTTACCAGTTGCAAATCATTTGTTGCGCTGAAAGTTGGTGTTTCGGACTTTTGAGATAGCGAGAGCGTGCCACCTACGTCCGATACAGATTTGTTCCAGTCTGCATCAATATAGATATTATCCTTCAAGAAGAATGTCGGACGATTTACCTGCAATGCCCATTGACTACCAATGCGTTGAGCCTGAGTACGCATTTGATTACGCTCAATGAACGAAGGTATCTCATCATTGAAATAGTTAGTCTCATATCCCGTCAAATAATCCAATCTGTCACCTTCGTAGGTCAAGTTATACTTCACATCTTTACCCTCACCGATATGCCAAGAATTAGAGGTATTGGCAAGAATTGAGAAATTATCCCTTGTACGACTCTCGTCAATCGGAGAACTTGATATTCCGACATTGATATAATCACTCCAAAGCTCATCTACATAGCCATTACCAAAAATATCATTGTAAATATGTTGTGTACTTTGAGTAGCTGGATTCCAACCAGTATTATTCACGCGAACGGTTTCCATATTCTGCCACTTGCCGGCTATACGCATAGCAAATGCAGATGCATCGTACAACAATGGGGACAGACCGACTCCTCCATTGAGAATAGCAATCCAACGATGTCGGGCCTCCTCCTTAAGTTTGATGTTCAGTCCTGCCTGCTGTGAGAACTCAAGCCCCTTTAGCACTTGCATAGGTTGATGGTTTTCCAAAACTTCTACGCTTGCCACATCCGCAGGATTAATATTCTCTGTCGCAATGCCATAACGACCGTCCATAAAGTCCGAGCCGTCAATGTAGAACTTGTTGATAGGCTCTCCATTATACTTTATCTGTCCGTTATCTTCGACCTTGATACCAGGTAATCGTTTGAGCACATCTGCTATTTTCTTATCCTCTGCGGTAGCATACTTGCTCATATAATATGTAAGCGTATCACTCCGCTGTTCGATATCGGGCGCCTTAACGATGACATCTCTCAACTGTGTAGGTTGGGAAACCAAATATATGGTTTGAGTAGTCTGTGCCTCGGCAATATGTATCTCTTGTGGTTTATAGCCCATACACTGAAATCGTAACAATTCAGCGACAGAGATATTGTACTTTATGTTATACTCTCCTCTGTCATTGGTAATCGAGTACTGATATGTGTTGCCTGCCGTGTCCTTAACCTGAACAATAACACCAGATATTGGGGAATTGTCCTCTTTGTCAAGCACTTTACCGCTTATCTCTCCAGTCTGACCATAGGATACAGTCAGACCGAGAAACATTGCTATTATTATGGCTATAAATTTCATAGGAGTATGTTTAATAATTCTTCCAATCGGTTTCTATATAGTCGTAAGTCAATTCACGAGGTTTGTTCAAGTCTTCACGCTTCTCTCCATTGCTTGTCACATTTACCTTTATGCCACTCACTGATTCAAGGTAGCCAATAGGATTTGTATCATAGCGGTGCTTGGCCTGATAGAACTTCACACGCGAGGTTTTGTTATACTGCACTTCCGGTATTGTTATGGGGCTGTCTGCTTTTGAATTTATGCCAACACATGTAAACGAATAGTGATTATTGGCATCTCTCACCTCCATAATAAAACCGGGCAGACCACCGAATTTCCAAGGACCATCGGCAACAGGTATTTCGTCAGTATAGTATGCTGTATAGTCTCTGCCACGGAAACTGCATTTCGCACTTTTGCACTGATAACCGAGAATCTCTTTGGTCTCATCAGTCAAAGTCCATTGTTGTTCCGGAATAAGTTCCTCGACAAGGAACCAGTCGGTGGCAATCTTGTCGGTCATTGTAAATTTCCCCGTTGGGTAGTTCTTGTATATTGAATAAGTCTCACCACCGATATACTTCGTGGGATTGGCTTGTATCTGATCGGCTGTAGATACTCTTAGTAGCGAATCTATCTGCATCGTACGATAGCTTGAGAACTTTGATAATCCATAACCTACCTGAAGAATCATTCGGTCGGTGGATTCTGAGGTTACATCAGTCGTATCCTTCAGATAGCGGTAATCGTACATAAACTCCATCGCTGCCTTGCCTATCTCTTTTTTCTCTACATTGGAGAGAGAACTGCCCGACATTGAGCCACCATTGATTCTAATCACTTGTACATTCTGTGCAAAGCTTGTCAAGAAAGAGACAAGACAAAGTGTAATTGCTAACGAAATCTTTTTCATACTTCAAATCTTTTTAAGTTTCTGAGAGCAAAGTTACAGACTTCCTATTCCGAGAGGAAAAATAATCATTACTCTATCATTGGAAATTATTACTGAATTATTACTCACCCTGTTATTTATGCCTTAGAAAGACGATGAACGGAATAAAACCGTTAATTTTGCAGTATGGAAAAGAGAATTAAGATACTTCATTGGTTGACGATTGTGGCCATTATTGCCTTCTGTTTGATGCAATGTTATTGGCTATACAATCGCTATGTGTATACATTGGAGAACCACGAAGAGGCGCTATATAAGAGTGTCCTCAATGTAATGCAGGAGGAGCGGAACATTAGAAAGTCAATCAAGAGACCTGACATAAGCATACTTACGAGTACAAAGATTTCTGCTTCTACCCAAGCCGAGACATCGGGCATACAGAGTACGGTTTTTGATATCTATGTTGTAGATGCCAATAAGGTAGATTTATCAGAAGTCAGCAACGCCGATATAAAGGAGATAATCAGACTTTATGAAACATCAAACTCTGATGGAATTACGCATTATAACTTTGCGATTACCGACAAGCCGACTGCCCCCAACGAATATGACGCTTTGGAGCGTTTTACGATTGATGTGCGTAATCCATTCCAACTCTCAAGCCTTGATTCCCTTTTGAACAAGCGAGGACTTGATGTTGTAAACATCTCCAGAGAGAAGGCAGATTCGATGATTTGGCTCCCATCAAGAACAGAGCGTACATCTATTCTATCCCCTCAAATTACCATAACATATCCATACGACATCTTCGAGGGAGAGTTAGTGTCAATCACATTATCAGTAGGAATCTCTCCTGTTATTGCCAAGATGACTGATTTACTTGTACTTTCCTTGGTGCTGTCTATTCTACTCATTACTTGTCTTGTAGCACAGATTGCCACCATACGCAAGCAACGCAAACTGGAAGAGTTGCGCCAAGATTTCATACATACGATGATACATGAACTGAAACGACCTATATCCACTTTGAAGATGTGTGTTTCGTTTATGCGTAACGAGAAACTGATGCAGGACAAGGAAAGCAAGGAGGCTATAATTGCCGATTCAAGCAATGAACTGGATAATCTGTCATCCTACTTCTCTAAATTACGAGATCTCACATTCAATGATGCAACGGAGATACCTCTTACCTTGTCGGCTTTTAATCTGCATGATACAATTGAGGAGTGTATAAGTAAATTATCCATTCCAATAGGTAAGAAGGCAGAGATAAATATTCTATCAAAAGAGGATATAATCCTCACAGCCGACAAAATGCACATTGGCAATATCATCAGCAATCTATTGGAGAACTCTATAAAGTATTCCGACGAAAGTGTCAAGATTGATATTGATTATCGGGAGAACAGCAACGATTCGGTATGCATAACCGTTGCGGACAACGGCTTCGGCATTGCAAAGAGCGATGTCAATTATATATACGACAAGTTCTTCCGCAGTCGCTCTGCATCGAATAAGGATATACCGGGTATGGGATTAGGTCTGGCATATGTAAAACAACTGGTGCAGGCTCATAGAGGCAGTATCGTAATGGAGAGCGAAGAGGGAGTCGGAACATTATTCACCATAAACCTACAACAATAATGAGCAATACAATTAACATTTTGTTGGTTGATGATGACCTCAAGAACTCTATGTTATTGAAGCGTTTCCTTGAGGTGGAAGGATATTGCGTGACATACGCAAACAATGGGGCTATCGGTTGGGAACTTTACCACACCTCTAACCCCGACTTGATACTGCTCGACATCAATATGCCTGAGATAAACGGTTTTGAGTTGGCACAAAAGATACGCGAGGTGAACCAAAAGGTTCTTATATTCTTCCTCACAGACCGCACGGAGAAAGATGACAGGCTCAAAGGCTTCAGTCTGAAGGGTAATGACTACATCCCTAAACCATTTTATCCCGAAGAACTGATTGCAAAGATAAAGGAGCGTTTTGAGAACAGAAGTATCGAAATGCAGCGAGAATTTATCATTGGGAATACTCTCTTTGACAGTAATCTATCAACTGTAACATACAACGGAGTCTCACACATGCTTACCGCAAGGCAAACAGACATACTACTGCTCCTTTCTCAGAATATAGGCACTATGATAGAGCGTGAGCATATCCTTAAAACCGTCTGGGGCGATGACAGCAATGCCAACTCACTTGCTTTGAATGTGCAGATTACCTATCTGCGTAGGATACTTGAAGATGATAAAAGCATCTCTATCGTATCCTTGAAGAAGAAGGGGTATATATTGCAGATCAAGTAAAACACATAATAATAAGAATATGAAGAAATTTTTGGCAGTAATAATAGGTTTGATAGGATTGCTTAACAATCTATTGGCTCAAAACATAACTGGTCAAATTGTAGATGGAGAAAATACTCCAATTGCAGGAGCAACTTGTTTGCTCTTGAATCTGCCAGACTCAGCTCAAGTAGCAGGAACAACTACCAATGTGAATGGAGTGTTTGATATAAAAGCGAGTAAGGGCAAGGAGTATATACTTCAAATTTCTTTTCTTGGTTTTGAAACTTACACATCAAACATTGCATTGAATGAATCAATAGATATGGGCCAAATAACACTATCTGAAAAAGCCAACACATTGGATGATGTTGTTATCACAGCCCAAATGGTGGATAGATTCTCAGACAGGAAAGAGTATAAACTGACAAATGCTGATAAAGAACAATATAGCAGTGCATTGTCGGCATTGGAGTTTTTGCCGAAGATTCAGGTAATGGATCAAAGTGTTTCCTCTGTGGATGGTAAGAGTGTCAAGATTCTCATCAATGGGGTTCCTTCGACTGCGACAGATTTGTCTATCATTTCTCCTTCAAACATTGCAAAAATAGATTATTACACACAGCCTCCAGTCCAGTATTCGAATATGGGATTGGGCGCAGTTATTAATGTTGTGACCAAGACAAACGAAAATGGTGGTATAGTAGGACTTAATACTCAAAATGCTGTAACAACAGGTTTTGGTAACAACACTGTAAATTTCAAATATAATTTTGGAAACTCTCAGATAGGTGTTACTTACAACATCAATTACAGGAACTACGACAAGAGGATTCTTGATGAGTCATTACGGTATTTTATAGATGACGAAGAATATAGAAAGGAGAAAGCTGGAAAAGAGAGTCCTTATGCATATGAAGAGCAGATGGCAGAAATCAACTTTAATAATGCTAAACAAGATAACTATGTGTTCAGTACAAAACTGTCATTCAAGTCTCTGAACAGAAGACGTTCGTCCGTTCAGGATATTATGATGTATTCTGCTGAAGGAACTACGCAATTGATTGGTGAGAGTTCTGACAAGGACAAGTATATTCGTCCTGTTTTGGATATGTATTTCAGTAAGTCGTTTAACAAGAAGCACGAAATAACCCTGAATGCTGTTGGAACATACTATAATTCTGATTATAAGTACAACTATCGGGAACTATTGGGAAATGTTTCAGATTTTGAGACAGCCACAGATATCACTACCGACAAGTATTCGTTTATCGGTGATGCTATGTATAGCCTTAACTTGAAGTCGTCACAACTTTTTGTTGGGACACGCTATATGTATAATAACAATCATCAGAAAAACATATCAGAACCTAATAGGATTGAAACCAACGAGGTGTATTCTTATGTGGGAGCAACCGGTATGCTCGGACAGAATGTGAATTACAATGTCAGTGTGGGTGTGAATCATAATGTATTTGCGACGTTGGATAATGAAAGATATAGTTTCACATATTTCCGTCCACAACTGAACGTTGGTTATTTCTTTGATGAATCTTCTGACATAATGCTTAACTATGAGGTAAATACCCAGACTCCATCTATCAGCAATCTGACATATAATCCATATTACAAGGATCCCCATTATGTATATGTTGGTAATCCCGACTTGAAACCTGGTAATATCCATAATGTAACGTTATCGTATTATAAAGGATTCAAGAAGTTCGTGATAAATCCCGAAATCGGATATAGTTATGCTAAAGATGCGATTGCCCCTGTATTCATTCGACCTGACGAAGATATTACAGAGACTTTCGGAAACATTGACTATGTTCAGAATATGACAGCAAGCCTGTTCCTTCAATGGTATCCTTTTGATAATAATCTCTTACGGTTAAGATTATTCTCGGAAGTATATCACCAGATTAACAAATACGGTGAGGCGAAATGGGAACATACCGGATTTACGATCGTTCCTTCAATAATGATGTCTTACAAAAAGTGGGGGCTACAACTTTATTATCAGACAAAGAAAGAGACCTTGTCGGGTCAAACGTTGAAGATATCTCCAAGTATGGCCTATGCAGAAGTGTCGTACCGACCATTGAAGAATATGACTGTAACAGCAGGAATACGTTATCCGTTCTATGACGCTTGGAAGTTGACGACAGAAACACATGGCACAGACCTGATTTCAAGGGTAGAAACGGAGCGTATTATCAATAATGCCAATATGGTCTATCTGAATTTTGTATATAATTTCTCATTCGGTAAGAACAAGCCTAATGTTAAACTCAAGATGAGCAATGAGGATAATGATACCGGTATCTTGGGGAGATAATAGCAATATAACAATGGCGACCGCCCATAATAAGTGGTCGCCATTACTATTGGACTAATATTTCACTATCGTTTGCTCTTGCTTGTCCTTAATTGATTTGGCTTTGCTCTCCTGTTCCTTTGCAGCCTGCTCTTTGAGTCGTGCTTGCTCGGCAAGGACGGCTTGTTTGCGGACAGCCTCTTCATAGTTTTCTACTTTCATACGCTTATATTTTGGGTTACTAAGTTAGCCCTTATATAAGCGCTCTTTACTATGTAAATAGTGACAATCAACGCAATGTGATGCCTTTGCAGATTATTTCGTTACCTCTCAGCTTTCGGTAACAGCCAAGCTAACGATTTGGTAACTGAACTCTCGCCCAAAACCGTTATTTCTTGCGTTAAGTAGATAGTGCAAGAAAATTGATTTTAATTGTTTCTCAACCGTTTACGTTTGGTTTATTCGATTCTGAAAACGTTTGCTTTGCTACTTAATATCCATAACGGTCGTCACGCAGAAGCATGATCGTTGCCGTAATACATGCATGGCTATATCCCTGGTCTTCCATCAGGGCATACAACGCTTTTTGTTTTGGACTCATAGATGAAAATAATTATTAGTCATTTAGTACAATATGTACTTTTGAATGTGGACAAATACCTCCCTTAAAACCTTTAATGATTTCATCCAAAGATATTCCAAAAGAATCTGAAATATAATGGATATGCGATTTACTACCATATTGGCCTGATTCTTTTCCTGATACTCCATTTTTGTTTTGATAGAAACAGTGCCAATGTGTTCCGTTGTTTAGTATTCTAGCTAAGACAAATCCAGAGACGATTACTATCTCTTTCATTTGTCCATCAGTAAGTGATGTTTCTCCATAGTGTTCTATTGTGCCATCATCTTTTAAATGTATAAATGAAGGTAAATCGGCTCCTATGTATTTTTTGGGCTTATCGGAGAATCTATATTGGCTGAATTTATATCCAATATCGCTAGCATATAGGAATATTGTTCCAAGTTGTTCTTGACTTATAGTAACTCCTTTTAATAAAGAAATTTGTTCTTTCTTTGACAATTCTTTTTGAAATAGTTGTTTTATTCCTTCTGGCAAGTCCAGTGAAGCTGTTTTATTTATCTGTTCTTCTGCTATTTTTGTGGCTGCAAGATGTATGCTTATGGGATTTTTGCATGTCTCATCAAGTGGACTGTTTTTAACAATAGCTTCTAAAGCAGGGTATATTGAATCAGCATGAAATTTTATAAATGCTTCTTTAGCATCAACGTTTTCTATATCATCAATAGTATTTGCAATGATATATTCCGTTTCATTCTTGGGAATTATTTGATGAACCATATGATTATTTGTCAATATTAATTTTCTGATTCTTTACTTTTTCTTTTGCCAAGCGGGCCACTGAATTTTCCTCTGTTGAGCTTGACCCCATATTTGTTCAGGATACGGAATACCGAACTCTTGCTACGGAATCCGCTGATATTCCAAATATCATCAATAGAGTGTCCGTTGTTGTACATGGCAACAATGGTCTTTTCACGCTCGTCTCTGCTCTGACCTTGAATGCTGCTTGGCACCTTGATACTTTTCTGCAACTGTATCTGGTGAGCAGAAGCTCTTCGAAGTGCGATGACTTCTTCCGGCAATGCTCCAACTATTTCAAGAACCTGGGCAGCTGTAGTCTCAGGGAAGAGGATGCCCTTTGAGTCTATCTTGTCATTGATAGATACAATTCGTACAACCTTTACTCGGCAATACTCGATAAGGGTAGAAAGTTCACGTGAACCTCGTACCGCATTGCTGAATTTTGAGATAACCAACTCATCACCTCTGTCAAGATTTGCCATCAGTTGCTTCCATTGAGGACGCAATGCTTCGTGGTCTGTTGCTTCTTCTATGATTTGAATACAACCATACTCTTTCATCCAGGCTCTGTCACAATCTAATCCTTCCTGATGAGCAGCATTAAATATATAACCAATTTTTGCCATAACATTATTTGTTTCTTGTTGACAGTGCAAATATATGAGTTTTATTTTATACTTAATCATACCTTGAGCAAAATTATATTAAAATCGTACTTTGTATTTGTCGATTATATGTGTTTGTTTGTATGTAAAATCATACTTTAGAGTATGAATTAAAATATATTATAAAGTTTGATTCATTTGTTGCTTTCATCCAAATTTTATATATACATTTGTATCGCAAATGAGTTGAGAACTAAATGTATATAGTAAATGAAACGCATTATTAATAACAAAAACAATTTTCGAAATGCAACAAACTTAATTGCATCTCGTTTTGGAGAATCATACTTATGTGTTGTTCATAAAACAATAACAAGTATGATGGTTGGCTTGTGTATAATCATACTTGCATCTTGCGGAAATGATACTACAAATGAAAAGTTCAAATCAAGTAAAGATGCATTCAATGCATATACTCAGTTTTCATCAGATCTTTCCTCTTGCAGTAACCTTTCATTTAAGGAAGTGGTAGATAAAATATCCCGATGGCAGGAATTAAGAGGTGCCGTATTTCCTATTATATCTAATGATACTACCAACAATACGCAGCGTAGTATTCTTTTGAGTCTGGAACAGACTGATAAATACATAAAAGTGGATATTTCTCGTCTGGTAGGTATGACACAAATGACATTTGCAGACTTGGTTGATTTGAAGCTAAAAATAAGTCCAAACGTCGATGAAGCAATGATGTCTATAATCATTGAAGCCGATGACTTCTACTCTAAGTTGGACTCAGTAAAATTACATACTGGAAAAATTGAATCACTTCTAAAGGACTATAGATCTTTTCTGGTTAGAACTTGTGAGGATGGCATCTCAAACAAACAAGCAATGCTTGATTTTTTCAGTATGGAGGATTTCTATTTCAGATCCTTTTTGAATCATCTTGATAATTCTAGCATACACGATATGACTGACATTTCCCAGTTGACTGAAGAGGCTTGTATGTTGGTTTACCAGTCTACAGAAGAAGGTTTGATTTCCTACAATGATGCTGTGGTATTCATGTCTAAACGAAATACGCGAAGAATGCTCTTGAACGCTATAGCGTGCATTGATGACATATCGGATGCAAAGGTTTCAAACAAGGAACAGGCAATGTCTTACCTATGGATGCTTTTTCAGCCATACATTCTTATCGAGCCATTTGATTGCTCCTTGATGTCTGATGTAGAGAGGATGAAATTTCATAAGGTGTCCGATTCAATGCCTATGGCAATATCCAAACTAAATGTACATCTCAATCTGGAACCAAGCATCATTGAGACAATGCCAACTAATATAACCCTATCCTTAATAGACACTTTTTAAATCGTATAACTGCAATATCCTATGATTATGTTACAGCATTTTTATGACGATTTTCTTGATAAAGTACCTCGTCAACTTCCACAGTTGCTAGATACAACAAGAATGGAAGAACCTAAATTCTATGATGACTTTGTGCTATTGACATTCGTAACCGATGAGCCATATGACCTGGAAGAGGTTATGGATATGTTTGAGGATGATATTGAACTTATCACATTGTATCATCATGTTCCAAGTCGAACCAGTCAGTTTGGACATAGCACCTGTGCATATTCCAATCCAGCCTTTGGTCAGATGTTCAAGATGAACGCACAGACATTGAGCGATGGCAAAGTGTACAATATCCATGTGACCATCTATGATTCGTTGGAGATGATGTATGGTGATTTGTGTCTGGACACAACGCTACATTCAAAAGATGGAGAATTTAAGTATGTACGCAAGAAAGAGGACGTGATGATTGGATTCCTATGAGAATGAATATTTACCGTCAGTTGGTCTTTATAATTAACGATAGACGGACATGGGCAAAAGCCATAGAGAGTAACCTATTTCAACGGCACATGATATTCCATCAGCGTCAATGGACAGCCTATGTAGGTCGTACACTTGTAATAGAGGCTTTATACGAACATGAGCAATATGCCAAAGGTCGCATCTGGCATATACCCGAGCATGAACTTGACCGTGCATTGGCTATTCTACGGAAGAAAGATCCTCATATCAAAAACCGATTGAACAGAGGTGCACACTATCTATTGCCTAGAGATGTTGAGTCAATTATTGAGCTGGCCACTTACGGATATCTCAAATTGAACCTTAAGGCATACGTCAATACAAACCCATTTTATTAACCATTATGATTTGGATTATTTTACAACTTCTATTTCCAGCAATCTTATTTATTGTGCCGATTGCATTGTATGATAGCAAGCATCCTTGGATGGTGAAATTCCGTAGAATGATGCTCCGTCGAGAGACAATGAGAAAGCTTCATACACAAGTGTTGCTGATTATACTATTGGTGTTCCATTACATATATCTCAATGGACACGGTGCTCATCTTGGCATCTTGGTAACGACCGTTTTGTGTATTTTCTTGTTCTCTCACAACCGTACACATAAAATGTTGCTGGCATTCAGGGGCAATAGGCAAATATTCTTCTTTGTCGGATTGTTTGCGTTGGCCACGTTATTCATGCCTGAATTGTACACTTTGTCGGTTTCAATCGCCTTTATTTTAATGGCATCCGCATTCTATCCTTCATCGTCTGAGCTTGCCGAATATGCTACTATGAAAGAATGCAGTCAGACTGGACAAAACGACTCAGTAACTACCGATTCCAATAATGATAATCATCACGCTAATTGTCACGATGAAGTGGATAGTGACAATGATACTGAATCCACGCAATTGTAAAACAAGTAAAGAGAAACAAAGATGAAAGAAAATCAAATTCCGCAGATTGCAGTATCGGCAAATGCTTCACTATTCCTCTACCTCAAAGAGAGAATCGGTGATAGGAAATCCAAGGTAGAAGCTTATTGCGACCTATTGGACAAAGCATCAAAAAGGTTTGTGTCACGCTTCTTGAGAAATAAGGATTACGAGATTGGGACCTACCAATGCCACGTTACCATAACTGACCTTGCAGCTGAATGGCACTGGCATAGAGCTACGGTTCGAACGTATCTTGAAAGAATGGAGGCGTTCGGGTTGATCCAGAAGATAACATTGCCTAAAAGCATCGTGATCACAATTCCTGAATCAATGTCGTTGTCCGAGTTGAAAGAAGGATTTACCTCTCTTGAATCTTCGGAGAGCGAAGCTCAGATATTGGACAAAGAATAACTCAACTTTTGTAACAGCTGGCATTGGCTTGCCATTGCATCTACTTCGTCGGGCTTGCCCGGTGTACAACTGAGGGAAGAAGGGGGAGCCTAATACCCCGACTAACTTCCGTTGTCGGGAGAGGTGCCAAAACAAGCAGCAAGCTGTGGCAAGATTATTAACCAATATCAGGAACAATAGAATGGCAAAACAGGTAATAGATGTTCATGTCTCAAAAGGGATGACCGTTTCCCAAAGCAATGAACATAAGAGGAACCGAACCGAAAAGGGTAAAGAGTTTGCTTTGAGTCGTGGAAACTATGACCCATCAAGGGAACATCTGAACTTTGAGGTCGTAAAAGGCGAAATTAAGCCTGTAGACAAAACGAAGACCATTCCACAGCAGATTGCTTCAATCCTGAGAGAAAGAGGCATTACAGACCCTAATATGGGCTTAGAAGAGCCTAAGTATAGGACTGTAGTCAACTTTATCTTCGGTGGATCAAGGGAAAGGATGAGGGAATTGGCGTTCGGGAATCAACAAATAGACTTTGAGCAAGGTGCTGATAACTCTAATGCTCATCGAGAGAAAGACATTGAGGAATGGGCTAAGGATGTCTATAAATTCGTGGCCGACAGGTATGGAGAGAAGAATATTGCGGCATTCATCGTTCATCTAGACGAACTCAATCCGCATATACATTGCACTCTTTTACCCATTGAGAATGAACGCTTTGCTTATAAGAAAATCTTTGCAGGCAAGGATAAGTATGAGTTCAGTCAACGAATGAAGCAGCTTCATAATGACTTTGCAGAGGTTAATAGCAAATGGGGAATGGAACGTGGGTCAAGTATCTCCGAAACTGGTGCTCGCCATCGGACAACCGAAGAATACAGACGACATCTGACCGAACTATGCACTTCGATCGAGCAGGAAATAACCCAACATCAGAAGGCTCTTTCTGACTTGAATGTCGAGATAAGATTGGCAGAACGAAGAGTAAAAGGTTTGAGTACTATGGTTGATAACCTGAATCAGCAAAGACTGGAAAAGGAGAATGAACTATTGGCACTTCAGGAAGAGTTACTTGAGAAATATGGCAATGAAGACAGCATCAGAACGAAGATGGAGATGCTTAACCGGGAACTATCTTCTATCCAGTCCAAATTGGCAGACAAGCAAGACAAGTTGCTTCAGGCTGAACGAACACTTTCATTGCTGAAGGATGACCTTGTGTCCATAGGAGAGCGTCGTGACGAATTGAAGTCCGAGGCTATAAAGTATTCTCGTAGTGTCCATTCCAATGCGGTCAATATTCTTAGAGATGTGATGCTTGAGAATGTGGTTAAGGAACATCGCAACATTTCGGCAAACTTCGGTGAAGACGATAAGAATCTCTTTGACAACAGTCTCATAAATGATTTGGCAGAACGAAGCTCTGAAGTGATGCATTGTGCCACATTGCTCTTCCTTAATATGATTGACGATGCTACAACATTTGCCGAAAGCAATGGCGGTGGAGGTACGCAAAGCGACTTGAAATGGGGACGCAATGAGGATGAAGACGATAGAAACTGGGCCAGAAGATGTATGGCTATGGCATCTAAGATGATGAAGCCTAAATACGCAAACAAGCCCAAACGATAACGACAAACGATAATTCAGTTTTATAATCTATTAATCAAAAGAATCTCAAATATGAAAATGATATTAATGATGATGACAGCTCTATGCTGTACGGTTCAAGTCAAAGCTGATGACCAATCATATAATCTTGATACAATTCGAATGGAAGCAACTATTGATGCTACTGAAACGTATCAATACCTGAAGCCTACTTACCAAAAAGGAGTGGTTGTAACATCTCCTTGGAACGGCAACTGGTTTGTGAATATCTCTGGTGGTACGAATGCTTTTATGGGCACTCCATTAGGATGCGAAGATCTGTTTGGCAGAATGCAGCCATCAGTTGGTTTGGCTATAGGTAAATGGTTCACACCCTCTATCGGCTCAAGAATCAGTTACCAAGGTTTCAATTTTAAGAACTCACTCCTGGACAAACAGGAATACCATTCCGTTCATGCCGATTTGCTTTGGAATGTACTGGGGACATTGTACAGAGAAGACAACGAACTGCGTTGGAATTTATTTCCTTTTGTAGGTGTTGGTATGATTCATAACAAAACCAATAAGCATAATCCATTCGCCATTTCGTACGGTCTTCAAGCCGAATATAGTTTCTGTAAGAGGGTTGCATTGACAATGGAAGTGTCAAACGCTACGACATTCCAAAGTTTTGATGGTCAATTTAGGAAGAACACTTTGGGCGACCATATGCTCAACGCCTCTGTAGGTTTGTCATTCAAGATTGGCAAAATAGGATGGAAGAAGCCTGTAGATCATCTTCCGTATGTGCAGCAGAATGAATGGTTGACCGACTGGGCAAATTCGATGCGAGAACAGAATCAAGTTTTTTCAGATCGAATCGATATGCAACAAAAAACGCTTGAGCAATTAAAGACGATTTTAGAAATCGAGGGGCTACTTGATAAGTATAAACACCTGTTTGATAATGAAAATATCAGTCAGAATAAGTACCCAAGAAACAACTATAGCGGTTTGAACTCGCTAAGAGCCCGAATGAAAAACAGCAAATGGGATGGCAAGTCGCCACTTGTAAGTGTATCATCAGAAACGGATAATACAAACACCAGTTCTACGGGTGCTATCCAAACAGATATAGCATCATTTGCCAATGATAGTCTTACACAGTCACTTGTAGAGGGACAGATTATTGGAGCACCTATATACTTCTTCTTTGAGATAAACTCTTCCCAATTCAAAGAAGAATCGCAGAATCTCAATATTGAGGAGTTAGCCCGAGTAGCTATCAAGCATGGTTTACATATAACACTTATAGGAGCTGCTGACTCTAGTACAGGTACAGCTACCATCAATGAGTATTTAAGTAAAGCCAGGGCAGATTATATCGCTGATAAGCTTATATCTAAAGGAGTGGACTCTGCAAGAATAGCCAAGGTTTTTGCCGGTGGTATAGAAGAATACTCGCCAAACGAGGCGAATCGTCATACTAAAGTTGTGTTGAGTTTGCGATAGCTACTTTTTTTGTCATAATTGTGATTTTAGGGAGTACCCATCTGTAAAGATCGGTACTCTCACTTTTTTATAGCTATACCATTTGATGACTTAGGCTTTCATTGTCGGCACGGAATTTCTACGCAAAGTTACTGCGACAGTTCGAATGCCAAGTACCGCTTTGCTAATAGGCGTGGGATTTAACAACAACCTTCCACAAATCACAGATTTGGGTATTCCATTAAATCCTAGGCCATTTACTTGTCTTATCTACCTTGTTCGCTGTTCTGAACGCTTGAAATTCTCAACCCGACCATGAAGCCAAAAGGTTTCAAAATAAGGGAAAAGAAAAAATTAAAGTTTAAGCGATATGAAAGGAACAGAACACTTCAAGAAGACAATTAAGGCGTACTTGGACAACAGAGCCAGTACAGACTCTTTATTTGCAGTATCTTATGCAAAGGAGAACAAGAACCTCGATGACTGCATCACATTCATTCTGAACCAAGTCAAAGCAAGTGGCTGTTGTGGTATGACTGACGATGAAGTCTACTCTCTCGCAACGCACTACTATGATGAGGATAACATCGATGTTGGCTCGCCGATAAGTTGTGGTGTGGTTGTAAACCACCAGATACAACTTACTGCTGAAGAAAAGGAGCAGGCACGACAGGAGGCTATCAAAGCATATCAAGCAGAACAGATGCGTATAATGCAGAACCGTAACAATAAGCCAAAGGTTACAAAACCACAGCCCAGTACTCCACAACCATCTTTATTTGATTTCTGATTATGAGACCCAAGACACGTTTCCAATATGAGGTTGTAGCAGCTAACGAAAAGTTGCTACAACTCACCGAAGCACCAATAGAATGGGCTTATCAAAAGACTATAAATCATTATGCTTATAGAACAGCAAGTGGTAAAACGACTTGTATGGATTGTGGTCATCAATGGAGTACTGAACACCATAGCAAATATGCTCGTTGCCCGAAATGTAATGCATATCTGAAAATCAAGGATACAAGGCTACGCACAATGACTGATAAAAGTTATTTCTCAATCGTATCTACTCAAGACGGATTGCAATTACAGCGTATCTTTTTGATGGAGGTAAAGACTGTTAAAGGTTCTCCTGCTCAAAAGAGTGTTATGGAGATTGCCCGATACTGGACAAATGAGCAAGGAAAAACTGCTGTGACTGCCTTGAAACGGACTATGGGTTTTTACAGAGACACTTTTGTTCGTGACGGCAATTTGGAACTTCGATACGATAATGAGGTGTATGCTTACTTATCTGACTCTTATGTATATCCACACTATGAGGTATTGCCAATACTTAAGAGAAACGGCTTGCGAGGTTCAATAGCGGATATGCCGTTTCAAGCTCTTATTCAAGGACTATTGAAAGACAGTAGGATAGAAACCTTGTTGAAGACTGGTCGGAAACGTGAATTGTCATATTTCCTCAATCATCAGAGAGAATTGGATGCTTGTTGGGCATCACTCAGAATTGTGCTTAGACATAATTATAAAATCGCTGATGTGTCGTTGTGGGTTGACTATATCAGACTATTGGACAAATGTGGTAAAGACTTGAATAATGCCTTTTACGTTTGCCCTTCAGATTTGAGGTCTTCACACGACAGATTTTTGAAGATGGCTGAACGCATCCGAGAGCGTGAAGAAAAGGAGCGACAGCGACAGATAGCCATTCAGAATGAGGCTCGCTTCAAGGAACTTAAGGAGAAGTTCTTTGGGTTGTCATTCACAGACGGAACCATTATCGTGTCGGTATTGGAAAGTATTCAGGAATACTACAACGAGGGCAAAGCGATGCATCATTGTGTAGGTCAGAGTGAATATTTCCTGAAGCCACACTCATTGGTCTTCTCTGCAAGAATTGATGGTCAACGAATAGAAACTGTTGAATTGAGCCTTAAGACTTTCCAAGTCATTCAATCAAGAGGTTTATGCAACAAGAATACGAAACATCACCAGCATATCATCAACTTAGTTCATAAGAATGTACCACTGGTTCAGCAACGTATGCTTGCGTAAGGTATTAACTGCTCTCCAGTAGGAGGGTAGTTAGTGCCTGGTTCCCTTTTATAAATGCTACATATCTATCTCTATTATAGTTAGTATGCTCCTTCCTTTATAAGACATCATCATTTATGCTTGCGAACCGAAATACGGTTTTTCGGATAGCAAAGGTAGGTCATTGAGCATTATGTACGGCTCAAGCATGTTTATGAAGAAATCTTCCTCTCAAGGAGAGCGTATTTCATCATAAAAGCCTACAGAAAGCTCTTCAAATGACCTCTATCTGCATCCGTAAATCCCGATTCCGCTTCGATTGGAAGCAATAAAATAAGGGAAAAGAAAAAACTTAATATTCAAGCGTATGACGACAAGAGATTTTGTATTTCAAGGTGAGGTGTTTACCTGTAGGATTGTAAAGGACAATGAAGGTTGCGACCTTATCATTGGTGGGCTGAAGTTCTTGGATGCTCTTCAACCGCAAGCCATGGATGACCCAATGGAGGGTTTCGCAAGCAAGAAAGCCCAAGAAATCTATGATGAGATTTTCTTTTTCATAGACGAGCAGACACTGGCTTTACCAGATGAGCAGCTGATAGAGGCACTTAAAGTAGATAACGAGGATTATTTCATTTAACAAAGACAGACTTATGGAAAGCAGATTATTGACAGCAGCAATGATTGAGGCACTGAAACAGTACCCTCTGTATTCTCAAGATGACAAGCGAGGTGATGCCGTATGTGTGGCAGTGTTGGGAATAGGCAATATCCGATGGTACATCATCGAGGGAGAACAACAAGGTGATGACTTCACATTCTTTGGTATTGTAACCGGTATGTACCAGACAGAGTATGGTTACTTCAGCCTTAGAGAGATGGAGAACATAGAGGTTGACGGTAGTAGATATGGATTACCTGTAAAACTTCATATAGAGGCTATTGAGGATTTTAAGCCTTGTAAACTCAAGGAGATAAAGGATAAGGAGTTGCAGGATTTCTTGGCAAACTTTTAAGCTACAACTATGGGAATGAGTGTTAAACGACTACAGAAAATCATTGAACAGCAAGGGTGGAACGTCTCTATTGAGAATCTTGGAAAGAATGCTAAATGTGTTGAGCTTCAGCGTTTCACTCCTGCTGGTCAGGATTTTAATATCTCTGTTGAAATGTCAGGTAATGATGTCAAGTCATTTATTCATAATCTTTATGAATGCTATGATTCATACGACCCTGACTATGAAGCCTATCTTTGGATTGGTGAAGACGGACACGGAAAGAATGGAGCACCTTATCACATCAAGGATATTGTAGAGGATATGGAGGCGGCAGAGAAATATATACTTGACTTGTACCTAACCTTGGAGGAGAAATATGGAAAATAAGATTATACGTACATTGTGTACCAACATCCGCAATGGACGTTTTGATTGGGAGAAATATTGCACTCCTCAAACCTATTATGGAACGATGATTTGTGTTACGCCACTCCATTGTTCATACGGCCAGATAGGTTATACGGTTCATTTTCCTTATACTACGCTACCTGAAGTTGCCTACGATTGGGAGCTGAAGGAACTGACCGTAGATGAGATGGACTGGCAGGAGTATCTGGAAGCATAAATTGATTAGCCACCAATAGCGAATACTACTGGTGGCTAATCTCATCTTCTCATGGAAGAACGTCTCTCGATATCTTCAGTTTCGTGCGTTTCATCAACCTCTTCCACATCCTTTTGTATACCTTCATTTGACAATTCTTCAACAATGGGCGAATCATTTCGCTGGCCAACATTGCTAGTCCTGCTTTCTTCCAGATCCAAAGAGACTTTATCGACTACTTGGGTAAGCATGGAGGTTGCTTTCTTTACATCCAACAGAGTTGTCTTAATGAATTGTGGTGACTCTTTGAGCTGGGTTAGCCATGACTTCAGGTAAGCACAACTGTCTTCTTTTATATTCTTGGTCATTCCATATCGTTGTGATGTAAGAGCACTGCCCAATTCGGCCACCAATTCCTCTCTGGCATATTCAGAACTTCCAAAGCCATGTGAAGGACTGAACCGATCCAATTGGTCTTTAGCTCCAGTAGAGTGAATCATCTCGTGAAACAGTGTTCCGTAGAAAGCCTCACTGTTTTTAAACTGTCGCATCTCTGGTACCACAATCTCATTCTTGGATATGGAAAAATAGGCGTTATCCTGGTACTGTGGCTTGATGGGACAAATCCATAGATTATCTGCTATAATTTTGTCTACCGGCTCAAATTTGAACGAATCTTGATTCTCCCTTGCGGTGACTGTCTCTTCTTGTTCCAGCTTCTCCCATAGTTTAGGCCGTGCTTCCTGAAGGTTTGTCTGAGCCACATTGAACACTCTGAAGACTTGTAACTTGGGATATACGTTGTAGTGTGCTTTTTCTTCATCTGTCAGACGTTTGTAGTCGTCATACTTAATCTTCTCTTTGGTCTCTTTGTCGATGCATGTAAAGGTGGTAAGCATCACAGGAAATGATTGTTCGCCCTTGCGGACTGATACTCTGGGAAGTTCTTCGCCATCTTTACCGTCTGGTTTGTTGAATCGCTGAATACAGTCAAAAGTACAGAACCTTGGTATGGTATATCCATTCTTTTCACAGTGCATCATAAGCATAAGGGCATTCATTCCATTATACTCACGACCAGTCAGATTCTTAGGCCATCTTAGGGCACCTTGGGTGAACCAGGGCTTGTTCCAATCCTGCTGAAGACCTTCAATCTTTTCAATAATCATATCCGCGAACAGCTCAAGAGCCTTGTCTTCACTGCTTGGACCTGATGAGTTTTTATGATATCGAGCCATAACTATTCTTGATTAGATGTGTTGGCAACAGGTACATATGGGCAGACGCTCTTGATTCTTGAACTGATGGTAAGCTTCTCCTTGAAGAAAGACAGATCCAAAGTTCCTGCAATCTCCACCTTTGTTTCTGGTTTGATAGCGTCATCAAGAACTTGACTGAAATCAAAGAAACTGATCCAGATATACTCAAAGCCATCTGACACCTTTTCCGATGATACTCCTGAAAAGGTGCGATATTTATTCCCTTTCTTATCGGTTTTCTCCTCGATAGTCTTACCCAATTTACCTCGGAACAGCATACTGCCCTTGATAGAATCGATGGCAGCTACATTCTCGAACTCAAATCCCTCAGCATAAAGATTGAGATATAGATTCTCTCCACGCTTCTTGAAGAGCAATGTTCCAGATGCATTCAATCGTGTGCCGACACAGAATTTGGATACATCATTATTCTTCTCACAATCACAAAGAACGCTGACATCTAACACCTTACTTCCTGATGTTGTAGGAAGCACGATATTCATAGCGAAAGACATGAACGATTTACCGTCTTTATTGGTGCGAATGATGGCCTCTTTGTTGATAGTGCCACATACGCTAACTTCACATTTAATCATAATTATTGCTTTAGTGTTATACAATGACTATGACTAATACAGACTAATTTGTTGAACGTTGAGTTATAAATTCACCATCAGGTGCTCTAATCATTTGTTTCATATCATCACGCTTTTAATACTATCGTTTAAGACTCTCTTCCTGACCCTGTCCCTGACTCATTCCTTGTTCGAAGTTCTGAGAGGCAAACTTGGTCAATATCACAGAATTTACTATTCCGGCTACACGCAGGCGTTTTGATTCATCTGTAAGCTCATTATTATTCAAAACCACAGAAAGGCGACTAAGCTCATTGGAACTCAGCGTATGCGACACTGTCTTGTCGCCAGTAGTTGCTCTAATAAGCGTCTCTCCTTTATCGTTGATATCTAGTGTACAACTCTTGTAATTAGGTAGCAAAGAGGTCAAATCGATGCTTTTCTTGTCTACAGCATCGGAGATCTCATCAATCTTTTCCTCTTCGCTCTTCTTATCGATCTCTACGGCAAGCATCATCAATGAAGAGAAAGCCGTGACAGCAAAGTCAATAATAGGGTCATGACTGCCACCCAATCCAATGCCACTATCTTCGGATGAGAGTAGTTTCTTCATCCAGTCATCAGCGGTCATCGTATGGTCTATTTGTGTTCCATGTTCTGTTGTCTGGAACTTGGCCATCAAATCAGTTCCGTTATGTAGTGCTTGTATTTGGATATTTCCCTTTTGAGAAATCTCAGCCAAGTATGCAGCAGGGTCAACATTTCTCGAAGATCCATCCGCTTGAATCGTCTTCACCTCCAGGTGTAGATGAGGTCCAGTTGTTCGTGTACCTGTATTACCTGAAATACCCAACTGTTGACCTGCCTTGACAGTATCACCAACTTTCACTGTTACGGAATCAAGATGAGCATAGGTAACTTGTACCTTTGTCTGGTCTTCTCGTTCATACTCAACGGTCACACTTCTACCAGCCTCTGTCTGTCCGTTGTGGTTAACCTTGACAATTTTGCCATTAGATTCAGTTGCCATAAGGATTTCCTTATCACACCTGATGTCCATACCGGAATGCATCTGCTTTTTCGATGGGTCAAGAGGGTCTTCACGAACACCGAATGGGGATGTGACAAACAAGAAATCATCACGTTTAAGTGGTAAGGAATATTCTGTTACTAGGATCTTGTCATCTACTACAATCGGTTGGGGTTCTCTCATCTCAGCATTGGCTTGTCCTGTAGATTTCCCTTCAGACTGTAATTGTAGCATCACTTCCTTGTCATACTTGTCAAGTCCATTACGTTCAATGATTTGCTGGAGTTTCTTGTCATAGTCTGAGCCACTGGCATATCCAGCCTTGGCTATTTCTTCAGTCCATCCCTTATAATCATCAGGAGCTAAAGTGAAACACTGGGCGTAACGCTTATTGTCAACCAATACCTTACTATGGTGCTCAAAGGATTCACCCACATTGTCGTAGGCACAGAACTTCTCATTTGGCTTATCATCCGTGTATACTCCATATTTACCGCCCTGAGCAAGCCAGGCAGCACTGGCTTTAATGCCAAAATGGTTATTCTCCTTCCTCGCTAACTGACTCTGCCCATTGGCACTCTCCAATATTCCTTGAGCTAATGTCACGGATGCTGGAATGCCGTATTTGACCATCTGTTCCTTTGCGTACTGGGCGTACTGTTCCGCATATTCCTGATTTTTACTCTTTCCCATATCTATGATTACATTTTAATTCCTTGTGGTCGTCTCTCTTCTTCTGATTGGTTCTCATTCTGATTGGCATTCTCTACTTCCTGAGCCGTTTTCTCATTGGTACTCTTTTCATGAGAAGCACCGATATTGAGAATATCTGCATATAGAGTGGCTGCTAAATGGCGTTTATACTCATTCTTGTCTTCTGCAATCCACATGCGTTGCCATTGTTGTGGCGTAACACTGCGTGGTGCAACCTTCTCACCATTGATGGATGCAGCACAGAAGATGCCGTCCTTCGTCTTGTATATGGCAATGCGTTCAATCTTATTCAGATCGGTATCTTGAGCACTACTTCCAAAGAGGTCCACCTTTAATTCGGGATGCGTCTCTGACAGAGCGTAATATTTGTTGGCCAATTCAGAACGAATGTTTCCCAAGTTATTCATTGATTGTTTCAAAGTGGTGAAAAAGAGGTTCAAATCCGCTTTATCAGGATATATCGAGAAGCCATCTTTACCTTCAGGCTTGATATATAACGTCCATCTGCATTTGTCATCCTGAAGCATTTGTATCTGGTCGAAACGAACCTCATTTGCCTTCTTCACAGCGGATGTGGCATCAAGTGTTGAAAGGTATTCCAATGCCCAATTATTGAGTCGGGCTTCTGAAATCTCCTTATTGACAAAGTATGTGTCATCCGGACGGTAGCCAAAGGCACCATCGGGATTGTAGAACCTCACATTCTCAATTCCACTGAGCTTAAGTTCTCGTTCTATGCGAGCCTTGCTCATGCCTTTAACTTCTACATCAGGTTCCAAAGATGCTCCTTGAGGGAGGATTACATCGGCTTGCTTTGAACCCATATCTTTGACAATGACGACAATACGATTGTCTGAATCAGGTCTGCTCTTTATCTCATTTGCTATTGTATAATGCTTTGGAAGCTGATCACGCATTTGTTCCGTTTCCTTTGCATTACGATAGGTGGCATATTCAATCTTTTCGCCTTTCTCTGCTCTACGAATAACCTCAAGAGAGTTGTTTACATCACCCTCTATAGCAGAGAGCAAATTAGGGTCTTCCTTGAGTTCTCGATTCCAGAACTCAACCATCTTCATGCTGTCTGTAGAAAGCTTGGCAGGAAGTCCCAATTCCAACATCTTGATGCCTGATGCAATCTCGACAACTAATTGTTCTCTTTTCACGGAGTCCTCAGATGGAGCAACACCATTTTTCATGACCATACCTTCACGTGCCAATCTCTGCTGGTGTCCAGTTGCTGATATAATTTGTCGTAATGTCTCTTGCACATAGTCATGGTAATGGTCAAATCCTCTCTGAATAGGGACATATACTGCATCTTTGGAAGAATCGTAATAAGATTTTCCACTTCCATTACTTCGAACAGGAACAAGATTTTCTCTCATCTTAAGGAGAAAATCATTGAATCTGATTCTCAAATAGCGTTCATCATTGGCCGTAACTTGACGATGGTGAATGCTTCCATCCTTCAAGATGGCACTCTCATAACCATCCCGATCAACGTAGGGAAGTATGGTCTGGTCAATATTGAAGAGGGTTCTTATTTCTCGGTTGTGAACGCCCTTAAATTGCCTCTGTTCTTCAGGTGCTAATTTGAGATAATCACTTCGGGAGATAATCTGCTCAGGATTATTGCGGTTCACGTACTTATTCCAGTTATAGAAAAGGAAAGGTACACCTTTCTCGTTTTCTCTTACTGAAGCTCCACGTGCTTTAGCTTCGTTGTATAGTGTGAAAAGGTTACTTTTACACCCATTCTTATCAGAATGAAGTGCCATCAACAAGGCATTGTGGGGATTGACGGCTACACCTTGAGGGTAAAACTTTGGATATTTCTTACCCGTGGCATTCAGCCAATATCCACCTGCATTCAATGCTGTGTTAAACGCATCACTCAGCAGCTCTATTTGTCTGTTTGCTGAAGCTTTTTCCGAATTGGTAAGTTCTTTCATATCGATATTGATTTATTGTATACCTCTGACTCTGGTGATTGTCTCTCTCTGTTCCTGTTCATAGTTCTGTGAAGCCATTCGTTGCATCTGGTCACTCTTTGCCAAAACAGCATTTGCCAATGTATTCAATGGTAAGGCTCCCGACCTATAGGCATCAACGACTGAGCTTGGAAGCTGTATTGTACATGGTATGTTGTCGATAGTGGCAATCAAGCTATGCCCTTGTAGGACTGGACCACTGATCCTGCTATTTAATGGCTCATCCTCATATTTTCGATACTGCACCTGATTGGCATTCCTGACATTCGGATTATCCCAACCCTCATTCTGCTTGTTCTGCAAGGCTTCATGTCCGACCTTATTGACTAAGTTCATGCCTCCGAGTCCAATCAGCAGCGTCTTCAGTAATGGATTCCTCACAAACATTCCTGCAAGGATACTTGCTACTGGAAGAAGGCTGTTGCTTAAATTCAATGATTTGGTCTTGCCAGTAAACAGACCAACAATCATATCAGGAAGCATGGCAAAGACATAACCGAGATTATGGCTCACATCCTTAAAATTATCAAGTCCGACAGTACTTAGCAATCCTGACCATCCCTTGGTGTTCGTCTGTTGTGGGGTACTTACATTCTCATTTGCTTCCTCTATAACTTGTTCGTCATTCTGAACTTCTTCCTTGGTAACAATAGGAGAGGGTTCTTCTACCTCGATAATTTCAGTTTGTTCAGTCTTCTTTTTCTCTTGAAGAGACTGAAGGTACGCTTTCTCATGCCCTGGAGCTATGACAAGTGGGACATTGACTCGTGATTCTTGACTGTTAGAATTTTCATTCCATTTCCAGATGTGCTGCTGAGGATCTATCCAATGGCTGAAGCTGTAATCAGGTATGTATAGTGGATTGCTCAACTGCTTGTTTGTATTGGCAATGTATTCACTCTCGTTTATAGTGAGTCTCCTTGCTTCTTCACGGAATCCATCGAACACATTCTTGTCGCTATTGAATACACCCTTGCTAATACATTCTTCGACAGAAACTGCCTCTTCTTCATCGTCCCCTCTGTTTGCTACAGCTGTGATAGCGAGGTCAATTCCTACAAACTTGGCAAGACTGGTCCATGAACCTGCACCACCCATAGAAACAGCGTCAACTACAGCTCCAACTGTATAACCAGCACCCTTTTCAAGATTACTTGGGTTATAAGCTGCTTCGCCACGTTTATCAATCTCATGATCCAAAGGTGACTTGTTCAGAACTTGATTCAAACCGAAAATAGATGATTCAGCAGCTTTACGGATAATATATTCAGAAGAAGACTGGGGCATCCTCTCTTTAACCAGTTTATCTATCATCTTCTGCTCAAACCGATTCTCAATAAAAGCGTTGGCCAAATCTGTACCGATAGCTTCAGACAACTCATCATAATGTTCCAAGCCAACTTCGTCTATCACGGCATTACGCCATTCGTCGGCGATGAAAGTCAAGTCGTGCTGAATCTTATCTGATTCCACAATCCGCTCCCTACACATGCCTACATAGTCTTCAGTAGTCTTGGAGTTCCACTCTCCAGTGACCTTCAAGGTATCATAGGGTGTGGACATCGGCATATGGGCAGAAGCCATGCTACTGAGTATGCCAGCAGCACTGGTTGAGTACTCTCGCATCTCTTCTCCTTGCTTTTGAACGAGATACGCTCTTGTCTCTTTCATTATAGGAGCAATGTGCTGATGAAAATACTTGTCCATCAACACTTCCAGTTCTGCAAAACGACTAATTTGGTTGCTAACGCTCATCTTCTAAATGTTCAATTGTTGTAATAACTGCTCTTTGGTTTGTTCTATGGCATGGTGGTAGACTTCCATCTGTTTCGGGAAGTATTCCTCCAACCACAAGTCTTTATCAATGCGGTTCTGTATGAACTGGATTGCTTGTTGCCGTTCAATTTCTACAGAACATTCTCCTTCATCCCGATTGTTGAACCAAGCCTTTGTCCACCATCTTACACCTGCACGGTCAGGATAGACAGAGACGAGTCTTGGTATATCAAATGTTTGGATATCGATATCCAATTCTGCCAGTGGGTCAACAATTCCACTACTTACTGTTGCTTCGGCATAAAGTTTTTTTTTACTACATCATCCATCGTGGACAGGTATACATTATGCCGTAATGCCAGGTAGTTCAAGAAATCACCGATAAGCAGATTCTGAACCTTGACGGCAATAGGCATGGCTCTGTTTCCTAACCCCATCGGATTGGACATGCTTGGGACTGATTCAAAGAAATAGTTCTTCGAAGAGGCTACAGAGAAGATGTTTTTTAGAGATTGCTCCGTGTGTTCTGGTAATGCATATTCACCACAATGAAGGTCTTGCATGTAGATTGGGAAATATTGCATCAGCAGTTCCTCTATCTCCTGTTTGTCCTTCTCATACTTGGTTGGACCCATATCAAAAGTCATGAACTCAACTCTTCCATTCTGTCGGGATTGTTCCAATGCCTTAATGTTACCATAGAGCATAGTGAGAAATTCGATTGGATTGAGTTCCTGACCATTGAACTTGACTTCCATATGCAGGGAGTCACCACTCATGGCTACAATATCACCAGCCTTAACCCGTTGACCAAAATGGGCGAATATAGATGCCAATGATGAGTATGTGACCTCATAGTTGCCATAGCGGATAGTCTGATACACACCTTTGTTTCGCTCATTGCCGACACTCGTTACTATACCAGTGGCTACGGCAGACAATAGATAATTCTTGGCTTTGAAATCAATGCCATGATTGAAGTAAATTTCGTCTGAGTCTTCTTTCTTTTGATTGCCGTAACCAAACAACATTTCTACTTCCTTGCCTTTTTGTTCTTCGAACGGCATACAGTAACCGCTTGAAGAATGCAAGATCATCTCTTCTGTATATTTCATAATCCTAATTTTTATCGTTTCATGCCTCTAGATTGTGTTTCTTCAGGCTCGACATTTCGTTCTGTGCCTTTGTCTCTTGCAAGCACTTGGTTCATATTGGAGTTGTTGCCTATTAACATCAAGGCTAGCATTGTTCCCGCAAGCTTACCCAAGAAGCCACCTCTACCAAAAACCAAATAAGCCGCAGCTACCAGTCCAGCCAGACTTAGTCCTGAAACATTGCCTTTACCTAGGTTGCTGAAGAAATTTTTGAACATATCGATACCATTACCACTGAAGAGACCCTGAAAGAAGTTGGTCATGCCACTCCATTTTGAATTCATGTCTCCCATAGCAGTGTTCATCGTTTCGATTGCCTCTCCAGCCTTCTCCTTCAATGCCTTAACATCGCTGGCTGTTTCTGCTATAGCGTCCGATGCATCAGAGCCTACAACGGCATCACTAACGATGCGTACAACACTTTTGTCCGTGGTCAGCTTTTCCCAACCGACATAACCTACTGCTCCACCTATGGCTGCTGTTTTGACTGCTTGACCTGCACCTCTCAGCGTTCTACTAGGTTGTAGCAGGGCTTGACCAGCAGAACGCCCTGTGGCTTTTACTGCCTGGCCTCCATATTTCAATAATGAACTCCAAAAACTCATATCTATAAATTTTATGGTCTTACATTTCTACCTATCTGTTTCCACCGTCTTTTAGCATCCTCAATAATCTGTGTCTTGTCTGCCATAGGGCGTGTGCCTTCACTGATTTCCAGCCACACATCATTCATTGAGGTATATTTTACAGCTATGGTAAGCCGTTTGAGCTTCTTGTTCATAACCTGAAGCTTGGGACGTATATTGAAGACTATCTCCAAACGTTGCTGTTCGGTCATCTTATTCTTGCTCAAACAAACCGTCCGAATATCATTGACAATCTCCACGCTGTTCAGGATAACTTCCCGATAGATTTTGTTCCTGTTCGTGGAGAGTGCAACAGCCAATGCGTTGGTAGTATTCTTTTCTAATTGCTGTATCAGTCCACCCATATTCTCGGTAAGCAGCGTTATCTCATGGTAGAAACCGTATATCTGTGCAGCATAACAAAGAATCGAACGAAAAGAGTCAAGGTAGGTATTGAACTCCCTCTGCAAGTCGGCTGTTGCTTCAACTTCTTCCTTTGTCCATAGATGTCCGGTGGTTTGCATCATCATGGCCAGCTCCTGATTCTTGAGGGTCTTTTCTGCCTTTTCGGTATAGAGAAGTATCATACCTGCCAGAACTGGGTCATTCTGTGCCTTTATGCTATTGATGGTGAGTAACAACATCATGACTAAAATCACTCTCTTCATAAGCTATCAATTCCTTGAATACATGGCTGCTCTTCTCCAACGGTCCAAAGCTCTGTTAGCAATCATTCCATTGTTCTTATTTATCATACCTTCAGTGGCATTATCCCATACATCCATAAATGTGTAGTATCTGATACTGAGGTATAACATATTCAACTTGTCAGAAAAGCAGGCAAGACGGTCATTCAATGCCCAGAGGGTCTTTGAACGCTCTGCTCCATTCAACATGTTGTCCGTTCCTCCTTTAGCCACTGCATCATTGAGCATCGTGAAAACTGAAATCAGCTCTGTTGCTGTCTCAATATAGAGATTGTTCATGCTCATGGTTGCGACGATGCCCTGAGGGTTATTCTGTATGGCTTTTCTAACCTTTCCCAGCGTAATGAATATGCGTACTCCATCGTTGTATAGATGTGTACATGCCTTTAGTGATGAAGCATACCCACTTGCAGTCTTCAGATAGGCATTGTACTTCTTTTCCCACTCATGCATTTTGGTAAATTCGGCTGCGATGGTATTCTGAAGAACAGCGGTCTTGGTCTGACCATTGATCTGTTTCTCAATCTCAGAGTTAAGAAGCTCATTACCCTCGGCCAAAGCCATCCATTCAAGTGGATTGGATGCCGCAATCTGGGCCTTTGCATGGGTTACGTAAAAGAGACAGATGATAATCAGTATCTTATCTATTGGTAATTTCATAAACTCCTCGTCTTTTCTTATTTGATTCAACTCCTTGGCGAATAATCGAAATAATCTCCTTAGAGGCTCGTATACCTTGCATCTCCAGTCGTGGGGTTTGCCTGTCCATAGAGAAAACAGTAACAGACTTGAGCGAAAGCAACTGCTGCATAAAACTCTGATGTTCATAGAAATCTACAATTCGATAGAGTTCCATGTAATGCACTTTTCGTTGGAATATACCATATTCAAAAATCAGTTGTTCCTCACCGATATGATATCGTATTCTACGCAAATAGGCATATCTGTAGATTAACATCATGAGTAAACAGATAGATATGCCTAACACTAAACTGGATAAGGGATTACCCCCAATACCAGAATACACCAAACCCAATGGACAGAGCATCAGGTATGGAAGTTCATTAATGATGAACTGTATCGGGTTGGGGGTAATGCTTAATATGTTTCGATTACTTATTGCCATAGTATTTTTGATTATCTTTTCATTCCTCCAGTTCTTTCAATCGTCTCTACAGACTCTATCTCTTTTGCCTTTCCCTGAATCAATGCATCATTCCAGTCTTTGTATCCTGATGGTATTTGCTCTATTGCCACGGAACACCTGAATGGCAAAGCTTCACGTATGGCCTCATTAAACTGTTTGATAGCCATGATTGCTTCATACTTGATATCTTCCAGGTCTTCCTTGCACACCAAACCACTGCTCTTTGAAGAATAATATTCAATTTCCAATGATTCGGCCTTAGCATACAACTCCTTTGCGTCTTTAGGCAGTAGCGAATTATCTCCACTTTTTACATCCAATGGATCTTTTAGACTATAGACGTAGTCTCTCCATTCTAATTTGGGTTGATATGCAAAGTTTAAGGCGAAAATTCGTCCTGCATTATCATTATCGAAGCATAGGTGATGTTTGGATTGGGGCGTGACACTTACCAAACCACAAAATTGATTCTCAGTAGGATTACCACCAGTCGAGACATACACGGCTTTAGTGTCAGCTCCACTTTGTCGATGAAGCTGATAATAAGCCATGGCATCGTATGCACTTTCGAACCAAAGGACTTTCTCGGCATGTTCCAAAGACTTTCCCGAAAGGTTGGCTATCCACAGTCCATTGGACGAATTACTGCCCTCTGCCTTGCCCTTGTATGATGTACCGTCACTCTGTGGTCTGCCTCTTTCTTCGAATCCAACAATTTTTTGTTCCTTGTCGGTAGGTAAGGTGAGTGGAAACGAAAGATTGGTATATGACTTATTATCTGGGCGATCCTTGGTCGCCAATGTAATGTGCTTGTGAAAGGCATATTGTGTATATAGGTCTATACCTCTATGTTTGAAATAGGGGTAGAATTTTTTCTGGGTTTCTCGATTTTGAGGGTTAAACAGATGCACCGTATAGTCATCCAAAGAAAATGGTTTTACTCCTGTGGTATGATTCCGATGATGTGTAGAATTATCCATTATGGGATTATTCATCAGTCGATTGCACACTAGATTAACCAAATGGTCAGATGATATGCCACCTCTGAACTCGGTAAACTTTTCAGGAAAAGCCTTGATGAATGAGATGACATTGTATAGTTTCTGTTCTGGAGGGCGGAAACAACAGTTGCCATTCTGAGTAACAATGAATTTGTCCCCTCGAATGCGTGTACCATCACTTCCATAACGGACATACGAAGGATAACGCAAGCCATCTCTCTTGTTCAGAGTATAGCCTGCATCAACAAGAATATCCTTGATGGATAGACTTCGCAAGAAGTCGTCGTATGTCATTCCTTTATCCATTATCTTCCCATTCTGATTTCTCCAATCTCTTTATTCATCTCTGCCTCGAAGACTCGAGCTGCTACATCACGAGGTGTATCAACACCCGGCTTGAAATAGGGCCTCGGCCCGAAATGCGGCCCTTCATGAAAATCGGGTCTGTGGTGATGATGATTAAGCCCATGGATAATGCCTGTAGTTACAACTGCTCCAGCTGTCAATGCTCCCAAAATCTTGGCTCCTATATTACTCTTGGCTTCGGGATGCGTTTTCATATCTACCTCAGTGAAAATCTTTGAAAAGAGTTTCATTCTGTGATAATCATCCACAGCAAGGAACTTGTCATATTCTTTAGCACTGATTTCATGGCTGATAGCCTCTCCATTGATAATGGCTGTCATCTTGTACTTGCCTTCTGTTTCAGATGGATGAACCATAATATCGTCAACCTGGACCTCTCTTCCATGTGTCCCTTCCCGATACCATCCCTTGTTCTCATTGATAAAGGCAAGGTCATTACCATCAATGATGGTTGCTTCGTTGTAATTGATGTCTGGAATGACATGACTTTGAACATCTGTCTGCTCTATTCCATGGAATATGGTATGTTCCTCTTCAATACGCTGTTGCAGTTCTTCGTTGACCGATGGGTGCAGAGCTATCGAGATACGCTCGTTACTATTGAGCATATTCATATCAATACCCTCATCAAAGTCATCCTTGATAATGGCATTGATAATCTCAAGACGCTTTTCTAAAGGTTGATCCTTAATTGAGTTATTCGTAAGTGAAGTTAACTCATCGTCCTTTAGGTCATAAACCATATCGGCATTGATGCTGTCAGACTGTATGGTTAGTGTTTTCGCATCCTTGTCGATGATAACACCATGCGATGCAAGACATTCTTGCCATTTCTCATTTGAAAAATATACGTCTGAGCCAACAAGCTCCTTGTAGGGCTTGGCTGGTTCTTGGCTTCGAGGTCTTGAAACGATAGGAGTGATGACTGCTTGCAAATCCTTAAGTACATCTCGACTGGGCTGCTGAATAATTACATTCTGCCTTTGTTGTCCTTTATAATAAAAACCATAGCCGCCCGATTGTAATTCGCCAGGCTTCATACGTTTATCCCAACGCTCTGCAACCATAGGTGCTTGTGGGTAGAAGAGTTGACCACCAACACGTCTTAGATGAAAGCCCTCTTGGTTTCTCGGTGTCCAACCTAAAAACGGGGGCGGCATTCCTATACGGCCAAATCGTCCATACTCACCGATGCCTATTCTGTAACCATGCAAACCCATTGCTACACGTCCATTGGCATTTCGGAAGTGAACGAAGTCCTTTGGCATATAAAAATCATTGCCAACGATGCTTGTGAATATATTATAGGCTTTCTTGTTGGCAGAATTGGTTCCCCAGTCTGTCAAAGCCAGCATCTGCTTTTGGCTGATGTTATAGGTGAGCATAGGAGAATCATGCCCCTGCACGATTAATTGATACGCAGTGCCATTGCTGACCACATGAGCTTGCATCCCGTTTCTCATCAATAGCTGACGGAACTCAGGTTGCAGATCCATTTGTCGTGGATTGGTATTTGTTCTTATTGCCATATTGAATGGTTTTAAGCATCACCATTGGCAATACCCGTTTCAAGCTGCTCGTCCTTATAATGAACGAACTCCTTGGCTGATGCTTCACCAATGGTCAAATTGTTTTCTTCACAATACTCTTGATATTCATTTTGCCACTCCTCGGAGAAATGATTGACATAGTCTAACCATGTAAACTCACCACTCTCCAACTTGGCAATAAGTTCATCTTCAGGATAATATTTGTGTCTCATACAACTATTTAAATGTTATTTGCGTAATCCGGAACTGATATTTCTCTGACCAGCCTTTTTCTGTTCATCCCATAACTCTTCTGTATAATCTTCTTCACTGATATAGTCATGGTTGCCGTCACTATCAGTAATCCAGCATCCATAACATCCGAACGTGTACTTTCCCCATTCCTTTTTGGATTGGTTCTTCCATTCGATATCGTCTCCCTCACAGATTCGTATACCTTTTTTATCAGTAAGATCTACACCAATAGTAATGGGGTCATTGCCGATAGAAAAGGTTAAAGGTTTTCCATTCTTGATGCTGGTCACTTCCTGCTGTGCCAGATGAAATGCATCACTGGCTAACTTAAGGTTGTTTTCAATGAGAGATGCAGGAACAGTAATGACTTGACGGGTTTCGGGGTCAATCTGAATATATGCCCTAGTACTTAATCCATCGGGAAGATTCACATCCGATACAATCGTTTTGCCGGCCATCAGGGATTTCTGCTCTTCTGCTCCAAACTTTTCTAAAGGAGCAGTTTTCAAGGCTGGATAAAATACTGCTTGAACCTTTCCTTCATCGGAATAAACAAATGAGAAACGAGACCTGCATGCAATTTCATCTCCATTATCGTTTTTTACCTTAATCGGTAATACTGGAGAACGAAGACCAGCTGAAAGGTCATCCAGTACATGCATAGGAAGGTCTTCAATCATCTCTCGTGTGAGACCGAATTTCTCCAATGTATCATAGGGGTATTCGGATTCGTGGAATTGTACTTTCTTCATACTTTGAATTATATTTTAATTATACTTTGGCAAAGATATGAATGAAATAAGATACGCAATAAAATATACTCTAAAAGATGATGTTTGAGAGTAAAAAAAGTTCTCAAAGTATGATATTTCAAAAATAATCATACTCTGATAGCGAAATTTAGGTATTTATAAGTTGATAATTATTGTACTACTTGGTCGCTTAAAAAAAGGGAAATAATTTTGTTTCCATGAAAGTACAAAGAAAGATATTTTTGACCATTTGTGCGATTACAATGTTGCACATAACTTCCTATGCTCAGTTTAACACTGTGAGCATGGAAAAGTCATTTTACAAAGTGGAAGTTGCTACTGCTTCAGATAATGTTGATGACGATAATAGGAGGGGGATAGTTCAAACACCTGAAACAGTTACAACTGAACATGAAGCGAGAGAACTAACACCAGTCAGCATATTTCGTTTGCCTCTTGATACGCTTATAGTAACCTCTCCATACGGTTATAGAATAGATCCTTTTACTCGAAAGCGTAAAATGCATAGCGGAATGGACTTTCGTGCATCATCAGATAAGGTTTACGCTATGATGCCTGGCAAGGTTCTTAAAGTCGGATATGATAAGGTTTCAGGGAATTACATAACGCTTCAGCACGGAAGTATAACAGTAAGCTATTGCCATCTATCTCAAGTATTGAAAAACAAGAACGAATTTGTGACAGTAGGAGAGGTTGTCGGTGTCACTGGTAATACAGGGCGTTCTACTGGAGAACATCTACATCTGACATGCAAAATAAAAGATAAAAAGGTTAATCCTATGATTATCTTGGACTATATTTCTAACCTAAACTAAATCAATCACATCCATCTTAGTCCATCTTTATCCAAAATGAAATAAAATGCGTATTTGCAACCAGTTATTACTCAATATTTTGCAAGTAATAAGTCAGAAATATGGTCATAACCTTTAGGGGTGCATTCTAAAAGGTGAAGATTTAACGTTTTTATTGTTTCTTAACGCTCGACCGTTGCCGGATGCAGATTCAAGCCAAGCCGTTGAATAGGAAAAGGTTTTGGAACAGTTTAGTCTCCAACGGAGGAAGAAAGCTCGTGAAATGAGAGCAGAGCCAAGTTTACTTGAGCTATGCCGAGTGCAGCCGAGTTTCTGTAAATTGCTCCAAACGGTTTACCGCTCGACCTTTTCTTATTCTAAAAGAGGTTTGGCTACCTTTGCATCCGACAAAAGGGGTAAACGGGTGATGTTTTATTATACAATGAAGCATATATTCGTGTGAGAAGAGAGGTTTTAATGTGTTTAAAGCCCATTTTCGGGAGAAAACCAGTACCTTTGCAGAAAACTTAGGCAAACTTATATGAAGCAATATATAATAACCATCATCCTTGCACTCTGTCTGGGGTCTTGTGGTCAACATTCCAAGCATTGGGAAACACTGACACAAGTAGAATCATTTATGGAGGAAAGACCTGATAGTGCGTTGGCGATTTTACAGGGTATTGAAGTTGGTGATTTGTCTGGCAAAGAGGAGAAGGCAAAACACGCTTTGCTATTATCAATGGCATTGGATAAGAATGTCATTGATAAAACTGACTTTGAGATTCTTCAACCAGCCATTGATTATTATGAGGATAATGGTACTCCTACTGATAAACTTCGGACACTCTATTATCAAGGAAGAATCTATCAGAATGTAGGAAATGAAGCTGAAGCGATGAATTGTTTCTTGAATGCTCTTGATGAAGGACAAGAATCTTATGATATTCTGACAAAAGCACGAATATATGTAGCACAAGGAAAGATTCATATTTCACTATTTGAGTGGGACAAACATTGTGATGTTAATTTGAAAGCAGCAGAATTGTTCAAAAGTGCTGAATTGCAAAACAGTTATTTTGGCTGTCTTCTCAGAGCGCTAAACGGTTTTACCCAAAAAGGGGACAAAATAGAAGCTGAAAAATGTATTCAGAAGTGTAAGGATAACCTTTCTCTGGTAAGTTTGCCAAGAGTCGGTGATTTCTACGCTGCCTATCTTACCTATTTGGTAAATGAGGGAACAAATAATGAGATATCACAGGTAATTGATGAGTACCGTTCACTTATTCCGGAAGAAAGATTGAATTATTTATCTTTGGCACATGCATATCTTAAAATTAATGATAACGAAAAAGCCTTATACTTTATCAGTAAGCAAACGGATTTGAGTAATGATATTACCCAAACAAAATATTATGCAATTTTGTCTGAGATTTATGAGAATATGGAAGATTACCAGAAAGCTCTTGTAAATTGGAAAAAGTACAATTCTTTCAGTGATGCACAAATATATGCTGTTTTCCAACAAGACACTCAATTCAGTGAAGAACGCCATGCTTTAGAAATGCAGAAAGCTAAGGAAACAGAGGCCAAGAACAAACTAATAATAATGGTACTTGCTTGTGTTATAGTTGTGATGATGCTACTCATTGTAGTCTATCTTATTCGCAAAAGACTCAAGGATAGTCGAAAGAGAAATGCCCAGTTAGAGAGTGAAAAGGCTCATTACGAACAGATGTACTTAGAAGTCCTTTCTGAGCGCAATGCCTTGAACGATATGATAGCCAATAGTGCCATCAAAGATGAGACGATGGAGATTATCAAAAAACGACTTGGTGTTTTGAACACGATAATTGTGTCACACCTTTCGGAAAAGAATACGGATGTCAAAAGAGCCAATGAAGAGTTAGAGAAACTTATTTCCGATAGGCACGATTTTATCAAGTCCACACGATTAACTTTGGAAGAGAACTATCCCCACTTCTTCGCCTATCTTAAAGACAAGGAACTTGAAGAATTTGAAATCAATTTCTGTTGCTTGTATGCAATCGGCCTAAAAGGTAAGGAGATAAAGTCATATACTAATCTTAGTAGACACTATAAGGATAGTAGCGAGGTGCGTCAGAAGCTAGGATTGGTAGAAAGCGATACCAATCTTTCAAATTTCTTGCAAAAACTTCTCAAAAATGAGGCGGAGTAAACTTTTTCAATGACAACTTCTGCATAGGAAAACTAATTTATGTATATTTATTTGCGTTTCAGCGAGTTACAAAAAAATATTTTGTAGCTCGCTTTTTTGTGGAAAACTTTTCTCTCGATAATTTTGCGGTAGAACAAGGAATAATAACCAATAAATTTATCGATATGAGACAGTTTTTAATATTAGTAGTTTTCTCTATCTGTTCTGTAGCATCATTGATGGCGCAGAACATTTCGGGAAAGGTGGTGGATGAGAAGAATGCTCCTATTGTTGGTGCGAATGTACTTTTATTATCTAAAGCAGATTCTACGTTTCTTGCGGGTACAACCACAAGCGAAGATGGTGATTTTGCTCTTGCCAACAGAAGCGATGCAGGTATTCTGATGTTTTCATATATTGGATACCATAGTGTATATCACACTTTGGATGGAAATGAGAATATCGGGATCATCAAAATGCAGGTAGATGAGCATTTGCTTGATGAAGTAACGGTTGTGGGAAGCCGTATCATAAACAATGCTCAAGGTTATAGTATACGCCCTACAGGTTCAGGATTAGAAAACTGCAATACTTCACAAGAACTATTTGCCTTCTTGCCAGGAATAAGCGTGTCCGAGAATAAAATTAATCTTTTGGATAAACTCCCAGTAATATATGTGAATGGAATAAAAATCAATTCACAAGATGAACTTGCAGCACTACTTCCAAAGAATATTGAAAATATCGAAGTAGACTATCTTGCTGTAGGTGAAGGCGCAACGACAAAAGGTGGTGTCATCCGTATTACTACAAAAAAGCAAAAAGATGGAGGATATTCTGGCTATCTGGGCTTAAAAGCTGGAGCAATGGCAGCTTATGGTTATAATAGTAGTTCTCCAACTTTCGTGTTTGATGCAAGTATCGGAAAATGGACTTTTAACTATTATGCCGTAAATCAGCATCAACAACTAATAGAAGATGCGAAGTACAATTATCTGTACGATTCCGGAATGCAGACTAACTCCATTTCAGAGACTCGCTCATGGCTGAACAATTTTGGCAACCGTTTGAATATAAGCTATGAGGTAAATGACAAATCAACACTTGCCATATCGGAATATGTAGGTAATCTTACTATCAAGAACAAGCAGAACAGTGTTGTAGAAACTATTTTGGGGGACGATGAGGAACCGCTCGAAAGCAATACTATGATTCATGGTCCTGAAAGTCAGTTTGTACAGCAAACGGTAGCCAAATATATCCTGGCAACCGATGAAAAAGGCTCGAAGTTGGAAGTGACAGCCGACTACTATCACCAAAACCATCACTTGAAGCAATTTGAGGATAAAGATGATATTCGCACCTATGAGAATAGTACTCAAGAAAAGACTAATATGTTCCAATTCTATCCTAAATATACACACAAGTTTAATGGTGGAAAAGAATTGAAAGTAGGTGCCAATTATCAGTTTATCCGTTACAATGATGAAACTGATGGATTAAGTAATGATGCTGATGCACATACCGCTTCTGCTTATGCAAACTTTACAGGAATGACAAAGTCTTTGATGTATAGCGTAGGTCTGACATTGCAATATAACCGAATGGATGTACAGACCGCAGAGGAGACAACTTTCTTTGATGATGTGTATTTGTGTCCTCAAGCAAACTTGATGTGGATGATTAACCCACAAAAGGGAAGAATGCTTGGTGTCATGTATCAATGTAGCGTAAGTGATATGCCATATAGCGTAATAAATGGTTATAAGAATTTCTCAACACCATACCACTATACAACAGGTAATCCTAATCTTATCACTCCGACAACACACGAAGTGATGGCTCGTTTTGCAATGAACAGACATATAGCCATGACGCTAATGTATGGACATGAAATAAATCCGATTTACTATGAGCATGGTATAGATAAGCAAAACGAGAATATTACTTGGTCAAGACCGGAGAATGGAAAATATCGAAGTATGTTAGGTGCAAGAGTTGAGTTTACCTATAATCCTACCAAATGGTGGAATACTAAAGTTCAGGCTGCAGCCCTGCAAGATATATTTGAGTCAGAGTATGTAAAGCAGATAGGTAATTGGTGCGGAAAATTCTGGTGGAATAACAACTTCAACTTTACTTCAACTTTTGGAGGCTCACTCAATGCTTATTGGGAAACTGCAACCAGTTTTGAAAACTATTATTGGCAACCAGTAGGCAATGTAAATGCATCTTTGTGGAAATCGTTCTGTGATGATAAATTGAAACTTTCATTGCAATCTACCGTCTGGGCAAAGGGCAGAAAGAGTAGAACTGAAGGAGAAGGATACACATCGTATTACCACAACGCAACCAAGCCCACATCATTTACTCTGTCTTTGACATGGAACTTCTCTGGTGGCAAGAAAGTTCGTCAACGTGCTGAAGCTGAAAGTATACAACAATACAATAAAATAGAGGAAAAGAAATGATGAGGAAATTAAGAAACAGATGAATTATAGACAGCATCAATAAACACTCTAACATCTCAATGAAGGATACCGTAAAAAGTATCCTTCATTGCTAAAACATTCATCATGAAGAATCCATTGTCAAATATTGCCCTGAAATCGGTGGTGTCTTCCTTGATAAGGAGAACTAAATACTTTATTAGGTATATATGTAAACAGCAACCTGCTTACACTATGGATAGTACACCTTATACAGCAGAGGATGAAATATCCTTCAGCCCGAATGTTCTTGTAACCACCTTTGATAAAAAGTTTACTCCATTAGCTGAAGCCAAGGGATTGGTTTACGCCGGAATATATAATGGTGGGAATATCACTGTTAAAGGGAATTATGAACGCATTGTTGAGATTATAGATAATCTTCTTTGTAATGCAATCAAATGTACTTCCAATGGATTTGTCATATTGAATGTTGAATATGTAGAGGGCATGTTGAATATATGTGTTGCAGACAGTGGAACAGGTATGAGTGAAACTCAAATCCAACTATTTTATCTTTCAGGGAGGATGTTTGACTATAGAGAACTGCCCGAACTGGCCGGTAGGAATTTAACAGAAACGTTAGCGATTGTCAGGATATTAAGAGGTTCCATGAAAGTATTCTCGGATGCAGGGAAAGGATGTAAATTTATTCTACAGTTACCCGTGTCGGTCATTTGAAATTACAAAAAATACATTTATCATCAAAAAACAAACAGACATGAAGAAATTGTTGATTTTAACCATCTATATGGCGTGTTTATTTTTTAGTTCATCTGCTCAAACCACTTTGAAATGCGTTTATCTGGAAGAAGCAATCAACAGGGCCGACCAACCAGACAAGATTACTCAAGATGACTTTGTACTATTCGTCTCTGGAAATCGTTCTGTATTCTATAGCCGTAATGCACGCCAATATGCTGAAACGAAAAACAGTCTTGAAAGATTGGGTATGGCACCTATGGAAATGTTGGGAGCATTACAAAGTATCCTTAAAGGGAAGTCCATTGAGGTTTATAAGAATCAACCTGAGATTGGGAAATATATTTGTTATGATGAAGTAGCACAATGTTTCCGTTTTGAGGACACACTTCCACGCATTGAGTGGCAGATTCAAGATGAGTCGAAGAACATATTGGGATATGCTTGTCAAAAGGCTATTGGCAAACTATATAACCGTGAATGGACGGTATGGTTTACTATGGATATTCCTGTTTCGGAAGGACCTTGGTTGTTAGCAGGATTGCCTGGATTGATATTGGAAGCAAATGACGCAGACAACATCTTTCATTTCACAGCAATCGAATTAGGGAAAGACGATGCCTTGTCGGTAGAACCAGCCACAAAAAAGCATATCAAATGTTCCCGTGAGGAATTGATGAATTATCGTAAAAAGTTTGATGAAGACCCTATTGGTATGGTTCAGGCTTCATCGGGGTTGAAAATCACTAAAATTGTAAACACTGATGGCAAAGAAGTAAAAAAACAAGATGTAAAGCGAAAGAGAAACTACTATGAGAATGAATAAAATCCTACTGACTATAACCGCCTTATTGTGTTACACTGTCCTTTTTGCACAAAGCTACTCGGGAATTGTGCTTGAAAAGGATGGCAAGACTCCTATTGTCGGTGTTAGTGTCAGTCTGGTAACTTGTTTACATCTTATAGAACTATCGTAAACAATTCTCATACCCCCGAGGCCGACGGCACGCATAGCCTCACACTGCGTTATCAGTATAGCCAACCTATTAAAGGTATATTCTTCACGCTTTCTGCGTTGGGTAGTACAACGCACCGTCATTCTGCATATGTAACTACCTTGCAACCAGAAAGTGGAATTCTTGTAAGAACGAAGAAGGATGCTGACTACGATTCAGAGATGTACCTTGTAAATGGTCGTTTCAGCAAATCATTTGGTTGGTGGAAGAGTCTTTTGGGTATTTCCGGTAACTACATGAAATCTTTTGATGCTCAATATAGTGGTGATATATTACAAGATTACGATATGGATAATTATTCGGCAGGCATATCTTTTTCTGCCCGTCCTTTAAGTTGGTTATCATTTGAATTGGAATCTCAGTGGCAACAGACACGTATGAAATCCGAGTTGGCAGATTCAAGAATCAATCAGCTGAAGCATAATGCAAACCTGATATTCCCAATAACACGAAGTCTTCAATTTGGAATTAACAATGCTATCTATCAATCGTTGGAAACAAAGGAAAACTCTTGGTTCACAGATTTTACGGCAAGTTATACCTACAAAAGAGTCGAATTTCAATTGAACGTAAATAATATTATAGGTAAATCTACTTACGAAAGAGAATTTATCTCCTCCATTGAGCGGAACTACTATCGATATACGCTCCGTCCTCGTGAAGTGCTGGCAAAGGTATCGTTTGCATTTTAACTACATACACAAAATTAAAGAACCATTATGATTAGAAGATTTGCATTGCTGATTTCAATCATTAATTGTTTGATGTCATGCTCTACTGAAGAAGAGAAATTTACCCCTATTGAATTGTCAATAGAAGGAGTTGAATTTAGCGTTGAAAATATGTTGACTTTGACCACCAATATATCACAAAAAGAAGTGGAATTTTCTATAACCGGTATTGGAGAATATGCAGATAAAGTATGTGTCAGTGACATAACTGTAGATGGTCGGATTCAAAATGATCCCTCAATGCCTATAACTTCATTTAGTGGCGACTGGGGAAGTATTGAGCAGAATGGGAATACGATAGACTTTACGATAACACCCAATCAAGATGATAAGAGTCGTTTGTTTGAATTCACGATAGGAGGAGGTTATTGGGTAAGGTATCTTAAAGTTACACAAGCAAAAGAATGAGAGAATTGGGGCAAACAGAAGTCTTGACAATTTTATATAAAAATAAAGTGACCCGCCAGCAGTTCTTACTGGATGCTGACGGGTTCTGTTGTGTTTTGACTATTTACACAAAATAGTGGACACTGCCAATAACTAAAGGCTTCCCGTAGCGGAAGCTTTTTTTATATCCATTTGCATCAATTATTTATGTGCAAAGTTACTTCGATGTACAATCGACAAGTACCGCTACACATATATTCTCATAATAACCCTATTGTTATAATGAGAATATTCCTTGTCTTATTTTACATATTCTCAGTTTGTAGGCACAAAAATAATTCCCAAATGAAGTATTCTGAACATGAGGGAAATAAAAAAAAGTGCTTATGTATTACGAAACCAACTGTGCAAGTATTAGTATTGATGAGTGGTATAGCCTTATGAAAGGAGCTAGAAAGTGTTCTTACCAAAGATTAGTATCCAAAATTAAGAAAGAACTTCCAGATTTGTATAGAGATTTGTGTCTGGAGTTTTACAACCCCTTTGAGAAGCAGTGCAAACAAACTAAAACTCATTACATATTGGTGCATTCAGCTATTGAGCATTTCATCAGAAAATAAAAAAGTGAGGCTATATACCTCACTTAACTCTATACTGCTGGATTTCCTTAATCATAGCTTTGACATCTTCGCCAACTTGAACGAAGTTCTTGTATAGGATGCGTTCACGCTCGTCTCTGGACTTGAACTTGTAGAACTTAGGGAGAGGAATATAGTTTTGCTCCTCCTTTTTGATTTCAGTCATATCAAAGTCTGTCTTGCAGAAGAATTTAGAAGTCTTGAACTCCTCAGATTCTTGAATATTCATGGAACCATTGGGACCGACTTTGGTTTGGACGAAATCTCTAGCAGTTTGACCGCAGACCCAACCTGTAGGCATATCAGAAATCTTTGATGCCGGAACAAGGCTATCCATGTTCTCATTAAGGTTGATAGAGGTTTTGTCTCTATCGATTGTTACACCCTTTTTTAGCTGCACAACCTTTCCAAAAATATCACTTGAAAGCCATTCCAATGTCTCTTTGGAACGAGCAGAACCCGATACGACATTACCTACGGTTGTTATAATCTTCTGCATACCAACTTTGCCATAGTCAGCTTCCAGCTGTGGCAATTCTTGAAAACCTAAAGCAACGCTTACTTTGTTACTACGGGCTGTGCCTATCAAACGGTCAATCTTGTGGAAGTAAAGCGTTGGTAACTCATCGACAATAATACTCACCGGCACATTCTTGCCTAAACCGCTATTTACACGAGTAATAAGACGGTTCAAGATTAGAGCATTCAAAGCACCAATAATGCTTTCCATCTCTGGGTCATTGGCAATAACGAGATAACTCGGATTGTTCGGATCTGAAACCTTTAAGTCAAAGTCATCACCGTCTTTATGGAATACCCAATAGCTTTCCTTCGTAGCTAATCGTGAAGTATAGACACGCAGAGTACCAATCATACCTTCCAACTGCTCAAAGGCCTTATTTTTCATTGCTGTCTGGAATGGACCTAGGAGAGGGGCTACCTCATTATCGGTCTCTAAAACCTCAAAGATAGTCTGGTAACTTTCATTGAGGAATGACAGAATATGAGGCATATCGGAGTATCTGCCCAACCAATACGCTGGTTCAACTTCATTACCATTAGCGTCAAAGACTCTTCCTGTAGGAATCATCCTCTTTGTTTGAGGGTCTTGATTCTTTTCAGCTGTGAGTATATTTCCATCTTTGTCGTATGGTTCTTTCTCCCAGTTACAGAAGAAGTAGATACATGCAGCTAAGAAGTTGACTGCTGATGTCTGGAAGAACTGGTCACTACCACCACCACCTTCTTTCTTTCCTTTCTGCAAAGACTCAAGAAGCGTTTCGGCAGTTTCTGATGCAGCAGCCAAACTGTTGATATACTTGAGCTGAATTGGGTTTACTCGTTTAGAGTATTCTACATCCACAAAGTTGACAATGTTGAACTTGCAACCTTGAGGAAGTTTTCCTTGCTTCTGATTCAGTTTGTAATGATAGTATAGCTTCGTAGCAAGAGTCGGAAACTTATAATCATACACTACCATAGAAAAGCCTTTAGCAGAGTGCTGACGGATAAACGGTTCTATGATTGAGAAAGTCTTACCAGAACCAGGAGTGCCGACAACCCAAGTGCCTCTGAAGGGGTTGACTATGTTTACCCATCCCTTACGGAACTTTCCCTTATAGTAATATCTCATGGGGATATTTACACTATACTTGTTCTCTTGAAGCTCTTGGCATTGCTCGAAGCTTTCATTCTCCAAATTGAAGCGATCTTTCAATAGTCCCTCTTTCAGAAACTTTGAAATATTGTCAAAAGAGATATGGATCAGTATAACACCAATAAGAGACGCTATCATGTATAGTATGATGTTCAGTGGAAGAGTGTACAATCTCATTTCCATTGGATTATTGAATAACCAAATGGATGTTCCAATAAGTGCCAAACCAAAGGCTAATGGTAAGATGACTTGTTTCTTGGCATTGAACTCTAACTTCTTCTTGTTTCTGGTTCCAATACATGTAATGCAAATCAGAATGAACGTACAAATCTTGCTGTAGATAAGATTTCCGTCATTATATATCATCCATCTCTTGATTCGTCCATGTATGTCGCATAGAATACCGCCCCAACTATCAAGTGTAGCTGGGTCAATAGCATATTCAAAGAACTCCAATAGGACAGAGATATAGATGACGGCTCTGAATATCTTATAAAAACCTTGTAATTCCTTGCTTTCTTCCATGAGTTAAAGTTATTTGTTTAATGTTACAATAGGACGAGAACGGTGAGCTTGTAACTTGGGGGTCTCTTGCATAGCACCACTACCTAATGAGTAGAGCCATGCCTTGTGAGAATCTTGACCGTCAACCTCGGTACTGGTCCAATACCAACAGTCATCTGCTTCATCAGGCAATGGTTCTCCACCAAGTTGTTCTAATATCGGGTTAATAGTAGACTTAGCTGAATACAAAAGCCTCATTTGCTCTACAGATGGGATATAGGCACTTTGTCCATATTGCCACATGGCAAAAACTGATTCAGCTAAAGGTGATGCAGCCTTTGCTGTATTGAGAAGAGCGTAGGTATTCTCATTACCATCATGGGCTGTAATGCTACACGATGTCCCTTGCTTAATACCCAAAGTGTCGGCAAACTCGCTTGGATATATATCATTCAAATATACTGCATAACCATCACCTTTTACGTCTTGATTATGGTTGACATGGAACACTACAGCAATAGCTCTTCTCTTTGTTTTGGAATACTCACTATAAGGCAATAGACTTCCGTCTGTACATAGAACATGTCCCGTTTTCAATGTCAAATCAGGCATTTCTATATGTTTGTCGCATGCTACACACATAAGTCCAATAACTGCAATCAAAATGAAATGTATTTTCTTCATATTCAATCATTAATTTAGTGGTATCTTAACTCCTAATACAACTCCAGTCCTAAAGAGATCTTCGCCTTTAATTATTAAGTCACTCTTCACTTGAGCAAACAAACGCCATCCGCCACGGAGTACATAGTTGTGTTCATATCCCAGATGTAAACCACCTAAAAATCTCTTTGTATCACTTCCTGCTGAAGCTCCGATTCGTAGGTTGCCATGATGGTTTCTTCCTCTAATAACACATGGCTTATAAGCTACACCAAATCCATAAGAGTTATAGTTGTTCCAAAATGATTTGGGACAGATATGGTTGCACTCTGAGCAGTCATCCCACTTCAGATATGCATTAGCAAAGAACTCCCAACTATTATGATACTTGGTTTCATATTCATAGGCTAGGGTCAAATCCATGCCTCTTTCATACAACAAGCCTGTACCTAAACTCAGCCTTCCCGAACGATTCTGTGCATTTGCAGTACCTACCATTACGGTTAATGCTGCTATAAAAAACATTATCTTCTTCATACTATCGTTCCTCCAATAATACCTTGTTAAATGAATCTGCGGAAAGAACATCCTCATAATCGATATTCAAGCTGATGTTACGGCCACTAATCTGCTTTTCGGTCATCTCGATAGTGAGAACTTTGTCGTTAGGAAATGTAAGTTTCTTTAAGACAATCACATTTCTATAGCCCTTCTTGAATGATTTTGTATCCTCAAGGATCAATGCAGGCATGAGTTCAATAATCTGAGAATTAGTAGCTTTATTGATTTTCTTATCAGCCAACTTTATCCTTATCTCATCTATGTCAAACTGAATGTTAGTCTTGTTCTCAATAGAGAAGTCTATGAAGAAGTAGTCTCCTACAGCATAGATATTATTCAACCTCATTTCCATTCTATGCTCTTTGTGAGCTACATTACGAAACATTGCTGGAGAGTTCCAAACTTGTCTGGCAAAGCTTACCATATCAGCTGTAGACATGGATATTTTAGGATTGTTATATGCATTCATTTCTTGAAGCTGCACCTCTTTATCGATTACAGCTTCTGTCATTCGTGTGGTATATACCAACGCATACTGAGTTCTGTATCGCTCCGTAACAACCGTTACTATAGCCAATACGTCACCATCTTCATGGCCTGGTTCTTTGGGTTTCAATCTGACGACATTATCTAAAGGTTGATCGCCAGCAACCTTATCGGTAGATATATCCACAAAACGGATTGGTTCTGATGCAGTGATTACAGTTGTTACAGACTCATTGACAGTCAGCTGTTCTATCTCTTGATAGGTTTGCTGTGCGAATGCTTGAGAAGAGAATACCAATCCAAGACTTATTACGCTAAATATTTTTCCGAGTTTCATAACCTTAATTTTGTTTCTGTTCTTTACTATTAATGATATACACGAATGTTCCATACTTCAGGTTTACCTTGTTCTTCTTGATGGCTTTGCCTATTGCACCTGTTGTTTTTTGATAGGCGTTCTGAATAGCTTGCATTCCCCATTGAGAAAAACTGTTTCCATAGTTTCCGCTATTGATGGTCATATTACCACTCATGGCTCCACTTGCCACATCCTTTGCTGTTTCTCTGAATTGACTCGATGGAACATATAATCCTTCAAGTCCATCTGTATCGTATATCGACAGACTGACCTTTACCAATTCATCTCCAACCAGAATGCTTGTAATATTACCCTTTACTCGTTGTGATGAAAAGCTGCTCAGTGTGGCATATAGGTAAGTACCTCTTTTTACAATGGTCTCGTTTATCTCAACATCATCCAACAATCGTAATCTTACCCTGGACCCATCAACAGCTTTTATGTTTTCATCGATAATCGCCTTTATCAACATGGGCTCTTTATCTTCTTGAGATAACGTATTAAAGTAATCAGACGAAGTCTTGACCTTCTTAACCACCTCCGAAGCTTCATCGTTTTCACTTATAGCGTTTACAGCCTTACTGTCTTCAGATAGTTCACCTTTCATCGTTATGATAGGAGGGGAACTGCTTACGGTATCTTGTTCTGTAGGTTGATTCTCTAATACCGTTTGCTGGCCACGAAGTCGAGCTTCTGCAAGTGCTTTTTCCAATTCGGCCAATGCTTCTTGCTCTCTTCTCTTGGCTTCGTTCATAGCCTCTTCGTCTGTATTCTCTACAATTTGGGCAATGTCTTCCTCTGTATATTGAGATTCATAACTCTCTTTTGTCTCTGTCGGGTCTTCACGCTCGATGGTCTCAACCGCAGAATAATCGGCAATCTTACCAAAAGACTTGGTCATATTTTCGTACTTACTTCCGATACCATCACCACGAATAGCAGCATCAGGTATCTCTGGATTCAGATATTCTGTTGTCTGAAGAGTTTCATCAGGTATCTCAGCTTTTTCTGCACCAAACAGGTCGAATATGAGATATGATGCAACCAACAACGGAATATAAAGGATAGCCGGTAACATGTACTTGGGCTGTTTGAAATTTATTTTATCGGTTATCTTCATATCTTTCAATTGTTTGTTTATTGTTCAAACTATGGCGTGAGCGTAAGATGCTATCTTGACGCTCAGTTGCCGTTTGCTGACTCTCTGGCCTATTATACACTGTTGTTATTCTGTAGATATTCCAAGCAAAACAACCTATCATAAAGCTGAAAATGATTATCAAGAACAAGTTCTTATGATTGTTTGCGAAGAGTTGGACTTTAGCAGCAGCCTTGTCTATACCTACAGCTTTTGCGAACTTACGACCAGCATCTACATCACGTTCATAGCGTTCTCTATACTGTGGTTCGTTCTTATCGGGCATCTTTTCGCCTAAGAGCATCCTTCTGAAACCTTTAACGTTCATATCAATGAGGCTTAATAGTTAGACTTTGTCTTCTGTTCAATATCCTTGTTTATCAATGTTCTCCAATTGACTATCAAAAGGCCATGAGGGTTATTCTCGGTTCTAGGCACTTGCATCAGTTTTCCTGTAGTCACCAATTCTCTCATGAGGATGTTACTGCGTCGTTCAATTCGCTGTCTACCATAATAGGTAAACTCCATATTAGGTTTATCGAATTTAATACTGTCACAGAAGATACTGAAGACGGCACTTGTACCTAAGATGTTAGAATAAAATCCACGTTCCTTCAAAGTATTGTACTGGGCTAATCCTGATTCATCAATAAAATACATGGCTTTTTCCATTGTATGTTTGATGTACTTGTCATCAGGAGCCAGTGTAAAGAAGTAATGGTGAAACATTTCAACATGACTCTTGGCTTCTACATCAAGTGTCTCTTCCATTGTCGTACGATTGACAAGGATAGGAACATTGCCATCAAGTACATAGACTTTCTTCTGAGCATCTGTAACCATTGTACGGGCTGTCCAGATGCTGGAAACACTTATCAGAATACATCCAATTAGGAATGCAGTACATATAATTCCGACAAGTTTTATCTTATTCTCCAAATTCTTGATTACCATAACTTATGCACTTTGTTTTTGTAATAGCAAATACTCTTTTCTCAGCATCTTAATAATGGTGATATTGGTCTCCTTTACCAATGGATCAAAGTATGTTGCGAATACTCTTGTATAGAAACCCTCATAATTCAACTGAGTAAATACCCACCAGATGATACTTTCTCTTTTAGCTTTATTCTTCAATAGCTTGGCATAGTGAAGTTTGCATGATAAGTATTCTACCAATGGAACAACGTACTCGTCGTTTCCATCGAATCCTTCATCCAACAGTTCAAAAAAGTGGTCATACGCACCATTCAATAGAATTTCTTTTATCTCTACATTGATTCTTGTGTTACAATAATCACAAAAATTCTCATCTTTGAGCCAATGCTCGATCTTCTTTTCAATCTTCATAATTTTTATTTTACAGTTTATGTTATCTCATCATAGAGGTCATTGCACCAGTTGCAGACATCTTGACCTGACTAGCAACACCTTCACCGAAATTTCGGGTTGAGAATGCTGTCTCACCTTCAGGAATCATCCATGCAGCCAAGTCTGGAACAAGGTTCAAGCACTTGAGTGCTACGATAGATGCAGCCATCAAGTAACCAGCTGAGAAGAATGAGTTCTGTAGATATGAAGCCATAGTCTGTTCATTAACAGTGATTGCAGCAAGGTTCTCGACCTGAATGCACAATACGATGTCAAACAGTAGCAGAACATAGAAGCCAACAAAGTATAGCATAGCTCCATAAAAGTGTACCGTCAAGTATCTCGTCAACCACTTTGCCCAGCTGCTTTCCCATTTCGGTAATAGGCTGAATGCCCATTGGATCGGTCCGAATATCGTCAACATGCCTAGAAGAATCTGTTGGCAGTAAATAGTTGCCCACCATCCGATGCGGAATACAATCAGGGCTATGAGCATGACAATCTTATCTATTCCAACTACGATACCTGATGTTAGTGACGTGAACCATAACTTACTGGCATCCTTTTCCATATTAGTAACCTCTTCGACTCCAGTCTGTTCCATTGTGGCTTCGATAAGGTTTGGGTCTGATATACCTGAGTGAGCTACATCAGCTTGAGCCTGAAGATTACTATACATTGTATCTCTGACATGGATGAGTTCTTCCAATTCAGCGAACTTATCCGTAATCTGTGCTGCTTCAGCCTGATATAGGTCATGCGTATAAGAGCCTATACAGTTAGGGATGTATGACAAGAAATCCAAGAAGCACCAACTGCTGTTGCTATTGGCCATTCCAGTATCTGCTGGAGGATACCACCAACATAAAATGAACGAAATAGCCAACGGCTTGAACAGTTTCATGATGTCTAATGGCTCATTCTTGACCATCATCTTATATGTCATTCCTGCTGCAACGATTATAGAAAATAGTGCAGCTAACGCCATACACATCTGAAGAATCCACCAAAATGGGCCTTGCGTACCAGTAAAAGTGGCATCACATAGAAACTCATTGGTTTGAAAGATTACATCATCAATTTCTTCTTCCAACAAGTTGATCCCAAAAGTTGAAATAATACCATTATCTGCCATAGTCCATTGAGAATAAGTCTGTTCTCTTAATCATATCTTGCTGCTCCATAATAGGATAGAAGCCCCAGGATTTCAATTGCTCATATAGAAATAATCGTCCCTTTTGAGTCCATTGTGTATGCATTACCACAATGCCATTGTCTAAGATATGGGTCGTACTGTGCACATATCCCTTGTCTTTGTACTTCGCATAAAGGATCCATTGATTGTTGCTCTTGTACTGAATTAAGTGCTGTCTTAACAAACTGTTAAGGCATTGTGCAGAGATGCCATAATCCTGTGCAATCTGATTTATATTCAGTAAGCCAGGGCTTTGCAGAACATAATCAACGTATGCAGATTGTTTCTCCAATTGCTTGATAGTCTCACCTTGTTCTGTACACTTTTGAGCATACATCTCTTTTTGCTGTCTCTCATGCTTTATGGCCGATGCAAGTTTGATTAAGAAATCAGGTTCTCTTACGGCACGCTCAAGAGCATCATTAGTAAAAAATGCTCCACGCTTACGAATTGTAGGAAGAACATCTGATGTCACCCAGTGCTTGAATCGTTTGGCGTTTTCAAGCTTAGAAGATAGGATAAGAGAGTAGAGTCCGCTTTCGTTGACATAAAGCATCTGCTGAATTCCGCTTGTCGTAGGGGTGGGACGTTTCATCCCATCCTCATCATCAACATGTCTTTCCACTGCTTTATGAGTTTGCTTATACCCCAATGCATCGCAAACATCCTTTGCACAAAACCAAGGTTCACCTTTCTCATCAACTTTGGTTCTTACCTCTCCAAATTCGGGATTGCTGAATATTTGTAACTGATTCTCCATTGTTTTCTTTCTTTTGTTACACACCTATTTAATAATCACCTCTTCATTATCGTTACCATTTGAATTTCCTCCGTTTCCACTTCCTCCTTTTTGACTGGATGATTTCCATCGGGACATTGCTGAAGCTGCAATGGCTGCTTTATTGACTCTTACAGGATTCTCTGCTTCTAAAATCTCTGTGGTTTGTGAACGGTTGTAAAGTTGTACTAAGTACTTGATCAATAAATCGTTTTGACTTTCAACTTCTGCATATATCTTCAGGTACTCCTTCTTACGCTGAGCATTAGGCATGTATGCCTCTCTTGTTGCTCTTATTGCACAATTATACATGTCAAAGAGTCCATCCCAACGCTCTCTTTCATTTGGTGTTCCTCCCACAGCAACAATACGGTTGATGTTGATGCCAAAATTCTCCATTGCTGATGTTATCTTGTTACCTTCTACTTGCCAGGCAAGGTCTACCTGTCTGTCTGCAACATTCAATGCCTCAATTTTGGCTCGTTGGGTCAAGGAAGAATCTATTTTTTCTGCTTCATCTTTTTGATTATATAATCCTATACCTGCTGTGGTACGATAACCAAGTTTATTTTTCACAGCTGCATTCTTCCTATACTTGTTATGTAATGCCCAATAATAAGCATCAGGCGTTAAAGCTCCAGTGCCCACCTCCATGACTGTGAACTGATTCTGTTTTGGAGAGTCATGGTTATATGTCACAGAGACCTGAGCATGAAGTTTGGTCATACTGACTACTAATGTTATTACCAACAAAAACCTTTTCATATCAATAGTTGTTATAGTTATACCCGGCATCTTTCCATCTGCCAAAGGCATCGTTAATTATCTGCTGTTTGCTTTTCTTCCTATATACTTTTTCTTTCCAGTATCCTATGCGTAACTGGATATATCTCCATGTCTCGTAATACCCTCTGTTCAAAAGCTTTTCAATGTTGTCCATTGAATTGTTTATTGCATCCAGCACTAACATCAAATCTGCTGTTGAACATGCAGCAGCACCTGTCGCATAAAGCACCAAATCGCTTAATGACCTGAATAAATGTTCTCCCTCTTCTGCCACGTTCTCTATCATCCTAGCATTGATTGAGATTATCAGCGTGTCTGCCAATTCGATATGTTTTCGTTTGACCACTTTTTCATTGAAGTCTGTCAAGAGATTTTTGTAGTCCACAATCCTTTGGCTAACCTCACTATATGTACTTCGTGCATTCAGTGCAGTTCTAAGGGATTGGTACATTACATCAATGACATCAAATGCTCTTGTATATTTGTCCAAATCCACATTAAGATTTTTGTAGCCACCGACTTCATCAGAAGTATACTCATGAAGAAGTTTGTTGCTATGTTCCAATGTTGAACGAGCCAACAATAAGCTTCTTTGCTTCTTATGGTCGTTGATGTATGCTTCTACGGAGAGAACATCAAACGTCCATTGGGCTTTGGCGACACCAGGCATCAGACAAATGAACATGATTATAATGATACATCTCTGTTTCATGGCTTATTCCGTAGTTTAGCGTTATCAATCCATCTGTCATGGCACTCTTCAATGAGCGTTTTTCTTCTTCCTAAATCATATTCCAAAGGAGGAAGAACATCCTTAAGCACATCTACAATGTCTCTTTTGTAATGCATCATCTTTTCAAGCGAAACCAAGTCCGCATAGATTTTAGTTATTCTAGAGTCAACTTCACGTGCAATCTCAAGTCTGTCACTGGACCAAATAAGATGAATTACATCGTTGTTCGGCTCCTCCTCGATAGGTTCACTATATGAGTATTCTGTTGTTATCTTACAGTTTGGATATTGCCTTGCTATCTCAGAGATTTTGTCGTTGACAATTTTCTTTTTCTCAGCTTCAGACATATCGTGATTGAGAGTTATAACCTCTGCCACATGTGTCTGCGAGTACTCGGAAGTAAGTTCCCAGTTAATTTGTAGTATGGCTCTATGAATCTTTATGCCCAAAAAGTATTTGGGTTTTCTCGCAATCTTCAAGGTTGCACTAAAGGTTATAATGCCATTTATGTTAGGCATCGTAGCTTTACGAATGAATGTATATCCACTCCAATTACCGTTATCTTGCCATGTAAGATTATATGCGATTTTACAATCTTGCATAATGGCCGGTATTCTATAATAATCATCAGTTGCTACATCATTATCCTGACCAGCTTCGTTCATTGCGTCATTGATTTCAGATTGTTTCTGTTGCCAAGTCGTTAGTTCTGAACGTAGTTCATCAATCGTATCCTTATTCTGATTATAGCGTTGTCTAAGTGCAACTGCATCCTCTATGCTTGCTTCAGATATTAACTTCAGCAGTTCTTTATTCTCTGTTTCAAGCTGATTGATCTGCGTTTGAAGAAGTGATACTTTGTTGTCCGCTTCTGTTTTCATTTGATGAAGTTCAGAAAGGTCAACATCATTCTCTGAGATGGTAGTTGTCATAGCACAGCTTTTGCTATGAGCGTTCAAAGAACTTCCACATTGGCGACACTTATATTGTGTTGAACCTTGACCAAGCAATGCTCCATCGGAACAGGTAACGCTTATCGTTACAGTCTCACAACCTTGTAGTTTCATCTCATCTGAAGCCTGATAGTAGTTTTTGCTGTCAGATTCCAGATAATAAACATATCCTTCTTCGTTTTCATTATACTCGGATAGTTTGGCATTCATCTGAGCCTTGAATGTATTCAGATCCATGGTATATGAATCGAAGTAGTCTTCATAAACCACTTCTTCGTTATTCCAACTTCTATATACATGGATTTCATACGCATAGGCTTTCTTTACTAACTTACTGCCTTTGTTAATCAGATACCCTGACATGTAATAGTTGATGGTATAGTTATAGCCGTCATTCTTAGAATTAAGATTGTTAACCTTGCTTCTTGACCATCCTGCATAACTTTCAGAATTGGATAACACTTGCTCTCTTTGTTGAGCATTCGGATAGAAACTGGCATCTGATGTGTTAAAACGCACCCATTGACTGCCATTTAATATGCTGTTATCATCAGTAGGAGGATAGTAATCACATAGGGTCTCTGTTCCTTGGTCTCTACGGGCGATATACCAACGCTGGGTGTAATAGTTACCTTTTGTCTGTTCAAGATAATCAGTCATCCATGATGTAAGATTATAATCACTCAGCTGAAAAAGCCCTGCAACATTGTCCTTTCCTCCAACCAATGCAAGCAAGGTATTACCTGTGTTATGTTCCAGTTGCTCAAATAATACACTATAGTTGTCGTATATATCCTTTACTTTGGATACATTCCCATTGATAAGTTCATGGAAGTTGCTTTGCTGTAATAATGCATCGCCAAGATTTGTTATGCCAGCAGAAGCAAGGTTGGCACCTACACGATATAGGTGATCTATATCTGCTTTTAAGTTTTCTGAGTTGAAATTGTTGGGTACTTTACTCAAATCGTTAAAGAAACGCTCCCAGTCTATATTCCCGATCTCTGACAGTCTGAATATTTGGGCAATCTCACTCTTAAACTCAAGGAACATGACATCTTTGAATGAAAGGGTGCTATTTGTTACAACGCTTTCAAACTGCATACAAAGAGTCTTAACCTCGTCACAAATCTTCACTAGATAACTGCCCCAATAGATTGCATTATGTGGTGAACGGAGCATTTGACCGGCAACAATCCATATCTTTGGTATGATCTTGTTTGCTACCATGTGGTAAATGCGTCGGTAATAATAGTTCTCTGTAGCACTGCTCCATATACCAAGGTCGGTCAACGCCTTCCTTTCAAGGAACTTACTTGCAAAAATGCCAGCCGTAGCAACTTCTGCTGCACTATAATGTTTGAGTATAGCAGCTACTTGTTCATTGTAGTAACCCTCTGCCACCACCTCTGTTCCAAAGGCAGCAGCCATCGCAGCAACAGTTTTTGTGTCATAGTTGATGCTGTAATATTGGGCATATGTCCTATGAATTGAAACTGTTGCCAGTAAGATTATTATGAACAGGTATCGTTTCATTTTTTAATTATTGATATTTAGTACTTTACCATTACTATTTACCTTCTGTGCAAATGGAAGTGATTTCTCTATACCGCTTGCATTCCAATCTCTGCAATAGGCTTCAATAGCTTTTTGATGACTACACTTAAGTTCAGCCTTATACAGTTTTAATGCTTCCTTTTCTGCACGTTCTGTTGTATAGGTCATGTAACATTCTTTAGGCTCTTCAACTCCATAGACACCACTTGTTGAACCACGTCTGATAAATACTTCTCGGAAGAAGCTTCTACCTTCCTTATTCTCAAGTCTGTTGATTGTGAAGATCTTCTTGCAGTCTACATCTGTCAAACCAAGGATTGCCTTAATCTCATCAAATCGTTCACGGAATTTGCTTTGGTCTAGTAGCATCACAACATCTGAGTTGTTGATGATAGCTTCCTTCACAATAGGACTACCGATAATATCCTGGATTTCCTGAGTGACAACTCCAACGCTAGCCCAGAACTTTCTTGCTGTCTTATACAGATACTTGATGTATTCGGCCATAAGAGGGGAGGCGATAGCTTTCCATGCCTCTTCAATGACCAAACATTTTCTGTTCTTTTTCAGACGCATCTTTTGAAGGAATACATCCATAATGATGAGCGTGACAATCGGGAATAACTGCTTGTTTTCCTTGATTGCATCCACTTCAAACACGATGAATGTCTCATCAAACAACGTAGAATCCACATTCTCATTAAGGATCTTTTCATACTTACCTCCCTTATAGAAGTTCTGAAGCATATATGCAAAATTGTCACAGTCAATGGTCGTAATGTTGTTCTCCACACAAATCTGGTCGAGTCGTTCGCACGCAAAATCATAGAATGTGTCATAAGACAGAGATTCTATGTTCAATGCCAATCGTCTCTTCTCCAATGTCGATATCATATCGGTAATCTTATCATGGATTTGCATCAAGTCTGTACCTCGTCTTTTCTCCATTGTTGTAAGATTCTTCTTGATAGAATCCTTTTGTGAAGAGGTATAGGGTTGTGCTCCATTGAAGTAGAAATCATAGTATTCTGTAATCAGCTGTTCGACTACACGGAACTCCAGTTCTGGTATTTGACTGTCTGAGCCTTTCCATATAAGCAGTATCAAGTTCTTCAAAAAGTCTATCTTCTCGATGTTTAACTCCTGCTTACTTATATTGAAAGGGTTCATCGTAATAGGTTTCTCATCAGTATATGCTATATACTTACCGCCCACATACTCACAAAGACCTTCGTAAGAGTTACCAGTATCTACCATAACAATGTCTGTGTTCTGCTCCCAGAGCTGTCTTACAACACTATTCATATGGAAAGATTTACCGCTTCCAGATGGTCCCAAACAAAAGAAGTTTGAATTGTCTGTAAGTTTGTTTGCTCCTTCTTTACCTGTAATATCAATAGCCACAGGAACTCCTTGTCTGTCTGTGTAATATATTCTTAGCGGAGTGTTTTCACTATGTTGTATATGCTCCTTATACATCAGACATGCCGCTGCATCTCCGAGAGTTAGGAATCTGTCATACTCTTCATTCATTGTATAACAGTTACCTGGGAACGACCCTACGAACAACTCCAATTGATTGTAGGCTTGTTTGGATATATGGATACCCAAACGGCTGAAACTATTTTCCAAGTGGTTGGTACACTTTTGAATATCAGTATCTTCAGGCACAGAGACAATTAAGTTGAAATGAGTGTATGTCAACTGTTTGTTCTCACGAGCTACAACCTCTTGGACTTTCTTAATGTCTTCAACCGCCATTTGATTACTAGGGTTAGGAATACTAGCATGGCGGTTTTTCTTCTTGTCGAGCATCGATAGTTCTCTCTTCTGATTTGGGAGATATACTATCTGATTATAGATGACTGTATCTGCATGAGGTATGCTGTCAATCACTGATAATAGATCAACTGGCATACTCACATTATTTACCTCGATATTGGTATATGGTCGGATAATAGAGGGTAGATTGGTATGATCAACATCGATAAGGCTATAAACCTTTGCTGTTCTACCTCCCATTGAGATAGTCTCGCCATCAACTTTGTAGTTTGACATAGAGATAATCTTATCCTTAAAGTTCATTGCAAAATATCTGTCGACATACTCACTAGCCTCTGTTTTAGACAAGTAACGGACACGAAGTCCTGCATCTCTGAGCTGGTCATGTACTTTACGTACTTTTACAAGGAACTCTTTCCACTTCTTATTGTCATATGAGAATAGACGACTCCCTTTAGATTCCTGTGTTATTGTCAGATAACAAGTACTTTCGGTGTAGTTACGTCCATTGAAGTACTTGAAGTATGATTCTGATAGAAATTCGTGATTGATTCCGCTTTCGTCGTTGAATTGCTTCCTAACAAAGATGTCCTGTTTATGAATGGCATAGCCCTCACCAAGCGTCTGCATAATAGCTGTCAATGCCTGAGTGAACTCATAGTATGCATCTATGTTTGCCGAATATTTCTGTACTGGATTATCAACCTTAAGGATAGCAGAATATTCTCCTTTCTTCGTATAGAGTACACCAATGCCATCATTGTCTTCTACAGAATAATAGATATCCTGGAAGATATGCTTGCGTTTACCTCCAGTACCGAATGCATACACAGAAATTGCCATTCCTATGCAGAGAGCTGTGAATATGAGTATGATATATAAAACCATCAGTTAGAAATAAATAGGGGTAGGTCAACTGTTATGTCAACCTACCCACGTTCAACATTAAATTAGCCATGTATTAGCCATGGTTTCTTTCTTAAATCTTCTTTGAATAGGCATATATGTAGATGCCCTTTTTGTTCTGTTTCGTGTGTAGGCCTTTCCTTTGCTTTAATAAGATGAGTCCAATTCCAATTACTAATGCTGTAGCCAGAAATATCAGTCCTAATATAAACCCTACGATACAGTAGCCGATAATGAATCCTGCTATGGCTGCACCAATGGTTCCTGCTGCCCAGTAAATATATCTTCCTTGAATACCCATAAATTCAAGGGGTCTTTGCAACCCCTTGAAAATAGGGTAATCAGGATAGGACTCTTTTCTATCCTTACTCATGAAACCTTAGGTTTAGCCTCCAATGCCGAAGAAAAGAGGAAGAGCCTGAGCCGCAGCAATAAGGAAGATACAAGCACCAACGACCATCATGATCTTCTTCTTGACATCCTGTTCCTCGTTGTTCATGGCGATGTAAACCGAAATTGCACCCACTACGGCTACAACACCGGCAATTGCATAACACAACTTGACAACGATAGGAACATACTTAGCGATCTCCTCGGCTACAGTGGTCAGTGCTCCTGTACCTGCCGAATAGTCTCCTGCTGTAGTCTGAGCATAGACTGAGCCTACACCACACAACAACATAATGGCCAATGCCTTCAAGTTCTTAGAGGCTGCCATCTTCTTGAAAAAGCTTTTTACTTTCTGATACATAAGATTTTAATTAAAAGTGAAACAATAAGTTTATAACTACCAGATTCTATATCCAAAGAAAGCAGGGAAGACAATTGAAGCACTAATGATAAAGAGTATAGCTCCGACTAACATCATAATGGCTTTCTTTACACCGTCTTCGCCAATATTCATTTTTATTGTTATCTGAAGAGCTGATATGATACCAACTACTGTAGCCAATGCATAGCAGATGTATAAGACATAAAGCATCATTATGACTACATAGTCGTGCATGGAGGCAAGAGCATCAGCACCCCAGCTATAATTAACACCTCCACATTTGGCATATACACTCATTGGTATTATGCCAAGCATCATGATAAGCAAGCATGGTTTTAATATGGTTAACTTCATAATTCATTGATTACCTTTTTCCAATCCAGCTCTGTATCATCATCAATATGACCTCCATTAATTAAGGCCAACTGTAGTTTTTCATCTGTGCAAGGATTTGACATAAATGACTCAACGGTATCCATAGTTTCATTTATCTGTGATTTAATCTCAGCAATTGGAGATGGACTATCAGTGGATGACTCTGGATTTTCATCGAGAGTTGGGGCATTCTCTTGTTCCAAATATTCGGTAGTGTAATCTTCCTCTCCAATGCTGAAACCTGAGTCGCTTTCTGACACCTGTACACCTTCATCAGGGTCATCTGTCACCGAAAACACCTCTACATCATTTTTACCGTCTTTCTTCTTTCCGTAAAGGTCCTGCATAATCATTACTGCAAAGTAGATGATGTATGCAACCGTGAGAGCAATTGCGAATATAAAGTATGAACTCATCTTTAGAAGTATGATATTTAATTATGATTAAAGTTTGATGCAAAGGAAAGGCTTAAATATGATTTATCGAAATAATCTTCTTAAAAACCGCTCTGAAAGGGGCGATTTTGTTTGAAATATTATAAATCATACTTTAATATCATACTTTGAGAAAGAAAAGGCCAATAAAAAAGGACGACCTTTTGAGTCGCCCTAAATCTAATCTTGATGCGTTTTATTTCTTTTTTCCTAATAAATAGTCGTTGAGATCCTTGTATTCCTGGTACCTTACAGACTCATCAAAGACTCTATGGTCATATAAACCTCTGATTGTCTCTACAGTCTTTTGTCCTGCTGTGTCATTATCCAAATAACAATGGATAAATGAGAATTTATCCAGTTCTTCGAGACACTTCTTCAAATTACCTATAGAGTTTAGAATCATATAATCTGTGGATGATTCTATACAGATGAATCTGTTGTCAACTTTTTCCAGTGTCAAATAGGAAAGGAAGTCCATAAATCCTTCAAATATACATATGTGTTCTTGTATTACACCATTGCACATATATACCATGGTTATATCCTTATTTTTGTAGCATCCTTTATAATAGGAATTTCTGATTTCATAACCACCTGAACGATTGGCGAAAGCAATACCAAAATATGCTCTCTGACGTAATTTGTAATGAATTTCATGACAATACTGTTTTGCCAAGTTGATGTCTACGAGACGAGATTTGACATACGACAACAATGCATAGTTGTTGAGAGGGATGACTTCTACATTCCTAAACATATCCTCGATAGGGGGAGGCTGTATGGTCGATGGCTTGATTCTGATAGAATCCGCACAGGGAACCTGATTGCTCAGTATAGATAGTACTTCACTAACGCTGCTTGTATTGAATAGGTACTTCCCAAGTAGGATAATATCACCTCCATCGGCCACGCCAAAATCGTACCATTCATTCTTGTTGTTGTCAACCTTAAATGATGCGGTTCTCTCAGATCTGAATGGAGATTTGAACCAATATTGTCCACACTTTGATTTGGTAGGCTGATACCCTAATTGTTTAAGATATTCTACTATGCTTATTTGCTTTGCTTCAAGTATATTCATATCTATTCGGTTTAGTCCAACTTATATATATACCCAAACTAAACTAAACTGCTTCCTGAGCAGAGAGGTTCTTTATCAAATATGTATCCTTGTTCTTCCTTGATTAGAACGTTTATATTGGACAAGAACTTGCAGAGTTTGACAATAGTATTTCGTCCTCTTGCGTACCCAATGCTCGCATAACCAGTCTTTAAGGAATCCAACAATTCCTGATATCCCATACTTTGTTTGTCTTTGAAAGCACACTCCAAAGCCTCAAGATGCTGTTCATTGCTCATGTCTGCATATGAAGATATTTTCTCCTTAGTCTTTGTAAACTTATAGTTGTTTACCAACTGTGGCAATGCATCTTCATTGATTTCAAAAGCAAAAGGCTGAAATTCTTTGTCTCTGATATGCACGGCTCTGACTTCACTGATATTAGGATTCTCTGCATTCTTGGAAACCTGTAATATGGTTTCTGCTTTATTATTAAGTTCTGTTCCAATATGTCCTCGTGTATTGTCATCACCTTTATTCTGATGAAGTACCGTGTGAATATGCATTTCGTAGTAGCTGGACCATCTCATAAGCTCATTGATGATATTCAGGGATTCACCCGGTGAGTTGATGTCATGGATCAAGTCTCTGATACCATCTATTATAACTAACCCGATATTCTCTTCTTCTTGTAAAGCACAACTGATGATTTCTCGTCTTTGCTCAGGTGTGTATTCTCTCAGGACGAAGAATAGGATTCTGTCATCTTCCTTATCAATGGGCAAGCCGGCCAACTTCATAATCCTTTGCATGACCTTATGACAATGGCATTTGCTCTGCTCTGTGTCAACATAGAGGATGCGTTCTTTACCTTGGGGCAGAATAGTCTTATACTTCAGTACCTCTTTCCCAGAGAGGGCAGATGCAACTAGTGCAGATACATTGAAAGTTTTCTTGCTCTTAGGCTTGCCTGTTGATGCACTAAAATTTCCCAATGTTGCTACCGTTGTTCCATTTACCTTAATAATCTCAGGAGGGAATTCGTATTTGTCAGTTACATTCAACCTTATATGTTTCAGGAGTAGTTTGTAATTGGTACCGTCAATTTTGGCACCATTCCTCATATCTATCAGTGATTTCATACTCTGTTCGATTTTCGTTGATGTTCTTTTGCTAGTTTATGAGCCTTAGTTGCAGCAATGGCATTGATTTCATCTATTGAGCGTACTTGATGTCGGTTAATCCATTTGAGTAGGTCATCACGCTTAATGAAAATACTTTTACCATTTGGCTTATAGTAAGTAAGCTCTCTGTTTGAAGTAATCTTGTACACGGTGCTTTTACTTAAGCCCAGATATTTAGACGCTTCATCAATAGTATAAAACTCTTTGATGGTATATGCAATCTCAGAAATAGCTTTCATGTGCTTAAGCAATTCATGCAATCCGTTGAATTGCTCTAGATAGCTCTTAACTTCCATTATTTTCTCTTGAAACTGACCAATGTCATTTGTTTCAATCATCTCTTGAGCCCTCTTAAGTCTCTCGATGTATAGTTCTAGTTCACGTGGAGTCATAGGGATGCGGTATTTGAGTTAGACTTATCAAAAGCTCTAGCGACAACAGGATTTTGTTGTGCCCACTGTTTCAATTCGGCATGATTGAAGAATATCATACCACCATTGGGCTTATAATATGGAATGAGCTTGGCAGAGGTGAGTTTGTAAAGATAGCTAGGCGATATACCTAAAAACATGCATGCTTCAGATGATGTGAGTACTTCTTTAAGTGTCCACATCTTATCGTCAATCTTATTGATCTCTGATTCTATTCTTTTATCAAGCTTTGTCAACATCGAATGAAGGTTCTGTACGCTTGATTCCAGATGTTGGATGGTTTGTGGGGAAATGGCTTCCCTCATCTCTTGTCTTCTTTGTTTCATCTTTCTAATTTTTGAAGTGAATAAAAAAGGCTTTGCCCTCAGTAATAACCGGTTACGAGGGCAAAGCTACAGAGATGAGTTGGCTCACAAAATTGAGAATGTTGATTCTCTACATCATTCTCAACACAATTCTCAACATTTTTTTCTTCTTTTTTCTTACTTTTCTTCCTTTGACTTCTCAACAATCTTGTCTATCAATGAAAGCAATTCACGTTCCTTGGGTGACGGAGGGCGTTCTTTCAATCTATAGAGAGTAGACGAGTAATCGTGCTGCTCTAGGTATTTGCAACCAGAGGAACTGCGTACCATTTGGCGTTTCGCAAGGTCTACTTGCCATGTATTTACAAGTATACCGTGTGAAGCCAATCTGTCAAAGAAAAGAACAACTCTTGTATTATTTGAAGAACTAAGGCTTCTGATCTTCATTTCACCCATAAGAGCTTTGGCATCGCTTTCATCAATCTGTTCCTTAAACAGGTTGACTTTATTTGCAATATGTACAATAAGCTCTATCTGTTTTTGGGTTACTGGATTGATTACACTAAGAATACCAACTGGTCGTGCATTTGAGATTTCTTCAGTCGCAATCGGACTTGACTTTTCTTGTGGAATATCAAATCGATAAAACTCAACTATAAGTTGGTCAATATCATCTTGCGTAAATTGCGGTTTAGAGAGATAATTTCTAACCAATCCTTCGTGTTCAGTCAAAAGCGTCAATACAATATTGTAATTCTGCTCGTGACCGTTCTTACTCCATGCATCTTCGTTGTCGTGATGCTTGATTGAATTTAGATAGTCATTCATAAAGCGTTTATAACTTTTCTTCGATGAAATGACTTCTTCTTGAAAAAGTTCATGTGCTGTGCTGAGCAATTCAGCTAGGCCTTTTCTCCCAATTTTAGGACTGACGTAGGTCGAACGCCTTACAAATTTGTCAAAAAAGAGAGATGAGGCAAGATAAATTTCGTCTCATTGTTTCTTGATTTTTAATTTGTAATTCAATTATATATATAGTTCTCATAGAGAATTTATTTCCTTATTTACAACTACTTAGCATTATATCTTTTTGCGATATTCTTCAGTTCTGGATCGTATGTTTCATACACACCCTTTCTTTTAAGTTCTCCTAGTCCAGAGACCATACATTCTTTATTAGGGACCTTGCCAAAGATTCTAAAACAGCAGCATGCTTTAACCCATACCAATCTTTTGTTCGTGGGTGTAAAAGCCTCGGTTAAGAAGTATGATAATTGTCTTTGGCTTTTTATCCATTCAACAGGTTTGGCGAACTTGTTGGCATCAAATATCCCTTGAAAGTCTTCCAATGTCGTATAGTGAGCTATATATCCACCTTCCACTAAATCCAGGTACATACGTTTGATTCGTTGCTTTGGATAAGGACAGTAGAACGTGTCATTGTCACTCGATACCTGAAGGAGCGATGAAAAATCTGCTTCAGGATATAAACTCATTGCATACTCATGTTTCACTCTGCCTTGTTCAGATTGAGCCAAGGGGACAGCACCTACACGATAACTCGCTCTATTCCATTGTCTCTCGAAATAGACATACTTACATCTATTGGGAAACTTCATAATGGTAGCTATAGCATATGCAATTACTCTGAGTTGTGAACCAGTGGTGGTTTCTAATGGCATATAATGCTCATCAAGAAGACCTCCGTCAACGGCTCTCTGCAATAGATCGACCGTGCGTTCGTTTGCCAGTGCCGGAATCAAATCAGGATATTCACCTTTATTCTCAGCCTTGATTTTTCTTACAACGGCTTCTATCTTATGTATCTTTTTAATGAAACATATAAGATTTGGACGTAATCTTGCATCCAATCTACCATTCTTATTATTTACATATTCCTCAATGTCATCTATTAAGCCGATTCTTTCAAACTCTTCTGCAACAGTCTTACAAGAACTCTCTTTCAGATATTTATAGAGGATGTCAGACCATTCGTTAGATTGGCTTATGTCTTCATCAAAAGTTGCGAAATATAGATCCGAGTCAGCTTCTGCATCAATCCAATAGCGAAGTTGTTTAACCAATCTTCCTATTTTGGCCATTGCTATAACGGCATGTTGTCTATTCATTGTTTCCATACTTTCCATAAATTAATCATCCAAACTAGGAATCAATGACACAGCCTTTTGCTTATTCTTGTCAAGTACCTTAGCGTATATTTGTGTTGTCTTGATGTCTTTATGACCAAGAAGCTTTGAGACGGTGAATAGGTCTGTTCCCAAATCAAGCATAAGAACGGCAAATGTGTGGCGACCACAATGGAATGTCAATTCCTTTTTGGTAATTCCTGCTGCGTCACACCATTTCCTCAAATATGTGCTTATCCAAACTCCATACTTAAATCCACTAAAGACACGTTCTGTTGGCTCTCCTCGTTCTCCTAGATATTTGACTGCCTGGGCAGGAATGTCCATATATTCTTGTCCGCCTGTCTTCTTCTGTTTGAATTCAATTCTTGTATATTCTCCAAACTTCTTGACTTCTTCCCAAGTCAATTTTTCAATATCACTCGCACGGAGACCAGTTAAGCAGGAGAAAAGAAAAGCTCTTTTCAACAGTGGTGAAGCACATGGGGTGTTTGCAAGCAGCTTGACTTCATCAAAAGTGAGATAATCTCTTTTTACTTCTTCTGCTTTGAACCCAGTAATACCAATTATAGGATTGGTCGGGATTATCCGCTCATTGAATGCATGATTGATGCAAGCTCTCAATTTATTAAAGTAAGAAACTTTTGTATTGGTTGATAGCTTTTCGTAAACACGCTTTGGTGCGTTGGGACCACGTTTGAAGTCTTCCTTGTCTGCAACGTCAAGATAATCCTTGAAGCCTTGTACAAATTCAGGAGTAACATCACGGAATGTAGTCTTCTCATCACAATAGATTTCCAAGTAACGAAGACAACTCTTCCAGTTGCCATAGTTACCTTTACTATCAGCATTTTTACCTCGTTCTTCAATCATCTCCCTGAAATAGGGAAGAAACAATATGTCTTCCTTGAACTGACGAGTGAAGTCGTACTGACCATTTTGAATTTCAATTTGGCGTTTTGCTTTTATTGCTTGAGCAGTTGCCAATGTTTCTCTGTTTTGTTCTTTCTCAGCCTGAGTGGTAGCTTTGATGAGATACAGTTTCAAATATTCCTTGTGGCGACGGCCATTACTATATATGTCAAGGAATAAACTGATACTTCCATTTTTGAGCACTTTCTCACGTAGCTTGACAGGCTCTTTTTGTACATCGATTTTCTTTGCCATTTGATTACAGTATTAGTCGTTACTATTCAATTTTTGTCCCCCGAGAATCCCGAGGGACAAAAAGGGACAAAATTTTAGTGCCTTTTTTGTCTCGGGGGACCATCTGGGGGACAAAATTAAAACAAATATCTGATACTGCAAAATAAGCAACGATTT
>Ga0209723_1000447_pt1 | contig 76917 bp, 71 predicted proteins | sample BiotimSIPDNA_2_FD_185750 | JGI IMG/M metagenome (GOLD analysis project Ga0209723, IMG submission 185750) | Anaerobic biogas reactor microbial communites from Washington, USA - Biogas_R2 time_0 SIP DNA (SPAdes) (version 2) | ecosystem: Engineered > Bioreactor > Anaerobic > Unclassified | place... | reverse complement strand
TGCTGACGGATTTACCTAAGTTTATCGGCCCCTCGGTAAAGGGGGTACGATACGTGTAAGGTCCATCTGTCGATACATTGAAAGGACTGTCCGGCCCGAAGCTGGAACCGCTGCTGGGAGCAGTGGAACCCTCGGACCAATGCCGTCCGTTCCGGTCATAGCCGTCAGCATCATAGCCGCTCCAATGGTAGCCATCCTTGCCATATCCTTGTTTGTCATAGCCCCAGGGATCCCGTCCGCTGCGGCTATAACCCTCAAAATTGAAACCATCCCGGTCATAGCCATCCCGGTCATAGCCATGCTCATTGAAACCTTTTTTGTCATAGCCGTCGGCATCGTAACCTTCCTGGGATTGACCCTCCCGATTATAGCCATCCCGGTTATAACCAGCGGCATCATAACCATTTTTATCATAACCTTCACGATCCCAGCCGCTTTTATTGAAACCGTTTTTATCATAGCCATCCCGGTCAAAGCCTTCCTGGTTGAATCCGGCTTTATCAAAACCATTTTTATTATAGCCCTGGGCATCAAAGCCCTGTCGATCATATCCCAAGCGGTCATAGCCGTTTACATTAAATCCATCCCGGTCAAAACCTTCCGCATCAAAGCCGTTGCGTCCATAACCATCCTGATCATAACCAGCTTTGTTAAAGCCCTCCCGGTCATAGCCATTGGCATCGAAGCCATTTTTGTCAAAGCCTTCCCGGTCAAGACCTTCTTTACTGAATCCTTCCCCATCGAAGCCATCCCGATCAAAACCTTCTTTATCAAAACCTTTCGCATTGTAACCTTCCCGGTCAAAACCACCAGCATCAAAGCCTTCCCGGTCATAGCCATTCTCATTAAATCCAGCCTTATTGAAGCCTTCTTCATCAAAACCATTCCTATCAAAGCCATTTCTGTCGAAACCAGCCTGATCAAATCCTTCTTTATTAAATCCCTCCTGATCGAAGCCTTCTCTGTCAAAACCGGCCTTATCAAAGCCCTCCCGGTCATATCCTTTGGCATCGAAGCCGTTTTTATCGAAGCCTTCCTGGTCAAAACCAAGCTGGTCGAAACCTTCTTTATTGTAACCCTCCGCATCAAATCCTTCTTTATCGAAGCCGCTCTGATCGAATCCGTTCTTGTCATAGCCCTCTTGATCGAAGCCGGCCTGGTCATAACCATTTTTGTCGAAGCCCTCCCGGTCAAAGCCATCCTTATCAAAGCCCTGGGAGTTATAGCCTTCCCGGTCATAATCCGCGCTGTTACGGCCATCCCGATCGAAACCTTCTTCATCGTAGCCGGCTTTATCATAACCTTCTGCATCGAAGCCTTCCTGGTTGTAGCCCTCTTTGTCATAACCTTCTGCATCGAAACCTTCCTGGTTGAAGCCTTCTTTGTCATAGCCTTCTGCATCGAAGCCTTCCTGGTTGTAACCCTCTTTGTCATAGCCTTCTGCATCAAAACCTTCCTGGTTGTAGCCGTCCTGATCATACATACTATCTTCCAGACCAATGCCGGTCTCATCCCCGGGTTTTCCTTTCACAGCACTGGTATCGATAAGTATTTCTCCTTCGCTTCCATCTGCAAACATTTCTGCCTCGGCTGACCTCACACCCGGTCCTTCCTGAGCAGTATCGATTAATATATCGGTTTCAGAGGATATAACCCCGGCAGCTTCTTCCGGGCCGTCGATGAAGATGCCGCCGTCATCTATTCCGCCTTCGACAGGACTGGCATCCATTATTGGCCCTTCTCCAGGCTGTACGAGTATCGCCTCTTCTTCCACACCATCTATCAAAAGGCTTTCATCAATTAGTATTCCTGCTTCTTCCGGTCCATCTACCAGAAGTCCATTTTCTATGAAGATTCCCGCCTCTTCAGGACCATCAATAAGGAGGCTGCTGTCAGCAGTCATGATCCCTGCTTCAGCAGCAGGATCAATAAGTATTCCTCCTTCATCGGGAACCTGCCCCGCCACATTACCTGCCGCGGACATGCCAGCTGGGTCGACGAGTATTTTTTCTTTGCCCCGGCGTCCTAAATGGCCGGTGGCTTGAGTCGCTCCCGGTACACCGCCGCCGGTTCCGGGACTCCCGCCAGTACCGGGCAGAGGACTTCCACCGGTAGGATGAAGGGGTATTCCTCCCGCTGGTGGTATAAAACCACCGCCGCCCAGTCCTCCCAGTGCTCCCAGAGCTGTAGCTATAAGTCCTGGTACAACTACTCCGGTTACTGCTTCAGTAGTATTGGAGGGTCCGGGTATATTGCCCACAGAACCTACTCCAGCCGGGCTTTTTTCACAATCACAGGTGGGATAATCCCAATCCCTGGTTACCGGTCCCTCAGTAACACCAGCCGGACCTGGTTCAACCTCAAAATGGGGAGTGGCCTTCACAGAACCCATTCCTATACCCCCTGATTGTGCGTTCTGGGACCAGGTGCCCGGATCAGAATCTATTATGGTATAGATCCCGGCGGGAACAATAACACTGGGGTATACCAGCCAATTGGCATCGGGCACTCCTCCCTGTCCCGGTGCACCGATTGCCTGCCAGGGACCGTACATTTTACCGTTTTGATCCTGTAAACCAATCGTTCCAGGAGTTTTCCCCTGAGCATTATTCCAGTGGTAGGTATGTATCTCTGTCACCAGATGGGGGGCGTTTATGGTAAATGTGTTGGGAACTGTCGCTCCATTGGAGACTCCGGCAATATTCATGGTGTCTGAAACCGCTGTCGGTTCATCCAGTGGAGTTCCTACCTGACCAGCTGCGACTGGTTTATTCTCGTGTTCTGTGCCTTTTTCCCGGGGCTCTTCTTGAGTTATATCTGGTGCTGCCTGACTCAGGAGGCCAGCTCTTTCCAATCCATCCAGCGTTTGCTGGGCAATTTTTATAGAAGTCTGAATGTCAGCTGCCTGACTATTACCAGTTTCATGAAATTCTACAGTGATGAAGTAATCAGGGAGGACCACTCCGGCTCCAGCTCCATCATGGAGGGTGTATCTTCTGACTTCACAGCCTTTCATTTTTTGAGTATCGATACTGGTGTGGCTGGTTTGAGTATCAACATAACTCAGCAGGGCCTGCATCCCGCGGCTGTCAACAGGTCCTAAAACAGTCAGGGCACCATAACCATTCCCATAGTAACCTGCAGCCAGAGACATATCGATCCTCAGACCGGTTTCGTCTTCAAAGGAAAAATCGAATTCCGGATCTGAATAATTGGCTCGGCCTACCTGGGTTACTACATCTTCAACTTCTGAAGCCAATGCGGCACCAGGCAGGCTGATTGTCAGCAGCATAAAGAATAAAGCCAGTGTGATAACAACCCCCAGGGATTTTTTTATTCTTTTGCGTTTAGCAGTTAAATATAATATCGACAAACTCCTCACCTCCCCTTCTCTATGGCAGAATGCCGACTAAAAGCATCCAGACAGTTGAAACAACCATGGCCGCTACCGTGGGGATCAGGACATTTTTTATTCCCTGGGCACCTTTTTTCATGGCTTCAGTCCCGGCAGTAGCAGCAGCAGTGGTAACCGCCGCTGAAGCAAAAGGCATTATAGCATTCCAGCCTAAAACCACCATGGCCAGAATTGCCAGAACGGTAAAAGGTATCATGAACAACATGCCGGATCCTACGGCTTCCCGGGCAAACCCTCCGTCAGTCTGCCGCAAATCTGCATTTCCGCTGTTAAAAGCCATTATCAATATATTCACAGCCATAAATCCCACGGCAATTGCAATTATCAAAGAAAGGAGCAAGGTGGTGAATTTAAATTCCGGTTTGCTGAAGGGCATCAGTATGCCAAATATAATGAAACATAGATAAGCCGGCCATATTTTGACCCCATCCGGACCGGCTCCTGCTGCATAACCTAATCTGGTTTCCACATTTTCAACCTCCTGTCTGCTTATCGATCGAACTGAGTTTATCAGCTAACCGCCAAATTTCCCCAGCAGGGCCCAGCCCATCAACAATATCGCACCACAAAGGGTGGTCATGGCAATACTGAAGGCCACCCGGTCGCCGGACATTTGCTTGATGGTAAACATAGTGGGCCTGAGTGCCCATAATAGCCCGGTCACACCAAAGGCTACCGCGGTCTTCCAGCCAAAAGCCAGAGAAAATATCAAGCCGCTTAATGCATAGACGAAAGTAGCCGAATAGCCCAGGGCGAAAGTGGAAATCGCCCACTCCATATCAAGCCCCCGCTGTTCAGCCTGGGACAAAGCCCAGACCATAACTGCCAGAAGGGCTATCCCGGCGGTGCCATACAAGAGTCCCAGCATGGCCATCAAAACAACGGTCCCGGTTGTCGCCTGTCCGGAGCGCAATAAGTCCAGTCCGGTCTGCAGGAAAAAAAGCATGAAGGACAAACCGGATATTGTCAGGGAATAAGGCCAGGGGATTTTGATCATCTGGTTTTTAACTATTTCCCCGGGATTCATTATCATGTTGAGTGCCGTTTTCCAGCGGGGTTCCGCCGTCGGTGCAATTGCATTCATTACTAACCATCCCTCCTGTAAAAATTTTTATCTTAAAATCATTCACTGATTAATTTCTTTCTCGTGTTAATAAATTGAAAAGCTAACTCTTTTCCTCCACACATAGATATGCTCCTGACTTCCTTTCAACTTTCCCCTTTCAACTTTCTTCTTTCTGCTTTCTACTTTTCCCTATCCAACTAACCAACTATCCAACTGACCAACTGACCAACTAACCAACTAACCAACTAACCAACTAACCAACTAACCAACTAACCAACTAACCAACTAACCATTCCCATGCCTGAAAATGAATTTATCACCAAATTCCTGTGCAAATCCGCGGAATAGTTCTTCCCAATCGGTACAGGACGAAAAACTGCCGGTATAAATATTATTATCAGTAATAATTTCTAATTCGCCGGTATCATAATTCCTGGCGATAATGCTGAATGATTTTAGTTCTTTCTCTTCTATCACCAGGCGTTCTCGTGCAGCATCATCCCGGGGGTTTAAAATAATTCTTTCTGCCTCCAGGGTCAGATAATAATCCTGGGTCTTGAAAAAACCAGCTTTCAGTTTGATCTCTAAATTCAAGAGTGTTCACCTCTGTAAAAATATTAACAATTATTTTTTTATCTGACAGGAAAATGGCAAATCTGGCAATGCCAAATTTCTGGCACGAATCGTGCCAGAAATAATGTATAATTTGTAGAAAGGATTTATAATTTGGCATAAGGGAGGGACGAAAATTGTCTTTTGCGGAAAAGCTTGATCTGCTTATGAATATTACCCGCACATCCAATAGTATGCTGGCCCGCATTATAGCACTGGATGCTTCCTTCATCAGCCGTCTGCGCCGGGGATTGCGCACCCCGGTGGAAAACGCCGGATATCTGCCGCTCATAGCCAGGTATTTCGCTCGCAATTGTACCTCTGATTATCAAAAAGCTGCCCTGGCTGAAGCTATGAAGAACCCCCTGATCCTCAATGCCGACTGGTCAACAGACACCGAAGACCTTTTACTCAAATGGCTGCAGGAAAATGCTCCTGTCCAACCGGGTTCCATTAATAATTTTCTTGAAGAATTGGGCCGTTTTCAGTTTAAAAAACCGGCACCGGCCGAAGGTGAGATGATGACTCTCGCTGATAATACTAAACTGGGGGATATAGAAATTTTCTACGGTATAGAGGGTAAGCGCACTGCTGTCCTGCATTTCCTCTCCCTGATACTGCAAAAGGAAGATTTCCAAACCCTTTTGTTATATAGTAACGAAGAATTAAGCTGGCTGACTGATGACCCCGACTTTTTAGCCCGCTGGGCGGCACTTATGTTTCGGATCCTGGGAAAAGGCCACCGGGTCAAGATCATCCATACTGTCAATCGCAATTTCAATGAAATGATGGCCGGGATTATGAACTGGATGCCCCTTTATATGACTGGTTCCATTGAACCTTACTACTGCTCCAGGACCCGGGATGATATCTTCCGGCGTACCCTGTTCATCGCGCCCCGGACCGCTGCTATAACTTCTTCCTCGGTTAAAAACGATATTACCGGTATCGCCAATCTGCTTTTCACCCGCCCGGAGGCCATCAAAGCCTTGCAGACCGAATTTCGGGATTATCTGGAACTCTGCCGTCCTTTAATGCGGATATTCAATCCCTTCCGCCCGAGTGATTATCTGGAAACCCTGGCTGAATTCGAGGGGGAAAAGGGGGATACTATTATAAGGACCAGTGTTTTGAGCGGTATCACTATGCCTGATCAGCTGTCAAGGCAGTTAATGGGACGTTTGCCGGAGCCGGTTGCCAGTGTGCTCTTAACCTATCAAAATGAAAAATCCAGCCGCTTTTTTGCTTTGCTGGAAAAACACCATTTTACAGAAATAATTTCTTTGCCGGAATTGGAAACCATTTTACAGGGGCAAGTAATGGTAGATTTCTCTGATATACCTGGCGGAACGCCCGTTTACTATACCTCCGATGAATACCGGCAGCATTTGAAATATATAATCAAACTGCTGCAAGACTGCAAAAATTATCATGTCTATTTGACTGAGAATAAAGTTTCCGCCAGCAGCATGATCTATGTAAAGGAAGGCGTCGGTATCCTGGTGGGCAAAACTACTTTGCCTTCGGTGATTTTTGCCCTCAACGAAAGCAATATAACGGCGGCTTTCTGGGATTATGCCAATATCCATCTGCTCAAGGGCATTCACAGCCAGGAGCGCCGGCAGACCATCGCCCGTCTGGAGAATATCGCCGCCTCGTTTTGAAAAGGGCATCCTCGCATCTATTCACTTAAGGGATATCAAAACTGAAAATACATGCCGGTTTCGCCTTTTACTACCCGCTCCCCTAATTGACTGCGCAGTTCCGCAGTGGCATTGAATCCGGTGCAATGACAGGGGACCAGCAGTTCTACATCAATTTCCCTAAGTGCTGCAATGGTTTTTTTCATCCGAGCAGCTGAAGCACTTATCAAATGAGTCCCGCCGATAAAAGCTTGCACTTTGGTTTTTCCGGTATTACGAATTATGTAATCGATGGTATTGATGATCCCGGCATGGGCGCAGCCATCAACGATTATCAAGCCATCGGGATGATCTATAACCATTGCCATATCATCTTCTAATTCATCGGGCACCAACTGCCCGTCTTTTTCCGCCAGGAAACTACCTCCCACATCTTCATAATCAGTAAGCCTGGGAATGGCGCCGGTGACAAAAATACCCGGGGCTATTTCGGTAAAATCATCGGTATAGATGATTTCGGCCTGGTGATTTTTTATGTCCGCAGCGGTAAAGGGTACACCGATTTCTCTTTTATAATCCCCCGCTCCGGCATAACGTTTAACGAAAACATTGGAGTGGGCATAGACTTTTTTCTCCCCGGTGGCTAGAAATTCCATCAGGGCACCGGTGTGGTCAAAATGTCCATGGCTGATGATGAGATTTTCTATCTGGCTCAGGTCTATCCCGGCTATTGTCGCATTGTTTTTCAGGGCCATCCCCAGACCAGTGTCAAATAAATACTGGCGGTCATCAACAGTGACCAGGGCTGCAAAACCATATTCCCCGATGAAACCCGGTACCGGTGTGGTGTTTTCCACCAGAAGCATAACTCCGACTTGCATCATTTATTCCCCTTTCCTGCTGTGCTGGTTCTATCCATCCCGTCATCAGCCTTTATTCAACTGTTTCCAATTGATGCAGATGCCCATCACGATACAATTTAATTGCTTCAGTGATGGTTTTCCCATCGGCACCGCTGTAAATTTTCACCCCGGACTGCTGCAGAATCTGAAAGGCCTTGGGGCCGATATGATCTACGATGATGCAGCCGGCTCCTGCTGCAATCAATTTCCGGGCGGCATCGGTACCAGAGGCACCTTTGCCTTCCACTACCGTGTTCTGAAACAGACTGTATTCATCCGTCTGGGGATCCCATAGCCAGAAATACGAACAATGTCCGAAACGCTGACCCAGCCTGGAGGCGGTGCTGGGGCTCATGGCTGCCACTGCCAGCAGATTCCCCGGCCGGTTTCCCTTTTGCCCCGCCGGTATATTAAGCCCGGCATCATAGTATTCACAATCTTGCCTGGGAGCCAGTTTTTGATCCCGGCGTCGGCAATAACCATTCCCCAGGCAATAGCTCCCGCCTTCGATACGAATGCCTTTGCCATTGGTCAAAGCATCGGCGATTTTAGCATAGGCTTCCCCTAAAATTCGCTGAAAGGTCGGCCGGGATACCTGCATCATCCGGGCGCATTCCTCCTGCTCCAGATTAAGATGGCTCTTCAGACGGATCGCTTCCGCTTCTTCAATTTTTAAAACCACTTCTTCCAAATAGGAAGCGGGCACCCCCATGGGTTTATATACTTTTACCGGCGGTATACAAGCCACTCTTCTGCATTTTGCTTCCCGGGCCAAAGCCCATCACCTCCCGACCTGATAAAATGCACACCGGCCTTTTCATCGCCAAATGCCTGTGTAAAAACTTTTTTGCCTATTTTATAAAACGATGGTCAGATTTTCTTTCTGCCACTTCTTTACGCTCTGCCGTCATCCATCCGCTGGCGGCCTCCTCGGGGCAGTCAAATGCCTTTATAAAGGGCTTGATATCCAGCAGAGGAGTACCGTCCAATATATCCACTCCCCGGATTCGCAGTCGGTTTTCTTCCACCGAGAGCAATTCCACAATGGATAATCCCAGTTGGGAAGGCCGGACCGGGGACCGGGTGGCAAAAATCCCGCGGGGCACCGTATCCATGAAGGGTATCACCGTAAGTTTCGCGGGGGCGGCCTGATGCAAATGATATATCAAGTATATATGACTGAAACCATCCAGATCTTTGAGCCCTTCCTGAAATTGGGGGGCAACGATGACCTCCCCGATGACCTCCTTCGCTCCGCAGGGCTGGATTGGCATGCCCTGCAGCTGGGTGAAAGGAGTTCTGATGATCCCGATATAATCACTGGTGTATTGTGCCATTATTTCCTGGTCCCCTTTGACAGCTGATAATTTATTATACTGTATTTTAGTGTCCACATTCATCATGATGCTGGTGCTCATGACAAACTGAACCAGTGGATTTTAATTCCCCTTTCAGGTATTCTTCGGCAGCAGTCCTGGCATCTCCCCGGGCCCCGACGATGACTTCGATATTGTTTTCATTGAACAAATCGATGGCGCCGCCGCCCATGCCGCCGGAAATAATTACATCGACTCCCTGCTCATGAAGGAATACCGGCAGAAACCCGGGTTTGTGACCGGGATTGGGTACTGATTCATCCTTAACGATCTGACCGTTATCGGCCACATAAATATTAAATTTCTCACAATGTCCAAAATGTTCTGCCACCTGGTTATTATCGCTCGCAACTGCTATCTTCAATTCATTTCCTCCTTCTCTTTCGATTATCACTGCTGGAGCAGGTTTGGCTGCCTTTCTTGCTGGTATTTCTTCGGCCAGCATTTTCTCCAGGATATCAGCTATGCGCTCCAGTCTTTCACCTTCATAATTTTCAATGTTTCCATTGTCACTGGCAACGGCCAGTTCAGGATCCAGAGGCAAAACAGATAAGATCTCCAGATCGTGGCGACGGGCAATTTTATCGATATGACTGTCCCCGAATATTTTATGATCCTTACCACAATCCGGGCACTGGAAATAGGCCATGTTTTCTACCAAACCGATAATGGGAATATTCATTTTTTCCGCCATTTTCACTGCCTTGGAGACGATCATGGAAACCAATTCCTGAGGTGAGGTAACGATGATTATGCCATCGACCCGGATGGATTGAAATACGGTAAGAGGTACATCTCCCGTCCCCGGCGGCATATCGATAAACATGAAATCCACATTCTCCCATATGACATCAGTCCAGAACTGTTTGACAGCACCAGCAATGATAGGGCCCCTCCAGATGACCGGATCAGTGTCATTTTCCAGCAATAGATTGACGGAAATGATATCGATCCCGGTAGATGTTTTCATGGGATAAAGACCCGCTTCGCTCCCCTGAGCCATTCCTGAAACTCCAAAAGCTTTTGGTATCGAAGGGCCAGTTATATCTGCATCCAGAATAGCAGTATGATAACCCTTCCTCTTCATCATCACCGCCAGCATGGAGGTGACCAAGGATTTCCCCACTCCCCCTTTGCCGCTGATAACAGCTATGACCTTATTGATCTGGCTTCCTTCGTGGGGCTGTACAGTTAGATCCGGCATATTCCCGTTCATGAACTACTCACCTTCCCTTAAATTTCTTATTTTCACCGACAGGCATCATTTGATCCTGACCACATTCACATCAGGACCTGGCCTCCCTGGTTCCTCCAATATTGCCAGAGTCTGCTCCAGCACTTCCCGGACTGCCGTCCCTGACGGACATTCGATTTCAGCAATGCTTATCCCCTGGTTGACAGCTTTCACTGCCAGAGGATCAAAAGGGATCCTGCCGGCCAGTGGCAGCTTATTATCCCGACAATAAGCTTCGATTTTTTCTGTGTTAGCTGGATTGGTATCATATTTATTTATACAAACAGCGATTCTGGATTGAAATTGCTGCGCTGTTTTTATAATGCGTTCCATGTCACTGAACCCCGAAATGGAAGGTTCAGTCACGATTAAAACCATATCCACGCCGCTTAGTGAAGCGATTACCGGGCAGCCTATCCCCGGCGAACCATCAATGATGGCCAGCTCTACATCTTCCCTGGCAGCTGCCGTCATCTGGTTTTTCACTTCTGTAACCAGTAATCCTGACGTACCGCTGCCCATCCGCAGCTGAGCAGTGGAAAATACCCCCTCATCAACAAAGAGCATCATGTCACCGGCTACATAGGGATACAATTCTATCGCTCCCGCCGGACATATCGCTTCACAGACAGCGCAGCTCTCACAGGCATAATAGTCCACTTCGTATTCATCACTGTTCTCATCATAAAGGATAGCATTAAAACGGCAGTGCTCGCGGCATAAATCGCAGCTGGTGCATAATTCCATGTCGATACGGGCTTTGGGCATGCCCATATAATCAGATCTTCGGGGCTCAACTGTCTGGTTTATGACCAAATGCAGATTAGGTGCATCAACATCGCAATCGGCCAGAGCTCTGGCCTGCAGAATCTTAATAAATGCACTGGCAACCGTCGTCTTTCCCGTCCCCCCTTTACCGCTGAGAATCAATAGCTGCTGCATCTGGCACCTCCTTTAATACCTTCTGGAGCAATGAACTGAATAACTCCTGGTATTTGGCTTCCTCCCGGGCTGCAATCAGACCATTGGAGTTTACATAGCTTAATTCGTGATCAAAAGGAATCCTTCCCAGTATGGTAACACCATTTTCCCGGCAATATACCTCGGCAGGGTTTTCACCGGGCAGACATTTATTGAGTACTGCGCCATGGGGCTTGTTGAAAAGCTTGACCAGTTCGTGGACCATGGCCAGATTATGCACACCGAATAATGTGGGTTCCGCTACCATAATACAGTAATCAGCATCTTTTATGCTTTCCATGACTATACAGGCACTCCCTGGGGGGCAATCAATGAAAACTGTTCCTGCTTCCGGCAGTCCCTGCAATAGATTCTCAATGATGGGTATCCCTGCTGGCTCGCCGGTGTTCAATATGCCGGTGGCGACTTTGATATCTGCGGAGATCCCTCTTTGTATCACACCTATGTTTTTATCAATTTCTGTCAAAGCCTCTTCCGGACACAGCAAAGTGCATCCCCCGCAAGAATGGCAAATATCATCGAATATCCGCAATTTATCATTGAAATAGGCTAAGGCATTGAAACGGCAAAAATCAACGCAGATGCGGCATCCATTGCAGCGTTCATCATCCACCACAGGTATCTTGACGGCAATATTTTCACTGACGATCTGCCGGGGTTTAAAAAACAGATGTCCATTGGGTTCTTCCACATCACAATCTATGTAGGAAGAGCCGGTGGATACTGCGGCCAGATTCACTGAAACCAGGGTTTTACCGGTGCCGCCCTTGCCGCTTAATATGGCAATTTTCATCCTACTTTCCGCCATTGTTGTGCAAGCCGGCATGGATCTCATCCAGCAAGGATAATTTGCCGCCCTTGTATGCTTCAATATTATCCGGGATGGAATCACCTTCAGTTTTATATATTTTAATATCCGCACCCTTGATCACTTCCGCTGCGTTTTCACCGCAACGCGGGGTCAGCAAGACTTTGGCGCCACTGTCCACAACAGTTTGGCCAGCTTTGATACCGGCTCCTCCCTGACTGGAAGCCGCCGCGTTTTCAATAAACTCACCCTCTCCGGTTCCCGTATCATGAATAAGGAAATAGGGGGCCCGGCCAAATGATTTGCATATGCCTTTGTCCATCGCCCTTTCATTGGTTGGTATCGCCACTTTCATTGCTTTTCCTCCTAAAAATTTTATCCGGGCTATATTGTTCCCGGTTAGTGAACATATGCCCACATAAAATGCTACCCTGAGCTTTTTATCTTGTCAAGCTATTGATGGGTTTAAAATTCATCCCTTCGAATTACCAGGTCATAAAGTCTTTCAAATAATTATATTTAGTAATTGACATATGCCCACATACTTATTATGCTTATAGTTAATAACAGAATTCATTCTATTCCTCCTAATTTTCTTCCTTTTTAGAAGGACCCTGACTGCTCAAGCAAAACAGTTCGGGGAAGCCTCTCCGAACTGTTTTGTTTTTTTTGTCTTAATTTTTATAAATTTTCCACTGTTTCGATGAGGCGGTCAAAGGCCTCCTGTAGATTCTGCCGCTGAATCTGCCAGACTGTTTTCCCCAACCTAGGGAGATCATGGACTCTTTCACAGGCGGGAATGGGATCGGCGATCCTCTCAGGACCAAAATGTTCCGCCAGGGCAAATAGCTCCTGACTATTATGTTCCCATTCCTTGCTGTTCATTTTATTAGGAACAATAAGAGTGATCCCACCATTTTCTTCCGGCTTGCTCAGTAATATTTCTTCCCAGCCGGCTGTTTTTTCAACCTCTTCATCCCTGTTAAAATCAATGCAGACCAGCAAGTGGTCGTACTCCCCTATAAGGGTCTCACATTCCGCATCTTCTTCCGGGACCAAAAGCATATAATCGGCATCCTTTTCCATGGGCAGACCCATTGCCATGATTTCCAGTGAAGGTATCTGCACTGACTCCTCATCTTCCCTTGCCTTTTCCATAGCATTTTCCCTATGCAGACTATCCAGATAATCATGGAGTTTATGATTGCCCCTGGAAGCAGCGATCATGACCCGATACCCTTTCCTGACCAGTCCACTGCCCAGGTTCACTGCCAAAGTAGTCTGTCCGGCTCCCGGATGACTTGAAATGATAAGTATCTTTTTCATAGGTCCCCTCCTGTAAGACTCCTTTATTACTGGGGCAAAGTAAAACTAAAGGTGGTCCCTGCCCCCGGGCGGCTTTCCGCCCAGATCTTTCCTCCGTGAGCTTCCACATAACCTCTGGCAATGGCCAGCCCCAGCCCCATACCGCCCTCCAGACGGCTGCGGCTGTCATCAACCCGGTAAAAACGGTCAAAAACATGGGGCAGATCCCGCTCACTGATTCCAGGTCCATTATCAGTAATGGAAAACAGCAGTCGGCCCTGATCCCGTTTCAAGGATAAGGTTACAATGCCGCCGCTGCCAGCATGATGGACAGCATTGGCCAGCAGATTAAGCAGTATTTGTAATAAGCGGTCCTGATCAGCCGTTATTTGCGAGATATCATTTTCCACTTCAATAGTAAATACAATTCCTTTATCCTGAGCAGCGAAACTTACCGGGTGCAGCCGGTCCATTAACTCGGAAAGCGCAAAAGAAGCTGCCGTTATGGAGAGTGCTTGATTTTCCACCAGGGACAGATTGTCAAGGTCCTTTACCAGCCGTGATAGTCTTATGACTTCGTCTAGAAGCAATGTGACATTTTCATTATCGTCGGGGATACTACCGGCCTGCATCCCTTCCAGCTGGCCCCGGAGCAGGGTCAGGGGTGTCCGTAATTCATGGGAGATATCAGCAGTCAAACGACGCCGCCGGGCTTCTGCTTCCTCCAGATTCCCGGCCATTTTGTTAAAATCATTTGCCAGCTGCACAAACTCCTGATCCCCAGTCAAATCAACCCGTTTATCCAGCTGCCCTTGAGCTACCTGATGGATGGCAGTGGATAATTCCCCCAGGGGGGCACTGACTCTTTTGCCCAGGACCAGCCCCAGCAGCAAGGCAAACACCCCCATAAACAGGGCTATAAACCCTGCATTAAATGTCAGTTTGCTGATAAAATCGTTTTCCAAAGATGCCAGCCCAGTTCCCAGTGGGCTCACTATATATAAAACACCTCGGGGTTCATTATCGACCTTTATGATTTCGGAACTGGCATCATTCAAGTCGATCTGTACCTTTTTTCCGGTCAGCAAACCACTGCTATCTGCTACTACCGTCATTTGCATATCAGTAACGATCAGGCGCTGTCCCAGTTTCGATTTCATCGGCATCATTGCACCGCCCCGACGTTTCCCCATCCCTTGCCCCATACTGTTTCCGGCCGGGCTGGATCCCAGGAATTCCTGCAGACCTTCCGGCCCCTTCGATGCATAATACTCGCTTACCACTGGCAGCCATTGATCAAGGGTCGCCTGATCATAAAGCCTGATGTAATCAGTAAACAATTGGCGGGTGATCAGCAGCATCAAAAATGTTGTAATAATGACTGCTAATACCGTTATAACTATCAATGTCCCGGTAATTTTATTTGCCAGCGCTGATTTAGCCATTCTCATTCTCCTGAAGTCAATTTATAGCCGATGCCGTAGACGGTTTTGATACTCACCTGACTGGCGGCGGCGGCCTCCATTTTATGCCGGATATTGCTTATATGGGTATCGACTGTCCTTTCATAACCTTCATACATATCTCCGAAGATCCGCTCTAAAATATACAGCCGGGAGAAGACCTGTCCTGGATTTCCGGCTAATAGCACAAGAATCTTAAATTCACTGGCAGTAAGCTGCATCAAAGTGTCGCCGATAAAAGCCTCCATCCGCTCGGGATCAAGGCGCAGATCGTGGTATGACACCAATGTGCTTTGCTCCTGCGGGCGGCTGCGGCGCAGAACTGCTTTTATGCGGGCACTGAGCTCCCGCGGCGAAAAGGGTTTGGTCATATAATCATCAGCCCCCAGCTCCAGGCCCAGTAATTTATCGATTTCATCTGCCCGGGCTGTCAGGATGATAACCGGGGTATCATGCTTTTGTCTGATTTTCTTCAGGACTTCCCATCCCGATAATCCGGGCAGCATCAGATCCAGGACCAGCAGATCAGGTTTGATCTCCCGCCAGTAATGTAAGGCTTCAGCTCCATCCGCCGCCGGGACCACTTTGTAACCTTCCTGTTCAAGGTGTAAAGCTATCATGTCACGAAGCTTTTTTTCATCTTCTGCCAGCAAAATAACTGTTTCCACTAAAACACGGCCCCCTTTATGGTTACAAGGACATCCGCACACTGGTCTTGTTTATCATAAGTATAACACTTAAGCTAAAACGAATTCCCCACCGCTAAATTTCCCTCTCCCGGCTTTCCGGATCCAGGGCTGAATAAAACCAACAAGCCCCGCTGTCAAATATGGTCGACTGAAGCGGAGCTTGCTCGCAGATTCTTATTTTTTGGTCAGGACATCCAGCCCCAGGCAGCTAAATAAAGGATTACTGAATGTAGGGGCAATTGCCCTGATTGCCGCCCATTCCTCTGCCCATGCCTTTACCTTGTCCCTGTCCCTGACCCTGGCCCATTCCCTGACCCTGGCCTTGATTTCTTTTTTCTCCGTCTTCTCTGGCATAGCCCATTCCTGATTTATTGGGGCCGGCAGAAGTCCTTTCCATATTTGTTTTGATTTTCTCCTGCATATTCGTTACGCATTTTTCATATTGCAGTTCAGTGATCTTATTTTCCGCTTTAAGCTTCTGAAGTACAGCGGTACGTTCAGCTGCGACCTTGTCGATGACATCCCGGGGGCTTACTCCTTCGTTTTCCGCAATAGCGGCAAAAGATTTCCCTTCCTGCCTCAGTACACAGATTTCATCCTGGCTCAGGCCGGTCAATTCCGCAACAGCCTTCAGCATTGTCTGAGCTCGCTGCTGTCCAGCCATGATCCCCTGGCGCAAAACCTCTTTAGTTTCAGATGGACCGCCGGCAGCAATGGCATTAAGGGCCAAACCGCCTAACAACAATGAAATTACCATAACAACTACTAACATCGGTTTATTTTTCATCATTTCTGCCTCCTTCCAGGATCGTATCGATCCCAGTTCCTATGATATGAAACTACTATGAGGATAATATCAAAAAATCTTTAAGAAATTGTCAAGATTTAGCTTGCTTAATCCGGTCTTTTCCCCAAAGCCAGAAATACAGTAAAGGTTTTTTTATCTCTTTCGACACCAATAATGTAGATGCCTGGATATGAGGGTTAAAGATGACCCGGGAAATCTATCCCGGGGCCTAAAGAAAAACACTGTCCCTTTTAAGACAGTGTTTTCGTTTTAGCATCAACTAAAGACTACTTGCCTAATTCTTCTGCCAGTGCCCGGCTTTTTTCCGATAGAATTATGGCTAATCCAGCGGCATCCTTGTTTTTACCCAAAATAAGTGATGATGCCAATTCGGCTATGATATTTTTTATTTCAAAAAACAGCTTGGTTATCATAAATCACCCTCCACTCGCTGCTGCCAAAATTTATTACCTTTTAAATATATATTTATTCTAATATATATACTCATTTTTAACAATATAACTTTCATTTCGTCAGCAAATAATTCGTCCGCAGCTTATGGCGATATACCCCATTATTTCGCAGAACGCTATTCTTATTTTCCGCCAGTTTTCGCCATTATCCTTGCTGCAATAGCTTTTATGTCAGGTGAGTCATAGTTTTCAATTTGCCCCTGGTCAACGGCCTGGTTCAGCACTGCATCCCAGGGAAGTCCGCCTAAATAATCGATGTCATTGTCGCGGGCAACTTTTTCTCCCTGGCTTTCCCCGAATATTTGTAATTTCTCCTGACAATGACTGCAAATGGCATAGCTCATGTTCTCCACCAGTCCCAATATGGGGATCGACATTTTCTTCGCCATATTGATGGTCTTTTTAACCACCATTACTGCCAGCTCCTGGGGTGATGAAACTATGACAATACCTTTCACCGGCAGGGTCTGCATAACTGTAAGGGGAACATCACCGGTTCCCGGCGGCAGGTCTACCACCAGATAGTCCAGGTCCCGCCAGTCGACTTCTTCCCAGAATTGTTTTACGGCACCAGCCAGAATCGGCCCTCTCCAGATAACCGGGTCATCTTCCCGGGGTAAAAAGAAATTGATGGATATCAGTTTGATCCCCAATTTAGTCACCGGCGGGATGATGCCATATTCTGATCCTTGCAGCTGAATATCCTTCAGCCCAAAGGCTCGCGGCTGACTGGGTCCAGTTATGTCCGCATCCAGAACCCCAACTTTATTTCCTTGCCGGGCCAATTCACTGGCAATCAGACCCGTGACGGAAGATTTCCCCACACCACCCTTACCGCTCATAACCACGATCACGTTTTTGATACTGTTTAATGAGCCGATCAGGCTTTTTTCAATTTCCACTGCTCCATCGCAATCATTTGGGTCAATATTGCATGAGCCGCTGGAAGCACAGGATTTACATGCATCAGACATTATAGGTCCCCCTTTAAATTATTTTACTGCTTGAGTATTTTGCATAATCCCATTACTCTCATCCTAAGCATTAGCAACGTAATGCTGGCAGTACATTGTTGTCCCTGTAATGGAGCTGCATTAATCGTGCTGCGGGCAGCAATAAAAAATATATTATGCAAAACCCTCCATCATATGATCCTTTTTTCATAATGATTACTCTATAATTCTATCTGATTACCTTTTATATTCAACAGATTACCTGATTTTATCCAGCAAACCCTTAAAAGCCTCCTCAAAATGCCGATTTTCCCTGGCCGACCTTTTGCGGGGATTGATATGCTTGCCACCGGACTGTCTGGCTTTGGCATTCAGGTATCTCTGGGTCAGCAGTATATCGATATTCTGCTCGGTATATACTTTGCCGCTGGGACTAACCGCCACGGCACCTTTGCCCAGAACAATGGAAGCCAGTCCATAATCCTGAGTAACGATGATATCACCCGGTTCAGTCATATTCACAATAGTTATATCGGCAGCCTCAGCTACTTTATCCACTGCTATCGTTTCCGCATAATCACTATTGATTTGATGACTGTAATTTGACACCATTATTACTTTTATCTGGCGGCGCCGGGCCAGGTCTTCGATAATCTTCTTGACCGGGCAGGCATCTGCATCGACGATAATCTTCACACCAGCCTCCAATCTTTACCTTTTTTATGATATTAGAAGATAAACCCCTCTTTTTCTTGCTATTTTATCATATAAATCGTTCAAACGTGATGTTTCTGCCCACCGAAATGAATTGGACATGTTGTTTTGCCTGATAGTAGTGTAAGCTATTCATAGGTCTATCGTATTATATTTAAGTAATTGGGGAGCTGGAGATTTTGGTAAGTGACGAGTTGTTAGCGTCCAGGGCTTTGCAAGGTGATATCGACGCTTTTGAAGAATTGGTCAATAAATATAAAAAATCTGTATTTGCCATAGTATATAGGATCATAGGTCAATATCAGGAAGCAGAAGATATCGCCCAGGAAGTCTTTTTGACCGTCTATGAAAAACTATATCAATTCGATATGGGCAAAAAATTTGCCCCCTGGATACATAAAATCGCTGTAAATACTGCCATCAGCGCTTTAAGAAAAAAGAAAAAAGTGATCAACATCAGTTTTGATGAGACCTATATCCAGGATGATACCAGCGGGGACTCTGAAGATCCCCAGGTATATTTTGAGCGCAATGAATTAAGCAGTTTTATCAATGAAGTTATAATGGAACTGCCGGAAAGTTATAGAATCATCATCGCCCTGCGTTACCAGATGGATTATACCAATGGTGAGATCGCTGAGTCCCTGGGCATAAGCAAGGAGAATGTCGAGGTCAAGGTGCATCGGGCCAGGAAAGCCATGCGCAATCTATATATGAAAAAGATAAAGGAAAGGGGGCTGCCGGATGAATTGCCAGCAAGCAGATAAATATATATATGCATACTGTGATGCCCGGTTGTCCCCTGAATTAGTGCGGGAATTCGAGGAACATCTGCTGGGTTGTGAAGAATGCCGTGATCTGTTGGTTTTAATCCGTTTGGAGAATGAGGCCTTACTGGAAGCACTGACGGCTGATAATCTCCCTCTGGATGATCAATTTACTGCCCGGGTGATGGCAGCCCTTCCCGCTGCCGCCCAAAATATGGTCCCGGATAATACGCCGGGAATCAAACCCGCCCGTTTCTGGCGTCCGGCTTTTTACCTGGCCGCCACTGCCGCTGTGGTTTTATTGCTGACTGCAGTTACCCCGGGCTGGTTTGATAATTTCAAACAGGTTCCCCAGACTGATATAGCGGTGAATGACACCGGTCTGCTCCAGCAACAGTCAGCTTCCTCACCCCTGATGGTTAAGGAAGAAGCGATGACTGACTCCGGGGAAAATTATGATGTTGCCGCCGAAGCTGACATACTCTTAGATTCTATTGCTGATTATGACGACACTCGCGCTCCCTGGCAAGATACTGATAATAATAACAAACAGCAAACCAATCCCCATCTACAGGTGGCCATGGCCGATGAGGCACTGTTCCAGTCCGAAGCAGCACCAATGCTGCGGGATGGCACTGCTATGGCCAAGGAAGCCCATCTGACTGAGTTTATGGAGAGCCCCTATCGTTATCGTACTTATTCCGTTAATCTGGTCAAACCAGTTCATAATTTACAGCTGGTCCCAGAAAATCTGCCGGCCAATTATGAATTAAAACCCAATGGCACTGACATGTTTGTTTACACGGATAAAAATGGTGAAAATACTGTTAAAATTGTCATCAAACCTTATGCAGTCAGCGACAGCGATTTACAGGGTGCAGCAGAAGAAGAAATGTCAAAAATAAAGGCTGCGCCTGAACCCCTGCTCCAGCATCTGGAAGTCATCACCCAGTATGAAGAAAACGAATATCTGGTCAGCCTGGAAAGCGATCTGGACCGCGAAGAGCTGCTGGATCTGGCCAGTAATATACAATTAAACCTGGCCCCGTAAATAAACCTTTTCATAAAATAAAAACCCCTGGTAATGGCGTTTAATATGCGTCATTCCAGGGGATTTTTGCTTTTTAATCATACGCTGCCCGGATTTAAGATGCTATGATCCCTTCTTCATAATGGGAAAACTGCATGGAAAATCCCGCCCGGCCCTGGGTCAGGGAACGCAGGGTGGTGGAATAGCCGAACAGTTCCACCAGAGGCACACAGCTTCTGATGATCTGTGTATTATTTTCCATTTCCATCGATTCCAGACGCCCCCGCATATTGCTGATATTGCTGATAATATTGCCGGTGAACTCTTCCGGCGAGGTGATTTCCAGTTTCATTACCGGCTCTAAAAGTTTGGGCCCGGCTTTTTTCAAACAATCCCTGGTGGCGATCATGGCTGCAGTTCTAAAGGCCATCTCCGACGAATCCACCTCGTGGAAAGAACCATCCAGCAAAGTGGCTTTGACATTCACCACCGGAAAACCCTGCAGGATCCCTTCCATGAGGGCCTGTTTGATACCGGATTCCACTGCCGGTATATACTCCCGGGGGATGGCACCGCCGACGATCTTGCTAACAAACTCGAAACTCTCTTCAGCGGGTTCCAGACGCAGAACGATATGGGCAAATTGTCCCTTGCCGCCGGTTTGTTTCACATAGCGGGTGACCTGTTCGGCACTCTGGCTTATGGTTTCTTTATAAGCTACCTGGGGCTGACCAACATTAAAATCCACCATGAATTCTTTGGCCAGTCTTTCTGCTACAATCTCCAGATGCAGTTCCCCCATCCCCGAGATCAGGGTTTGACCGGTCTCCTGATTATACATCACCTTAAAGGTCGGGTCCTCAGAAGCCAGTTTGGCCAGGGCTTCGCCCAGCTTGCTCTGGTCATTTTGTGTTTTAGGTTCAATGGCGATCTGAATTACCGGCTCCGGAAATGCGATGGATTCCAGCAGGATATTATGACCTTCTTCGCAAAGGGTGTCCCCGGTGCTGACATCTTTTAAGCCGATAAATGCTACTATATCCCCGGCCGACACCTGGCTGATCTCTTCCCTATGATTAGCATGCATCTTGACCAGGCGTCCCACCCGCTCTTTTTTGGTTTTGCTGCTGTTAATCACATAGCTGCCCGCTTTTACTGTACCGGAATAGACCCGGGCAAAAGCCAATTTACCCACATGTCGGTCACTGACAATTTTAAAGATCAAGGCAGCAAAAGGCTCCCCAGCATCAGGAACAATATCAAGTGTTTCTTCACTGCCCGGTATAATGCCGGCAGCATTCTTACCGTCCAATGGTGAAGGCAGATAGCTGACAATGGAATCCAGAAGCAATTGTACCCCGATATTGCGGTAAGAACTTCCACACAGTGTCGGTACGATCTGACCCGCTACCGTACTATTACGGATGGATCCGTAAATCATCTCTTCCGGAATGGCTTCATTATTAAAATATAGTTCCAGCAGCTCTTCATCGTTTTCGGCCAGGCCTTCGATCATGGTATTGCGCCAGGTTTCCGCTTCCGTTAAATAGCGTTCCGGGATCTCTGTTTCCAGCACATCATGTCCCAGTTTGCCGCCGAAAGTATAGTATTTCATTTTTATCAAGTCGATGATGCCCATGAAATCATCGTCATCATGGACCGGCAGTGAAATAACCAGCGGATTAGCCCCCAGACGATTTTCAATCTGTTCAGTGACTCTGAAAAAGTCAGCACCCACTGCATCCATTTTATTGATGTAAGCGATGCGCGGAACCCGATATTTATCCGCCTGACGCCAGACGGTTTCCGATTGAGGTTCAACACCGCCTTTACTGCAGAATATGACCACGACCCCGTCCAGGATCCGCAAACTGCGCTCCACCTCGGCAGTAAAGTCCACATGGCCAGGCGTGTCTATGATGTTGATGGTTTTCCCCTGCCAGGAGCAAGTGGTAGCAGCAGAAGCTACTGTGATCCCTCGTTCCTTTTCGTAGGAGAGGAAGTCCATAACGCTTGATCCCTCATGAGTCTCCCCCATTTTATGGGTCAAGCCGGTATAATATAGTATTCTTTCCGTTGTGGTAGTTTTTCCCGCATCGATGTGGGCAATAATACCGATATTTCTCAAGTTTTCAAGTTGCACTTGTTTCCACTCCTTCATTATTCAAGACATTTATCCAAAAAAATAGCGGCAGCTGCTCATGCAATGCCGATATTCTATCATTTTCGAATATTATATACTCGGTCATTCCGAAATATTATTTTAGTAAACTTCAGCTGACTTGTCAACTTTTTTGTCTTTTTTTAGGACAATCCCAATGCCCGGCCTCTGTCCCTTGGCCCCCGAGCCGATAGAGGCGTCGGCCCGCCTCAATGGCTTAGCGGTAGCCTAGCAGTAGTTGGGCAATAGCTAAGCAGTAGTTGAGCGATAGCTAAGCAGTTGTCGAGCGATAGGAAAAATGGGATATGAAGCAAACACTGCCGCGCGGGTTCCTCCTCTGCCCCAGCCTCTAACAGCATATAACAGCAGGAGCAGATCCTTGTGTGGAGGAAAAGAGATAAAGGCGAGGGTCCACCCACCAGAGATCTCCATAGTAAAAGCCCTTTGTCAGAGTGAAGCCTTGCTCCTTACCACCAGCAGAAGACCGGGCTTTTCCGGAATACAATGATTGCTCCTGCAACGGATGGAGCCCGCCATGGGGACAGACCCCTATCTTCCCTTCGGCTCCGCTTCGCTCCGGACAATGGTTCAGTCCCCAATCCCCTGGCTGCCTGGCCACAATGACACACCCCGCATCTACGCAGTTTCGCCTCTAACAGCATATAACAGCAGGGGCAGATCCTTGTGTGGAGGAAAAGAGATAAAGGCGAGGGTCCACCCACCGGAGACCTCCATAGTAAAAGCCCTTTGTCAGAGTGAAGCCTTGCTCCTTACCACCAGCAGAAGACCGGGCTTTTCCGGAATACAATGATTGCTCCTGCAGCACATACTCACGCCACCTGGGCAATGCAAAACAGCAGCACCTGCTGAAGGTGCTGCTGTTATGTTATATGTTCTAAATCTATTTGCCTTTAAATTCCGGTTTACGTTTTTCGAAAAAAGAATTGATGGCTTCGGTCTGGTCTTCAGTGCCGCAGCAGAATACCGACTGGGCTTGTTCAAAGGCCAACCCTGCTGCCAGGCTGCTTTCATTGGCCAGATTGATGCCCCGTTTGGCAAAGCGGATAGCCATAGGCGGCATTCCGGCCATTCTACGGGCCAGCTTGAATGCCCTTTCCTCCAGTTTATCCCGGGGAACCACGATTTCCACCAGTCCAATCTCTTTGGCCTCTGCTGCATCCAGCTCTTCACAGCCCAGAATGAGCCTTTTGGCCTGCCCCAATCCTACCAGCTGGGTTAGTCTTACTGTACCGCCCATGTCCGGTGATAAACCAAAGCGCACTTCAGGGATGGAAATTCTTAAATCATCGGAGGCTACTCGAATATCGCAGCCTAAAATCATTTCCACCGCAGAGCCGTAGCAAATCCCATGGACAGCAGCCACTACGGGGATATGCCATTCCTGCCACCGGCCGTATAAACGCTGCAGGAAGTTTAAATTTTCTGCGACAAATTGGGAATCGATGGTGTTAAGTAATTTCAAATCAATGCCGGCTGAAAAATGCGGGCCATTGGCCTTGATGAGGACGGCACGTATTGACGGATCGGCCTCGATTTTATTCTGCAATTCATGCAGTTCGGCAAATAATTTGTCATCGACAATGTTCATAGCTTCCGGGTGATTTAAAGTCAAAATTGCAACATTGTCAACGATTTCAAAAAGAAACCAGTCATTGTTGGCCATTATACTACCTCCTTAATGCTCAGTCATTATACCTAGCATACTTTTGGATATTTAGTTTGTCAATTAAATTTCCCCGGCGAAGATATTTTGTTTCGTAATATGTCTTCTATTTGACCAGAGCTGAGATAGCTTTGAACTCCGGAGTGCCAGATCTCTTCAATAAATCGAAAACTGCTGTCTCTGCAGTAGTTATTACTGCCCCAGTCTCCTTCATCAACTGCAATCCATTCTCATAGTTTTCATCGAAACGGGAACACACCGCGTCTTTGATCAAATGGACCTGATAGCCTGCTTCCTGCAGATCGCGGGTGGTTTGGAACACACATATATGGGTTTCACTGCCAGTGACTAAAATGGTTTTGCGCTCCCATTGCCGCAAAATATCCCAGAGCCCATCGGTGCAGGCGGTAAAGGTGGTCTTATCCATATACTGGTGCGGGGGCAGGTGCTGGGCAACAACATCCACCGTCGGACCCAGACCCTGGGGATATTGTTCGGTAACGATCACCGGTATATCCAATTGTTTGGCCGTTTCCAGCAATAGATTAATATTGGCATATACTCTTTCCTTATCTTTCATGGCAGCCATAAGTTTATCCTGTACATCGATCACCATCAATATCGTATCTGCGGACTCCAGCTTGAATTTGGTCATATAGTTGTTTCCTCCTTTATTACTGTGATTTTAATGCCATATAATATTAGTGCATGAATAACTAAATCCCCTGGCCCCAATATAGATATTGACCTTGAACTCCGGACTTTTTACTCTTCAGTGAACAGAGCTTTAACTATCGGAGCAAAAACCATCTGGGCAACTTTTTGCCCGGGCAGGATTTTGATGGGTTTATCGGTTACATTGAGCAAAAGCACACTTAATTCGCCAATATGTTCAGCGTCAATAGTTCCCGGAGCATTAGCCACCACGATGCCTTTGCGGGCCATACCGGCACGGCTGCGGATCTGGGCCTCATATCCGGCGGGAATCCTTAAAGCAAATCCGGTGGACAAAGATTTAACTTCATGGGGGTACAATACAATTTCATCCTGTAAAGCCACACTTATGTCACAGCCGGCGGCTCCCTTTGTATCATAATCGGGTATTTTGGCCCAATCAACCATTTTGCTGAAACCTACTTCAATCTTTTCCAAAGCAACGACCTCCTTTATAAATATTTTTGCTGCTCATCCTTATTTTAGAATAATATATCCATATTTAATACCATATAAAAGTATTTTTTCCGATATTGCTTGTTATGGGGTTAAAAAACAAACCTCCGGCTGCCTTCTTTGAGGCCGCTGTCCGGAGGTTTGCCTAAAACTCTGTCAATGAAACAGGTATTAGGGGTTCATGGTGTAAACATCTACCAGGCTATATACCTGCTCATTGAGTACCTTTTCAAATTCATCCAGATTGGGTACCGGCCGTTTGACCATCTTCATGATCTTTTCCAGCTGTTCATCACTATTGATGGGTTTCCCATACAGATCGATAGCAAAGGAGGTAAAATCCCTGATGAAAACATCAAACATTTGGTTCATTATATGATCAGGAACTTTTTCCATGTTGGCACTTTCAATAATCAACTGACCGTATGCTACCATGGTGAACAGCTCACCAACTGCCAGCAGATAGTCAAAATCTTCCATTTGTTTTGCCAGTCCGGCACCGGAAACCATGAGGTATTCCTTGTAGGCTTCAATCTGTTCCAGATATACCTTGACATTGGGCAGATGGGCCCGGGTCTGATAAGCGATATTGAAATCATGGAACTTGGTCCGGGCATAACCGCGGGTTTTCCCCTGGGCAAACATGAAATCATCATTGCGGTTATCAGTGATTCTGCCTACCTCTTCAAATTCAGCCGGTGCAAACATATAACTGGGGATGAGCTTGGCGATCAGGGCCATGTTTACATGCCTGGTCCCTTCCAGTTTGGGATATCCCCGGAGTTCAACAACGGCCTGCTCAAAATACATATCCTTTTCAAAGCCTTTGGCGGCAATGATATCCCACAGTAGTTCGTGGACAATTTCTCCCTGGATGGAGACCTTCATTTTCATAATGGGATTGTAAAGGAGAAAGCGTTTGTCATTTTCATTGGCCACCCGCATATAATCAGTGGCCCGCAATCCGAAGAGTTTCATTCCGATAAGCCGCAGCCAGGAATCGACGAAAAGTCTTTGGACGTGAGCAAAATCGGTTACCTTCTTGCCATAGAGGTTACGGTGGTAGGCATGGTTCAATGCTTCATAAAAAGAATGGGTAACTATGCCGGTCGCTCCGGAACCAATATTGAATTTGCAGACATTGATGGTGTTAAGCATATCATCCCAGGCTTTGGGACCGATGGTGCAGATATCGTCTTTGGTGATGGGATAGTCGTGCAGCTCAAATTCCGCAACGTACTGCTGGTTGTAATCCACCACGTTTTTAATCAGCCGGTAATTGGGATGGGCAGAGTCCACCACAAAGAATACATAATCACCGGTATCCGCCATTTTACCAAATACGGATACTGTTGCCGCCACATTGCCATTGCCGATGTAATATTTACTGCCATTGGCTACATAGGTGCCGTCCTCTTTGGGGGTCAGTGTCATTTCGCTGGAATAGATGTCGGCACCATGCTCTTTTTCCGATAGGCCAAAAGCGCAAAAAGCGTTTTCTTTCATCTTTGCTATTGCCCGGTGTTTTACATCCTCATTGTCTCCCATTAGGACCGGATCCAGTCCCAGTGTGGAAACATGGTAGGCATACCAGTAGGCAGCGCCGTAAAATCCTGTTATTTCGGAGTATTCATACATCCGGTAGGTACTGTAATACTGGTCAGGATCATCACCATAGCCTTTGGGCAGGAACAGAGTCTCAAAATGCCGTTCCTCGGTGACAAACTTCTGGTAATCTTCCGAGAACTCTTTGTTGTGGAAGGACTCTTTGATAGCAGCCAGCCCTTTGTTTTCGAACCATTCGATGGTCTTGAGCATAATTTCTTTGGAACGCTCGTCGGGGTAACCGCGATCCCGGTACTTTTTCGGATTAAACAATAGGTTTTCCATAATAAACTCCTTTCTTTTATATATGTTTTTTATTTTACCTATTTTTGATCTAATAATGCTTAACGCTATTATAACAGAAATATTAATTTGTTTCGTAATTTCTTTAAGCGAAATATTATAAATTTCCTGCCCTTGTGACAGCTTCCGGCAACATTTTTTTAATTTCCTCCCGGTTAAATTCAGGGAAATCATTTTTTATTTGTTCAATTGTCACTTTTTCCAGAGATTTTTCCAGGGCCTCCCGGGCGTTGTGCAAATGCGGGCCGATAACATCATTGACCCTGCTCCCGATAGGGCAGCTTTGATTCTGATCATGGTGCAGGCCAAACAAAGCATTTTCCCCAGTCAACTCCACGGCCTGGTAAACATCGAGGAGGGTTATTTTATCAGCGGGACGCGTGAAAAGTATCCCACCGATACCTGGACTGACGGTAATGAGTCCTGCCTTTTTCAAATAACCCATGATCCGCCTGATCAAGGCCGGATTAGTATTAACACTTAAAGCCAGCAAATCACTGGTGACCTTAACTTCTTCCGGACACCAGGCACTGATCACCAGCATTTGTACTGCCACAGGAAACCGGCTGCTTAAACGCATCTTTTATCACCTCAGTTTATTTCTGCCGATTGCGGCAGTTTTTCTATCCGGCAGGGTATGCGTCGGTGCATGGGTGTACACATTTCGTCCCGATCGGTGCTGTGTACTAATTCATTGACATTAACGCCGTGTTTTCTTCCCTCATAGATCAACCCCTGCCCATGGCGGATATAAACACATCCAGGCGCAGCCAGGGGACTGATCTCCGCTTCGATTTCCACCGATGAAGCCCGGGTAGTTATGCGCACTATTTCCCCATCAGCAATTTCCATACGGTCAGCATCATCAGCATTTATGAGCATGGTCTGCCAGCGGCGCTTCTCATTCCAGGAGGGATCACGCATATTGCTGTTGGCCACTGTTTCATGATGGAGTCCGGCATGGAGGATAAGGGGATATTTGGCCGGCAATTTCATGTTCTCCAATTCGCTTTCAATGGTAGCGGCCTGGAGGGGTTCAATAAGCTCCTCAATTATAATGGCCAGTTTTTTATCCTCGGTGGCTAAAGAATCAAAATTGCTTCCCTGGTAACGGGCAATGATCAGTCCCTGGGGATTTTTTAATATATCATTGAAAATTGCCTCGGCCATGGTATGATCGGCAGGATAACCAACAGCAGCAGCGCCCTCTTTAAAATCCTGACCGTTGGTAGCCAGGATCCCGGCCAGCAGGGCCAGATGCACTGAACCCAGAGCCTTGCCCAGGGTCTCGGCCATAATGATGGGGGCCAGTCTGATATGCTGCTGGTTTTTCCCCAGATAGGCCCCCATGGCTCCCAGGTATTCAGTTATACCTTTTTCACCAGCTTCATAAAGGGCTGCCGGCAGTTCCGGCAAATATCCCATGGCTTTGATTAAATCCAGGATTATGGCTCCGTTTTCCCGGCTTTCCTCGCTCAATGGTTCCAGGATGGGCGGCCGCATCTGTACATAGAGCTCGGGATAAGAATAATTGAAACAGGTGGTATCGTACATTTCCATGTAGCTGCGGGCGGGCAGGACATAATCGCACAGCCTGGCCGTCTCGGTATAGGAGATCTCCAGACATACCGATAGATCCAGGGCGGCAAAAGCTTTTTCATATGCCAAGGTATCCGGATATGAGCGCAAAGGGTTGCAGCTGCTGACAATCAATGCCCGGGTGCGCTCTGGATGATCGTTTAATACCTCATCGGGGAAAATAGCCGGGGGAAACGAACCCAGAACGGGAAACATATCATGTTTGACAGTGCGCCAGGTTTTGGGATTACGTTCGTCGCTGTTGCTGCCCATGGGGAACAAAAACGCTGGAATCTTTTGTCCGCCATCCATGCAGAAGCGCCCGGTTATTGCCCTTATAATATGCAGCATATAGTTGTTTATAGTGGAATGGCGGTTCATATAAATACCCAGATCCTGATGGATGCTGGATTTAGTAAGGGCGATGAGCCGCGTGACTTCCAGTGTCTGTTCATAATCCAGGCCGCAGACCTCTTCAATAGCCCGCCGGGCATCAAAACCTGCAAACAGTGGTTTGATCTCGTCCCAGCCATTTACATGTTCCGTAATATAAGCTTTATTCTCCCAGCCCTGTTCGATAATTATGCTGATCATGGCTTTTAGCAGCATGACATCAGTGCCGGGACGCACCGCCAGATGGATATCCGCCCGCTGCGCTGTTTCTGAAACCCGGGGATCAATAACTATCAGGCGGCGATCAGGATCAGCTTTTATAGCCTTGATAAGCTCTCTGGTGCGAGGTTCCTGATGGCTCATCCAACCGTTCCAGCCCCAGGCCACAACGGTGTCTGCGTTATGTGAATCGGGGAGACTGATCAAAGGCTGCTTGCCCAGAACCCGACCATCTACCCAGAATATATTGGAAAATTCCTGGGCTAAAGCATTGTAAAAATAACGGGAGCCCAGAAGGCTTAATAGTCTGAGTCCCAGCCCGGCTTCCATCTGTCCGCCGGTATTGCCCCCGCCCATATAGGCAATGGCTTTGGGCCCATATTGTTCACGAATGGCTTTCATTTTATCGGCGATCTCCTGGATGGCTTGCTCCCAGCTGATCCGTTCATGCCTGTCCCCCACTTTTTTCAGGGGATAAGCGAGCCGATCGGTATTATGGATGTTGGAGGCAATGTTTAAGCCTTTGCGGCAGGTGTATCCCTGACTGCGGGGGTTGGATTTATCTCCTTTCACTCTGGCGATCCGGTTATCCTCCACCAGTATTTCCAATCCGCAGTTCTGGGCACAAAGAACGCAACCGGTCTTTTTCCATTCTCCCATTTCTTCTCTCCTTTCAAATGAATTCGCTATCCTTATTCTTGCTGTAACTAGTTTGGTTTCAACATAGCAAACCATTACTACATTGTCAATTTATATTTCGTGAGCCACATATGAAGTCTTTTATTCTTTTTCACTAATAAGAATGCCTTAATCAGATTACAGAAATACCTGCAAAATAACAAAGGTTAAGCATTTTTGCTTAACCCTTACTGTTAAATAAGAACAACTGGCAATGCAAAGTTAGCAGCAAATGCCAACTATGTCATAAGACCTTATTTAGAAACCACATACCAGGCCGTACGCATCAATATAGTTATTCAGCGGCAGTCTCCCCACCTATTACTATGTAGGTATATTCTAATACCCGGCCATTATCGAATTGGAAATGCACGACAAACTCAGTGTCATCGGGTACCACCGAAATCGGAATTGGCAGGAGATCTTCCAGGCCTCTTATTATCGTGATTTTTCCGGTGCCGTCACCATAATTCTCAACAGTATAGTCAACTCCTTCTACCGGGAAGAAATCAACTCCCAGTACCACAAGCCTGACTCCGAGTAATTCAGTTGCCGTCCCCCAAGTGAGATCCAAATCTATATCTAGCGGAGAATTTTTGTCTATATAACCACTGGCAGGGACTATCCCAGTCCCTTCGCCGGGCAATGAGTCGATGAACCCCGCATAATACTGCAGGATCATGGCGGCATCTTCAAGATCAACTACATCGTCATAGTTAACATCGGCAGCGTCCCATTGTTTATTCGTTAAAAAAAACCGTTCCTGGCAATAACGCAAAATCAGGATGGCATCGCCAGAATTGATCCTGCCATCACCATTTAAATCACCTTGATCAAGGCCTGCGGTAAATTCATGAAATGCTGCCAGGACTTCCGTTTCTTCGATGGTCCCTTTATCGGAGGAGATCGTTGCCAATACAGACCCTGGCCGGACGCCAATTCCGATATCTATGGCAAAGTATCCCCCCTCATCACTGCCAATATTGATCCGTCCAACGGAATCCGCGCTGGTATTGGCGCCGATAAATATTTTAAGGACCTGCTGGTCTTCCGGGTCAATGAGCCAGTTAAAGCTTGCTCCGGCTAATGACCAGGCTCCATATACAGTGTTTACATCATCGTCATTCCATACATACCCTTCCGGCAAAACTATTTCAATAATTTCATCGTTTTTAAAAGCTCCAACTACTTTCTCGGCTATTATTACGGTATCGATCATCCCGCCGGGTTCATAGATGTTTTTTGTACTTTTAACCAGGGTATAAACTCCACTTTCCCCGTATGCCGCTTGCGGGGCGGCGCTGAAAATCAATAATAATGCCAGCATGAAACAGGAATATTTTATTATATCACCTGTTTTTCTCATAATATTTCCTCCCTTCCCCTTATCAGCTTATCGGTTTAAAAGCGCTGCTGTTACTGTTACCGCTTCGGCTCTGGCGGCATTGTCCCGAGGTTTAAAAGTATTGTCCGGGTAACCGCTCATCAGTTTATTTTCGGTAACGGCAGCTATCCAGCCTCTTGCCCAGTCAGAAACTGTATCTGCATCATTAAAAATCAACTCTCCAGCCACAGTTTCCAGACCGGCAGCTTTTCCTATCATGACTGCCATCTGCTCCCGGGTTATGAGATCATCAGGACCAAATTCCTCATTATTATATCCGGCCACGATCCCTGCTGCCACTGCCGCCGCTATATATCCATGGGCCCAATGATCTGCAGTATCGGCAAAGGCCTGACCCTTGCCTTCTTGTAAATCAAGAGCCTTGACAATCATCAGAGCAAATTCAGCCCTTGTCACTGTATGGTCGGGGCGGAAAGTATTATCCGGATAGCCGGCAATTATGCCGGCGGCGACCAATTGCTGGATAGCAGCATTGGCCCAGTGGTTGTCTATGTCACACAGTGTTACCACCGGGGTGTTGATTGCCGGCGGTTTTTCATCCGGGATAACTTTAACACTGACAGCTAATTCCTCGGTTTTATTGCCTGCTTTAACAAGGATCTTTTTCAGGCTGGCATCCAGCAGACTACCGTTTGCAGGTAAAATCACAATGCCAGATCCGTCAAAATCCGCCAGCCCCACTTCTTTTTTGCTGCCATCTGAATAAACCAGATTTACTATCAAACCAGTCAGATCCAATGCTTCTCCTTCATCATACACAAGCTTTGCAGGCGGTGATTTGATCTCTATATTCGCTATATCTGAGATAACAGCAACGCTGGAACCCCCCCCGCCGCCGCCTCCGGAGTCAGATGATCCTTTTATGATTTTAACCTGACCGTCGGTCCTGTTAAGTGCTACAGGTCTGCCATCAATGTCAAATGCCTCTGCTGACAACCAGGAAACTGTCGTTACTCCGCCATTTGCTTTACTGTTCACTGTAAATGACAACACTGCCAGACTGCCGCTCGATGTTATTGCTTGGCTATCTGCCCAGACAATGAATACTTTATCTCCGCTTTCGCCATAATCAGGATTATAAGCCATAATCCCTGTCTTTATTGCAGTGCCAGCCTGAACCTCTGCTCCAGGTGTCAGGACATCAGGGTCGTATTGAATCAAAAACCCATATCCGGCTATGCCAACTGGTTCTTCAAGACTTATGGGGATTTTAACCGTTTCACCCGATGAGGCCTTCTCTATTGCACCAATCTTAACGGAGCCGTTGAGAACAGTGCCTCCGCTTCCGCCGGAACCTGTTCCTGCTACCCTTATATTTTGCTCAGCTGATTTGCCGCCATAGCTGACGGTTATCTTCCTATCACTCGTACCAAGGGCAGTATCTGGCGCATAGATATAGGCCAATATTATTGCGCTGGTTTCATCATCATAATAAGCAGTTACCTCCATACCCGCCGGATCAAAGAACTCACCTTTTTTATATTGGGTTTTTGTCGGCGCCTTCGTTATAGCTATGTAACTTATAGCTGCTTCAGCATCCGCTGTATTTACTGCAGTATAAAGCAACTCCGAATTGACCGGATCCGCCCCCTCGACATCTTCGGCCAGCACCATCGGCGACACAAACATCATAGTAAAAAGCAATGCCAGTGCACATATAAGAGCCACCGTCCTTTGTTTACATCTCCTTATTATTACCAAAACTTTTAACCCCCTTTTTTGTTAACCCTCCGCTATTTATAAACTGTAATTGCCGATCAGTTACAGAGTGATAAACTATTTCTATGTCAATTTATGCTATTCCTTTTAATATTTATTTATATTTTCTTTATTTTCCGACACTTTTTCCCTTTTGTACTTGGTATTATGTTTTTCACAGTTATTTCCTTTTCATCGCTGATCCCCCCTCCTGATCTAGTGTTGTTATAAACAGGAATTTGATTTAACCAGACGCCCCTCGGTTTAAATGGCAATCATAAAATTCCAGAAAAACAAAAAACCCCTGAGAACATTCAGAACTCAAGGGTTTGATAGCATATGGTGCGGTAGAAGGGACTTGAACCCCCACCTGCGTTAACAGACTAGAACCTGAATCTAGCGCGTCTGCCGATTCCGCCACTACCGCAAAGCTTGTTTCAGCAAGACAAATTATATTACAGAAGGTCCCCGGTTGTCAACCAGTATTGCAGGAACAAGATTAGTTTTTATTGGTAAAAGGACGGCAAGGTTCACCTTATTTAGCTGCCAGGCATTATTATCTTTCAGTACATTTATTTTTCAGATCGCAAATGGTTTTAGCGGTACATTTTCCAGTATTTTTTCCACTTCTTCATAACCGGTGGGAAAAGCGAAATTATAACGGGCCGGGAGAGCAAAAACATATTGGTTGTTGCGCCCCATCGCCCGGGGCCCTATAGGTGCTGCTCCAATATGGAAATCGCCCTGCTGTAATGCCAGCCATTGCCCGGTAGTAAACACCATGACCGGAATGTCCTGCCGCACATTGGTCTCTGTCCATTGGGGATGTCTGATTAAAAGCAGCGGCCCGCTGGCGGTGATTTCCCCGGAACCGACGGCTAAACCTTCCCATTCTTCCGTTATGACACTGTATCCCTGCCAGCTATCGGGTAAAGAAAAGCTAAAACCATATTGGCTGTTCTTATAAATGGCGGCCTCTGCTTCCCGGCTGGCTTCAGCTTTCATATCAGTAATCAGCCAGCGGTTGCCCAGGTTCTCAACCACCAAGGTTACTGGCTGTTTTGCAGCATAACCGCCTTTGACCATCTCAACGCTGGTCATTTCAATGATTTCGCCTTTTACTTCGTATTTTTGATCCGTCAATTTTTCCAATTTTAAAATATCGATTCGTTCCGGCCAGGGGCTGGAACTCACCCTGCCGGGAGCATTCTGCGGGTCATTTTGCCATTCAGTTAAAAGGGCCGGGGCAGCCAGTTCTCCATAGGTTTTCTGTAAACTCTCTTTTACAATATCCTGGGGTGCCATTAATGAAATATTTTTTAAGCTTCGGCCAAATTTATCCGTCAGTAATACCACTTGTGCTGCAGCAGAATCATTTGAACTGATTACTACAATGCGCCCTCCTTCATCCCATATGACATCTGCCCCCAGTGCTTCAGCAATCCACCTGACAGGCACCATGGTCCTGTCCTTAATGATCTGTGCCGGGACATCGGGTTTGATCTCCTGTCCATTAACGACCAGTTTTAACGGTTCGCTGGCAACAGCACCCGCAGTTAAAACCAACGCCAGCACCATACCTATAACACCTGCGCACCATTTTTTCTTCATTAATGTTCCCTCCTGCTGCCATCAAAATCAGATCCATTGTTTTGATTCTAATTATTTATATCATTGGCCATGATAAATTCTTACACTTCCGGTTGGTGAGAAAGGTATTATTTTATTTCCGCTTCTGGTCTAGCCTGGCTTAATTTCCTTTAATGCTTAAATCGCTGCCCTGTTTTTTAGTAATCTCCCCTTCTTCAGTGCCAGATCTGTTTTTCAAAAATACTAATGTAATTATGATACCAAGGACACAGGCGGCGCAGGCCAGCCATATGCTTTGACTGTAACCTGCGATCAGGGCATTATGGATTTGTTCGGCAGCGGCACCAGCCTGGACGGCTGTCTTCTGGGAATGTTCGGCCAATCTTGCCGCCAGGCCGGGGCCAATCAATGCCGCTATTCCGTATCCGGCATATAACAAACCATAATTGACTCCAAAATGACGGGTCCCGAAATAATCAGCACTGGCAACGGGAAATATGCCGAACAAACCGGCATAAGCCACTACTACCAGTGAAGCTGACAGGAGAAATGACAGGTAACTGGAGGTAAAGGGCAGCAAAAACAATCCCAGAGAACAGGTTATGAATAAAACTCCCAGGGCCTTGCGCTGCCCGACCCGGTCGGTCAAAATGCCAAAAGCCACACTGCCCACCCCATTTGGTATGGCCAGCAGGCTGACTGCCGATATAGCCAGGGTCCCGGATACTCCTGCGTAATAGACTGCAAATTGCTGGGCATTGCCCAGTATAATCAATCCGGAAATTCCTCCGAAAACAAATAACAACAGCAAAACATAAAAACGCCGATCAATAAGCATTTGCCCTGGTGTATGGCCTTTTTCGCCCGCAGTTTCATCATCTGCCGCAAGGTCTTGACCGGCAGGATTATTGATGAACTGTGCCATAATAGTCACTGCCAGCAGATAAATAAGGCCCAAGATTTTTAGTGTAGAGGCGATACTGCCCGTTGAATTGATTAAAGATGCTGCCAGGGGAGCAAAAGCGACACTGGCACCCCCGAAGGTTCCTGTCAATAATCCAGAGGCCAGGCCCCTTTGCCGCTGAGGAAACCATTTAAGGACACAGGCCAGGGCCACAAAGGAAAACCCGATACCCGCTCCGTTTAATAGACTGTAACCTATGATCAAACCCCACCAACTATCGGCAAAACCAGCCAGAATTGTTCCGCTGCCCATCATTATCCCGCCGGCAGTTACTACCCAGCGGGGGCCTATCCGGTCCTGCAGAAATCCTGAAGCAACAGTAACCAGGGCATAAGTTATCACCTGCAGGGAGAAGATCAGGGCAATGCTGCCCAATGACCATTCCGGGTGTTCCCTGGATATTTGCGCAGCTAAAACGCTCCACATATAAATCGAGCCCATGCATAAATAAATTACCAGCCCTGCCCCCAGAACTATAAAACGATTTGATTTCATATCGATTGCAAACTCCCTCTGCCTCTGCCCTGCCAGGTCTCCCTTTCATTAAATCTCCTGTCTATGAGGTTTAAGACTTCCCATTTGTTCAGGCTCCATTCCGGACCGATCAGGGTATTTCTCGGGCTGTCTCCGGTCAATCGGTGGATGACTACATCGGGGGACATCATTTCCAGGATGTCGACTACCAGATCAGCATATTCTTCCCGTGATAAATACTCGAAGGGTTTATCCTGATAAATCTCTGCCAGCGGCGTATCTTTCATCAAATGCAGCAAATGTATCTTTAACCCCTGCAGGGGCAAATCGGCCAGTGCCCGCCCGGTGTTTCTCATCATTTCAGGAGTCTCTTCCGGCAGCCCCAGTATAATATGGGCAACGGTCTGGATATTTCTGCTGCGCAAATTTTGCAGTGCCCGCAGAAAAACCTCATAATCATACTGAAGATTCATGGCCCGGGCCGTTGCAGAATGAATGGTCTGCAGACCCAACTCCACCCATAAATGGGTTTTTTGATTGAATTCATCCAGCAGCTGCAAGACTTCATCAGGGAGGCAGTCCGGACGGGTAGCAATGGCCAGCCCCACTACATCGGGCTGATTTAAGGCCGCTGAATAAACTGCACGTAAATGCTGGACCGGGGCATAGGTGTTGGAAAAGGCCTGAAAATAGGCGATATATTTTCCTGAGCGCCATTTTTTATGCATCACCATTTTCAGCTGGTCAAACTGGCGGGCCAGATTTTCCCCGCGCTCCCCGGCAAAATCCCCTGACCCTCGGCTGCTGCAGAAAAAACACCCTTGCCTGGACAGAGTGCCATCCCGGTTGGGACAGGTAAAACCCGCATCCAGAGGGATTTTAAACACCTTGGTGCCAAATATTCTTCTCATTTCCCAATTTAAACTGTGATAACTCTTATTGCCCCAGCATTGCGGATCTTCTACATACATCACTGCATAATTGCCCCTAATCTATTTACTGCAGGTATAATAGCACAAAATATTGTGGTGATGAACTCTCCGCCAAAAATGATTTGAACTGGCCGGGATTTAGTTTAAAATAGTTGTGGGGATATCAAATTGCGGGGGTAATTTTATTGTGCGATTTTTCTAAAATAGACTATGTGAAAATCACTTTGTTAATCACTTTTTTCACCGTTATCGGCCTGGTGGTCCTTTTTACCCAGCCGGCACTGCTCGTAGATTATCCCGAAAATGACACCATATTGACGGCGGAGGATTTTATCGTCAGAAGTGATACTGGTGAGGTCACAGTCGGCCTTTCATCCTGGGATCAGGTCATAGGGGTGTTCCCTGGAGGTGAAATTCTGGGGAAGAGCACTGTTTATCGTCCTTTATCCGACAATTGCCTGCTGCAGTTTACCAAAGAGGAAAATATCCTGGATAAAATGCATATCTATGGAGATTATCTGACAACCAGCCGGGGCATCAAAATTGGTGATCCCTTTGCTGATGTTGAGGCCCGCTACGGATCGGATTACACTAAAATGACCCGGGCGGACAGACAGGGCTATTTCGAGGCTATTTATGGCTGTGACGGTAATAATGATATTATCTTCCATGTTCAGGATCAAATGGTAGTGAAAATCATTCTGCAGCGAGGAATAAGCAGGGAATAAACAGGCAATTGATGTTGACGGTCTCTTTGACAGATGATAATATATATTAAATTATCCAGCTATATATCTCTTATCCAGAGTGGCAGAGGGACTGGCCCGATGAAGCCCGGCAACCAGCTTTAATGCATGGTGCTAATTCCTGCAGGCTATATGTCTGGCAGATAAGAGCGAGATTCGTTAACTTGCCTCTTTGTGTCAGACAAAGAGGTTTTATTTTGAGCGGGAGGTCTTACTTTGATTGAAATATCTAATCTTACTAAAATCTATAAAACTCCCCAGCATGATGTCCTGGCTCTGGATCAGGTCAGTTTGAAAATCAACAAGGGCGAAATTTTTGGCATTATTGGCTTGAGCGGTGCTGGCAAAAGTACCTTGATCAGGTGTATCAATATGCTGGAGAAGCCTACCAGCGGTTCCATCATGGTTGATGGACAGGTCATCACTTCTCTGGCTAAAAAGGATCTGCGCCAGACCCGGCAGAAGATTGGCATGATCTTCCAGCAGTTTAACCTGCTGTCATCACGCAGTGTTTTTGATAATATTATGTTTCCCCTGGAAATAAGTAAAGTACCAACAGTTGAAGCCCGGCAAAGAGTCCATGAATTACTGGAAATTGTCGGTTTGACTGATAAAGCCCAGGTTTATCCCGATCAGCTTTCCGGCGGGCAGAAACAGCGGGTAGGTATTGCCCGGGCACTGGCTAACCGGCCTAAATTGCTTTTATCCGATGAGGCTACTTCTGCCCTGGACCCGCAGACAACCAAATCCATCCTTACACTGTTGAAAGATATCAATCAACGGCTGGATCTGACCATTTTACTGATAACCCATGACATGAACGTGATCAAACAGGTTTGTGACAGAGTGGCAGTTATCGATAACGCTCAGATCGTAGAAACAGATGATGTGTTAAAGATTTTTTCCAATCCGGGTACACCCACTTCTAAAAGCTTCATCGATTCCATCGTTAAACAGGAAATCCCCGATGAGGTTTTCCGGCGGGGGTCTGTTAAAGCCGGGCGTCTGGTCAGAGCTTCCTTTATCGGTGAATCAGCCGGGGAACCCATAATATCATCCATGATCAAAAATTTTGATATCCAGGCCAATATAATGTATGGCAATATCGATCGGGTCAAGGACACCCCTTTTGGCAATCTGGTGCTGGAACTGGTTGGAGAAGAAAATGTTATTGATGCAGCCGTTGATTATTTACACCAACAAGGTTTGGAAATAGAGGTGCTGGAAAATGTTTGAAATAATTGCAGCTATCGATTTAAACAGCTGGATAATAAGCCTCTTCGGCGATAAAACCTGGATCCCGGAAAAAATCCTGATCGCTACCTGGGAGACCCTTTATATGGTGGGTATTTCCACTTTTTTAAGCTATATACTGGGGCTGGTTTTAGGGATCATTTTAGTCATAACCACCAAAAACCATGTGGCAGAGAATAAATCCATCAACCTGGTGCTGGGGGCCATAGTTAATGCCACCCGTTCCATACCCTTCATCATCTTTTTGATCCTGGTCATCCCTTTGACCCGCTGGATCGTAGGCACCTCCATCGGGACAATCGCCTCCATTGTTCCCCTGACTCTGGCAGCCATTCCCTTCGTCGCCAGACTCACGGAAACATCTTTGAAGGAAATCGACTGGGGTCTGATTGAAGCCGCTCTGGCCATGGGGGCCAGTACCTGGGAAATCATTACCAAAGTGCTGTTACCGGAAGCTAAACCTTCATTAATACTGGGGGTTGCAATAACTACCATAAATCTGATCGGCTATTCAGCTATGGCCGGAATCGTGGGGGGAGGTGGACTTGGAACCCTGGCATATTATTACGGTTATCAACGTTATGAAGATTCAATAATGTTTATAACTGTAATCGTCTTGATCATAATGGTTCAGGCTTTCCAGATGATTGGCGACAGCCTGGCCCATCGCGCAACAAATCAAGGGAGGTAGTGGGAATTGAAAAAGTATCTTGGATTGTTATTAAGTGTGGTTTTGTTGGTAGGTCTGGTGGCTGGATGCGGCGATAATGCAAAAAAACAGCCGGTCCCCGGCAATGAACAAGTATCCAAACTGGTGGTTGGTGCAACCGCTCAGCCCCATGCGGAAATTCTGGAACAAATCGTTCCCGTCCTGGCTGCAGAAGATATCGATCTTGAAATCAAAGTCTTTACTGACTATGTTCAGCTGAATCCGGCTTTAGAAGAAGGCACCATCGATGCTAACTTCTTCCAGCATGTTCCCTACCTGGAAAATTTCAATGCTGAAAATAAGAGTGATCTGGTCTGGACAGTTAAGGTCCATACCGAACCAATGGGAATCTATTCCAAGAAAATAACCGACATCAAAGATCTGGCTGATAATGCCATCATCGGTATCCCCAATGATGCCACCAATGGCGGCCGGGCTCTGGCTGTTCTGGAAAGTGCCGGGATCATCAAGCTAAAGGAAGGCGCGGGAGTTACTGCTACTGATGCTGATATCGTGGAAAATCTAAAAAACGTTAAAATCACTATGATGGATGCAGCCATGCTGCCCCGTACTCTGGAAGATGCTGCAATATGCGTCATCAACAGCAACTATGCCCTGGAAGGCGGTCTTAATCCGGTTAAGGATTCCATCTTCATGGAAGACAAGGATTCTCCTTTCGCCAATGTAATTGCAGTGAAAAGCGAAAAAGAAAATGATGAGCTCATAGCAAAACTGGGTGCTGCTTTGCAGACGGAAGAAATGAAGAAATTCATCGAAGACACCTATGAAGGTGCCTGTGTACCGGCATTTTAAATTAAAGTAATTTCTTAAAAAAAGGTTAATGCCCTGTTCTGTATAGGAAACTGGCAGGGGGCATTAACCTTTTTTGTTGCGTTTTATAATCCGGTAAAATAGAGCGATCGGACCAGGATTTTATTCCTGGTCCGATCGAGGGGGGATGGGGAATGTATTTTATTAAGAGGAGTAAACAATTATAATTTATCTAAAACCTTTTGGGCAATGATTTCGGGTAATTGGTGGGCGGAATAAGCTCGGTCGTCTACAAGATCTCCGCCCACTATCACCCATTGTCTGGCTTGATCTTCTATTTCTTTCAAATCCACACAGGCGGTGTGGCATCCAGCTACAATTATTCCTACATCTGCACCTTCGGCCACTATTTCAACTTCTTCGCTTTGTTTTAGAATTTCTATTGCTGCTTTCAGTACCTTAACTCTGTCAATGATCACATTGCAGCCGCCGCAATATTTGACCCTTAGTTTCATTAAAACTATAACTCCTGTCAATTAAAGATCAAGCATTAATTAAACTGGGCAGTGATGCTTTTTTTCCTGGTTCATCCTGTTGTGATCCATTGCTGCCAATAGTGATGCAATTATGGTTCATGCCTTGTTCCATTGCTGCTGCTTTTACTGCAAATAATTATCGGTCAATTCAACTGACTGTCATTACTAATGTCTTTATTGCTGCTTCGTCAGTACATCGTCAGTTACTGGTTATATTGCTGCATTATCACTGCCCAGGATAATTTAATTATTTCCAATCCACATCGAGGTTTTCTTTAACCCCGCAAAGTTTTTCCGCCAGTTCCTTGCGATGCTCCAGATCCACCTGGCGAGCGATCATGATCCTTTGGGCCTGAGGAGAACCCGCACCATGCATTGATTCCGTCAGGTATCCAACCGCCGCACATCCCATTGTCAGATTCTCAATGAAACGCAGCATCTTCTGCCGGTCGGAAGCAGGAACATCGGTTTTGGCAGCCAGGTATTTATTCAGGATGGGTCCAACCTTCGGATGCTTGAAATCCTGTTCCGAAGGCATAGTCACTAAAAGACCTCCGGCTAAATCCTGAGCTATCCGGGCTAGTTCATATGGAAATCTGGTCACATTCTGTTTACAGATATTGGCCAGAAGCACATCGATGAGGTAATTTCCAGAGGCGGTTTTTCTGCCTTCAGCTGAACAGGCAATGCCGCAGGAATAAAGGGTCTCATTTAGATGGCACATTTCAATAATTTTGTCTTTGACATGGGAAGCAGATGAGGCCCCTTGATAATCAGTTATGGCCTTTACAGCACCGATCAAAGTATCTCCTACTCCTACTTTACAGCCACCGTAGCTCTGGCGATGGTACCCGGCAAAACGTTCTACCAGCATTCCAGAAAACTCCCACTCCCCGTTCATGAATACTCTTTCCCAGGGAACGAAAACATCTTCGAATACTGTCATTACTTCCTGCCCGCCGAAATATTTGTTGCCGATATCAATGGTTCCGCCTTCCATTTTCCTGGTATCAGATGATTGACGGCCATAAATATAGATCATTCCCGGTGTGTCAATGGGGATGGCAAAACAAACAGCATAATCCTTATCTTCTGCTTTCAAGGTGTTATTGGGCATCACCAGCATCTCATGGGAATTGATCATGCCAGTTTGGTGCAGTTTGCAGCCCCGAACAACGATGCCGTCTTCCCGGGTTTCGACAATACGCAAATAAGCATCAGGATCATCCTGAGCACCCGGGCTCTTGGAACGATCGCCCCGGGCATCTGTCATGCATCCATCAACAGCCAGGTCGTTTTCCTGTACATATTCCATATATTTTCTGAAGCGCTGATGGTATTCGGTGCCTTTGTCTTCATCCATTTCAAATGTAGTGCTGAAGACTGCATTGAAAGCATCCATCCCCACACATCTTTGAAAACAGCAGCCCGTCTTTTGCCCCAGCAGCCTTTGCATTTTTACTTTTTTCATCAAATCTTCCGGGCTCTGATGCAGATGGGTGAAACGGTTGATTTTATTGCCGGTCAAACTTGATTTGACTGTCATCAGATCTTCATATTCCGGTTCCAGTGCCAGCTTGTAAGTCATGGCCATAGCATTGATGGATGGTCTTATAATAGGATGATCCACATAATTTTCGACTTTTTCGCCGAACATATACAGCTCGATATTGTGTTTCCGCAGGTCATCAAGGTATTCCTGAGGTGTTTTTAAAGCCATTTGTTAACCACTCCTTTAAAAAATATCTATCATCAAATACAGATCTTGTTTACAATTATTATATATGCAAATTCTGTGCCACGCTCTGGAGAATGGAGTCCCTCCCGGATTTTTCGATTTGTTTTTCGAAAAGCAGACTTATATTCCCCATTCTCCTGGATTTGATGTGCTTTTGTAATTGATATGAAATCCAGTGGTGTGTTTAAAGCATGAACTGTTTCTGGTTCATTGCCAGCGAATGTGAATCAAATATGAATCAGCCCTTGCTTATGTTTACCAATGCGGGTCGATCGATAATTTTAATAACCCGTTGTCCTGATTGTCTGATCCAGCCCCGTTCCTGAAAAGATGTGAGCTTGCGGCTGAGGGTTTCCTGACTCATACCCATATGTGCTGCCAAGTCTTTTTTGCTGATGGTAAGTTTGATCTCGTTCTGGTCCCCGGACATGCTCAATAAAATATCGGCCACCCGTTGCTCAACATCATGTAAACCCAGTGACTCGATCATATTTTCGGCGTTATCCAGTCTTTTGCTCAATTCCTCGATTATCTTTAAGGCAATACCAGGTACTTCCTTAATAATATCCTTGAGTTTATGGCCGTCGATAACACATACGGCAGTTGGTTCCAAAGCCTCGGCATTGCTGTTTAAGGGTGAATTGACAAAGAGGGACAGCTCGCCCATGAAATCCCCGGGATATAGTATCCGGATAATTTGTTCTTTCCCGGCCTCTGAAACTTTATAAACTTTGGCTTTGCCCTGGTTGATCACATAGAGCTGCTCCCGGGCTTCCCCGCTGAAATAAATGGTTTCTCCTCTGACGTATTCCCGGTCGGAGATTATTTCTGCAATCCTTTCCATTTCCTCCTGGTTTAAACTGCTGAATATGGGCACTTTGTGCAGGCAGGATCTTTCTGCTGCCTGACAGCCACAACCATTATTTCCGCAATAACTTCCCTCCATACTGCCCCGCCCTTTCCGTTCCGGATGTTCATGCCCTCTTTTCTTGATACTTAAGCAAGCGAATGGCATTAACTATTACAATCAACACACTTAAGATATGCACCAGCATCCCCGAGGCCAGAAACACCACTTTGGCCAGTACCCCAATTAACAATACGACGGCAACAGCAACCGCAAACCAGATGTTTTGTTTCATATTGCGTACCGTGGCCCGGCTTAAACCGATGGCATAGGATAATTTATCGATTTCGTCGGACATGAGGATCATATCCGCTGTCTCCATGGCCACATCTGTCCCAGCCCCGCCGACGGCAATGCCCAGATCAGCTGAAGCCAGGGCAGGAGCATCATTGACCCCGTCACCCACCATGGCAGCGTTCCCATACCTGGCCTGGAGTTCTTTTAAGACCCTTACTTTATCTTCCGGCAATAATTCGGCGTAGTAATCATCCAGGCCTGTCATTCTGGCAATAGCTGCTGCAGAACGCTGGTTATCCCCGGTTAACATGACGATTTTATTGATCCCAGACTCTTTGAGCCTTTTTATAAGGGGCACGATCCCCTCCCTCAAGGTATCAGCAATGGAGATCACACCCAGGATCTGCCTGGAATCGGCATCGGCGATGATAACAGCTGTTTGCCCGGCAGCTTCTTCATTGGATATATATTCAGCTATTTCTCCGCCTATTTCAAGCCCATTTTCCGCCATTATTCTTCTATTGCCAATTATTACCCTTCTTTCATCAACCAGAGCTTTGAGCCCTTGACCGGTGATTATTTCTGCCGCGGCAGGCTCGAACAGGTCTTTGTCAACTACCTGTCTGGCTTCCGCAATTATGGCTCTGGCCAGCGGATGCTCTGAAAACATCTCTGCACTGGCAGCCAGGTGCAAAACATCCATTGAATTCATGTCATTACAGGCTTTGATTTTATTGACCCGGGGCTTCCCCTCTGTCAAAGTGCCGGTTTTGTCAAAAGCAATGACTTTTACTGTGCCGATGCTTTCAATCGTTTCCCCGCCTTTGATTAAAACCCCGTGCCGGGCACCATTACCTATCCCCGCCACGATGGAAACCGGGGTGGCTATGACCAGGGCGCCGGGGCAGGCGATGACCAGCAGAGTCAGAGACAAGGGCAGATCCCGGGTAAAAAGAAAGATCACAGCTGATAATACCACAATCCCCGGAGTATACCAGCGGGCAAACTTTTCTAAAAATTTCTGGGTTTTAGCCTTTTTGTCCTGGGCTTCTTCCACCATTTCCAGGATACGGGCAAAGGTCGTATCTTCACCAACTTTGTCCGCCCGTATTTTCAGATAGCCGGATTCCACAATGGTGCCGGAAAAAACTCCCTGGTTTTCCTCCCGGGCTGCTGGCATCGATTCGCCGGTAATAGCAGCCTGATTAACATAAGCAGTTCCTTCCGCAACAATTCCGTCCACAGGTATTTTTTCTCCCGGTCTGACAATAACGATCTCTCCAGGGATGACCTCTTCCGGTCCTATCAAAAGTTCTTCACCATTACGAAGCACCCTGGCTGTATCCGGAACCAGGTCCAGCAAGGATTTTATGGCGGAACGGGTCTTATCCAGGGCGCGGGATTCCAGATAGTTGCCCAGCATAAACAAAAAAGTGACGGCAGCCGCTTCCCAGTACTCGCTGATATAAATGGCACCGATAACAGCCAGTGTCACCAATGCATCAATCCCCACTACTTTATAGCGCAGGGCCTGGGCTGCATTGACTGCAATGGGATACCCCGCTGTGAAGGCTGCCGCCAGCATGAATACATCGGCTATGCGGAGATAGAAACCCGGGGTAAAACTGAAGCCATAATCTGATCCATATAAAAATAGAGCTATTATGATTAATAGGCCGGATACTATAACTCTTTGACCTTTAGGATCCTTTAGCATAACTTTCTCCCCTGCCAGGTTTTATTTTTCCCCCAGTATTCCAAATCCCAATCTCTCGATTGTTTTCTTCACCTCTTTGCCGTCAGCCATTTCATCTTCATAATTCACTTTGACCCGGCTGGAATTAAAAAGGACTTCAACATCTTTTACGCCCTGCAAGGATTTGACTGCTGATTCGATTTTTTGGGCGCAGGTCGGACAGGTCAGGGTCTCTAATTGATAGGTTTTCTTCATGGGTTCATCCTCCTTGTTTTTTGATAAAGTTTTTTCCAATATCAATTATAATACTGCTGGTCACTCGAATCTTTGACCCAGATCAAAAAATCGGTGTTTATTTCAAGCTTAGATTGGCTAAAAAATTAAATATAAATGCAGATATCCCTGATAAAATATATGCTCCTCCCAGAGCATAGGCTGAAATCATCCCGCACCCGCTCAGGGAGGAGCATATCTTCATGATCCTGTTTTTCGATAATATATGGTGATTACCCTATTTCTTTCAGCAGATTCACCATTTCAATGGCGGTCACACCAGCATCTGAACCTTTATTGCCCGCTTTGGTGCCCGACCTTTCAACGGCCTGTTCAATGGTATCAGCGGTAACAACTCCATAAATGACCGGGGTTCCGGTGTTAAGTCCCACCTGGGCAATTCCTTTGGTAACTTCGGCTGAAACATATTCAAAATGAGGTGTGGCGCCGCGGATGACCACTCCCAGGCAAATAACTGCGTCATAGCCTTTAGCACACATTTTTTGGGCGACCAGCGGCATCTCAAAGGCACCAGGCACCCAGGCAATTTCAATGTCTTGATCAGCTACGCCGTGCCGGGTGAGGGCATCCAGACAGCCAGATAAAAGTTTGCCGGTAAAAAATTCATTGAAACGAGAAACTATAATACCAAATTTGTGTCCTTCTCCTGCCAGTTTTCCTTCGTAAATCTTCGTCACTTCTTTTCCCCCTTATATGTTTTCTAATAGATGTCCCATTTTCTCTTTTTTAGTTCTCAGATAGCGGATATTTTCTTCCTGACAGGCCATTTCAATTGGCACTCTTTCCACTACCTCCAGATCATATCCTTCCAGCCCTTTGATCTTCTTGGGATTATTGGTCATCAGCCGCATCTTTTTAACGCCCAGATCCACCAGGATCTGAGCACCAATGCCGTATTCCCTGAGATCTTCGGGGAAACCCAATTCCAGATTGGCCTGTACTGTATCCCGTCCATTGTCCTGCAGGTGATAGGCGCGGATTTTATTGACCAGGCCGATACCCCTTCCTTCCTGACGCATATAGAGCAAGACCCCTTTGCCGGCCTCTTCGATCATGTTAAGGGCTGCTGCCAGCTGGTCACCGCAGTCACAGCGCAATGACCCTAAGACATCCCCGGTAAGACATTCGGAGTGGACCCTGACTAATATGGGTTCATCGGCTTCCCACTCACCTTTGACCAGAGCCAGATGCCCTTTTTTATCCAGGAGGGATTCATAGGCATAGGCTGTGAACTCTCCCCATTTGGTGGGCAGCTCGGCGGTGGATATCAGTTCAACCAGTTTTTCCTTGCGCCGACGATATTCTATCAAATCAGCTATGGAGATGATCTTCATATCATGTTTCTGAGCAAATTCCATCAGTTCCGGGAGCCGGGCCATTGTCCCGTCATCATTGATTATCTCACAAATAACGGCTGCCGGATAAAAGCCCGCTATCCTGGCCAAATCAATGGATCCTTCCGTATGTCCGGCCCGGCGCAAGACCCCCCCCTCCTTGTAACGCAAGGGGAAAATATGCCCTGGACGACGGAAATCCTCGGCTTTACACTCACCATTGATCAGGGCCTTGATACTGGCAGCCCTTTCAAAGGCTGAAATGCCTGTTGCAGTAGATCTGTGATCGATGGAAACCGAGAAGGCGGTTTCGTGATTGTCAGTATTATCGGTAACCATGGGGGGGATCTCCAATTCATCCAGGCGCTCACCAATGATGGGCACGCACACCAATCCCCGGGCATGTGTAACCATGAAATTGATGATTTCCGGTGTAACTTTCTCGGCGGCTGCCACCAGATCACCTTCGTTTTCACGATCTGCGTCATCTACTACAATGATCATTTTTCCCGCCTTGATATCTGCTGCTGCTTCTTCAATGGTATTTAACATCTTGCTGCCTCCTTTATAAAAAACCATGTTCTGATAATAAATTCATGTTTAAACCTTTATTTGCCGACTCGCCCTGACCTGATTGCAATAATTTTTCCACATATCTACCAATGAGATCACTTTCCAGATTGACCTGATCACCGGTATTTTTATCTCCCAGGGTGGTCAGGTGGGCCGTATGGGGGATCAGGGATACAGTAAAATAATCCCTGGTCACATCGATAACGGTCAGGCTTATGCCATCGATGGCTACTGAACCTTTGGCAATGGTATATTTTAAAACCTCTTCCGGGGCTTTGATTTTATAAATTATGGCAATATCCCTTTTTTCTCTGGCAGTGATAATCCCCTTGCCGTCTACATGCCCCTGGACCAGATGTCCTCCCAGACGGTCGCTTAACCGCAAAGCTCTTTCCAAATTGACCCGGCTCCCGGGCTGCAACAGCTTTAAGGTGGTCTTGTCCATGGTTTCCGGCATTACATCAGCAACAAAACTCCCGGCAGCAAAACGGGTCACGGTCAGGCATACCCCGTCAACGGCTATGCTGTCACCAATTTTAGTTTCTTCCAGTACTTTGCCGGCGGCAATTTCCAATTGTATGGAGTTTGCCCCCCGATTGATACTGGCAATTGTACCTGTTTCTTCCACTATGCCGGTAAATATCTTGATCACCACCTTGTATATCCAGTTATCAAAATGTCACGCTCCAGCTGTTGATACTGGATGTCATCCAGCTCCACAGCATCCCTCATTAACTCAATCCCAGGGCCGGCCACCGGCGAAGGGGCATTTTTCCCTCCGATTAATTTGGGGGCAATAAACCAGCATACCTTGTTGATGACTCTTTGCCCCAGCAAATAAGCATTCAGGGCAGCGCCGCCTTCCACCAGTATACTGCAAATCCCCATTTCTCCCAGCAGGGGCAGGGCTTGTTCCACCGGCACCTGTTCCGGACTGCCGCCCAGTTCAATGATTTTGATGCCCCTTTCTTCCAGAGCCCCGGCCTGCTTCCTATTCCTGATCAGGGAGGTCAGTATAATCGTCTCCTGTTCCGTGGAGCTTCTGGCTATCTGACTGTCAAGAGGCAGATCAAGGGCACCGTCAACGATGATCCGGACGGGGTCTCGCTGTTCGCCTTCCTCGAGGCGGGTATTTAATCGGGGATCATCGGCCAGGACCGTCCCGATCCCTGCCATTATAGCATCATAAGTATTACGCATCTGATGTACCAGCTTCCGGGAAGCTTCACCGGTGATCCAGCGGGAATCCCCGCTGACAGCAGCAATTTTGCCATCCAGGGTCATAGCAGTTTTTAAAACCATAAAAGGGGTTCTGGTCTGAATATATTTAAAAAATACTTCATTGAGTTTTCGGGCCTCGTCCTGAAACAGGCCAACTTCTGTTTGCACCCCCCGCTCCCGGAGTATCTTTTCTCCCTGTCCGGCTACTTCCGGATTGGGGTCCAAGCAGGCTATCACCGCCCTTTTAATGCCTGCTTCCACCAGTGCCGGAGCGCAGGGCGGGGTTTTGCCTGTATGGCTGCAGGGTTCAAGGGTTATATATATATCAGCCCCCCGGGCTTCTTCCCCGGCTTCCCGCAGTGCCAGAATTTCTGCATGTTCCGTTCCGGCTTTTTTATGATACCCCTGTCCAACTATCCTGCCATCCCTGACAACAACCGCGCCCACCATGGGGTTGGGACTGGTTTTTCCCCTGGCCAGTCGGGCAAGATCCAGGGCAGTTTGCATATATATCATGTCTTCTTGATTATTCATATAAGCGCATCCATTTCTATCGTCAAGCCATAAAAAAACCCGATCCTTTTCTTTCGGGTCGAGTAAATCTGCCTTAATTGATTTATGAGCCATAATCACAAAGCATTATTACCTTTCCTCTTCCATCCAGACTATTACTGTCGGCTCCGGGATCACACCGGATCAACCTTGCGGCTCGCGGGCTTTACCGCCGATAGGGAATTGCACCCATCCCCGAAGAAAAGTTATTCTTATTTAATTTCGTCTTAATACTATCATTAGTATGAAGGCAGGTCAATATCATCCGCTGTTTTTCAGGGCCTGGATGGCTGCCGCCGGATCCGGGCTGCCAAATATATAAGAACCTGCTACCAAAACATTGGCACCTGCGCTGACTACCTCAGGAGCATTTAAATTATTGATGCCGCCGTCAACCTGCAGATACGCACCCGGGTTATAGTGCTCAAGGGCCTTCTTAACCACTGCAATTTTAGGCAGTACCGACGGAATAAAACTCTGCCCGCCAAAGCCTGGATTTACTGTCATCAACAGGATCAAATCCACATCACCCACTATGTTCTCCAGCATTACTGCCGGTGTGGATGGGTTGAGGGAAACGCCCGCCTGGCAGCCTGCCGATTTGATCATGGTGATCAAACGATGCAAATGATAGGAAGCTTCGACATGAACAGTAATCATGTCTGCTCCTGCTGCCGCAAATGCTTCGATGAAGTTTTCCGGTTTTTCTATCATAAGATGTACATCTAAAAATAAATCCGTGGCTTTTTTTATATCTGCCACCACCTGGGGCCCAATGGTAAGGTTGGGAACGAAATGACCGTCCATTACGTCAATATGCAGCCAGTCTGCACCTGCTGCCCTGACCTTTTCAATGTCCTGGCCCAACCGGGTAAAATTAGCTGACAATATGGAAGGGGCAATGATGATCAATTAATAACACCTCTCCTTTTCCATGACTTCCTCCAGCAGGATCAAATAGTTTTCATAACGGGAGGCAGAAATTGCTCCCGCTGCAACTGCCTGTTTTACACCGCAGACATTTTCATTTTTATGCACACAATCACGGAACTGACAGGACTCCCGATGTTCGGTAAAATCCGGATAATACCAACTTAATTCCTGGTTTTTCATCGGCGGTACATCCAGGACGCTGAAACCAGGTGTATCGGCAATGGCCCCTCCTCCTGGCAGGGAATAAAGTTCCACATGCCTGGTGGTGTGTCGGCCCCGGCCAATTTTACTGCTCACTGTCTGGGTTTTGATGCTGCCATCCCCTGTGAGTTTGGCCAGCATACTGGATTTTCCTGCTCCGGAAGGTCCTGCCATTACGGCAATTTTATCTTTTATCACCCGGGCTATCGCATCCATCCCCCACCCGGTCCGGGCTGAAGCTGTAATAAAATTAAAACCGGCCTGGGGGTAATAATCAATGCCCCGGGCCTTTTCACTTTTGGGCAGGTCCGCTTTATTAAGAATGATGCAGGGACGGATTTGATTATAATAAGCCAGCAATAACAATCTATCCAGGAGCATAACATTGGGGGCCGGCTTATCATAAGCCATAACGATCAACACCATATCGACATTGGCTATCCGGGGTCTTTCCAGCTGGTTCCTCCGCGGCAGGACGTCTTCTAAAACTCCCTGCTGGTCTTCCAGGAGGGTGAATTTCACCTTATCACCGCTTAAAACCTGGGTTTTTAATTTGCCCCGGGGTTTGCAGGTATAAATAACGCCTTCCTGATCTTTAACATAGTAAAAACCGCTATAATTTTTAACTACCAATCCCTGCCTTGATTCGGGCATAAATCTCCTCCCGCTTTTATAAACTCATGGTCCGGAAATGACTGCCATTCAGTATAATATCAACCGAAGCCTTGCCAAAATAACTTACTCCAACGTGGACCATGTCTTTGGCATGGTGCAGCTCACTATAAATTTCCCTTTCACCCTTTGAATCCTTAAGCTTAATGACCACTTTGTAATAATCCTGTTCCTCCGGCAATTGGAATTGCAGATTTTTACTGGTGGCTATCGGTCCCGGTCCCTGACTTATAACCAGATTCACCACCGTCTTTTCATCTACTAAGACCCCGGCTTTGGTATCCTGATCAATGATCTGGCCTTCAAAATATTCCGTGCTTTCCTGTTTGCTGTTGGTTCCAATTTCCAGATTATTTTCTGCCAGCAGATTTTTAGCCTGGTTAAGTGAAAGCCCGATGAGTGCAGGCATGGAAACCCTCTCCGGTTTTTTACCTTTGCTGTACATGATATTGATTTTCTCACCTTCGGCAGCCTTGCTGCCTGCAGTCGGATCCTGAGAAATAACCAGACCTTCGGCAAACCGTTCATCAAATATTCCTTCCAAGACTCCCTTGCTGAAACCAGCGTTGCGCAACAGGATTTCGGCTTCGCTGATAGTCGCCCCCACCAGACCTGGCACACTGATCAATTCCGACCCCAGGCTCAGTATGACTTCTATATTGCGTCCTTCTTTGACTTTCTGCCCCGCTGCCGGCTGCTGGGAAATAATATGATCGGCTTCTATCTCATCATGATTCTGCCGGTCAATGACCTCCATGGCAAGTTTCACTTTTTTCAGTTCTTCATCGGCCTCCTGAATGGTCATTCCTTCGATTTCAGGTACTATTACTTCCTGGCCAAACAAATTGCCCCCCAGTTGGAAAAATACCCCTACCAGAAAACCCACAATAGCAATGGCAATGATAGCAATTCCGGCAGGGCGCAGCTTCTTCCTGGCCACATCCTTCCCCCCTCCGTCGTCGATGATTGGCGGTATCATTATCGTATCATCATTGGATCTTTTACGCTTGTAACCGACAGATGAATTAAAACTCAACAGGGCTGCCCGCATCCGTTCTGCACTTTTATAGCGCGATGCCGGGCTTTTTTCCAAAGATTTTATGATAACATTCTCCAGTCCGACAGGTATATCAGGATTAAGTTTCCTGGGCATGACCGGTTCATCATGGATATGCTTCAAAACTACTGTAAGGGGACTTTCCGCATCGAAGGGCACTATGCCGGTCAGCATTTCATATAAAACACAGCCCAGTGAATAAATATCCGTTGCCGGGGTTACCGGTTCACCTTTGGCCTGTTCCGGTGCGATATAATGGACGGTGCCGACAATATGCCCGTTGAATGTCAGGGTCTTTTTGCTGATGGCCTGGGCAATCCCAAAATCAGCTACTTTCACGATTCCGGAATTGGTTATTAATATATTGTGGGGTTTAACATCCCGGTGAATAATCCCCTTATCATGGGCAGCCTGCAATCCATCACAAATCATAGCAGTAATATTGAGGGCCTGGTTCACCGGGATCGGCCCCTGACTGGAGATGATCTCCTGCAAGGTCTGGCCCTCCACATATTCCATGACGATATAATGCTTACTGTTTTGCTGGCCCACGTCAAAGATGTTCACAATATTGGGATGGGATAATTTTGCTGCTGCCAGTGCTTCCGTCTTAAACTTTTCCACAAAGGAAGGATCATTATCAAATTCGTCTTTCAATACTTTTAAGGCTACCACACGGTCCAAAACAGCGTCCCGCGCTTTATAAACGATGGCCATACCGCCTTCGCCGATCACCTCAAGAATTTCATAGCGATCACCTAATAAAGTCCCGTCCAAAGCCTATACCTCCCATTTTAAATAACAAGGACTATAATGGTGATATTATCATATCCACCTTTATTTAAAGCTGCATCAACCAGAGCCCTGGCCAATTGTTCCGGATCTGCAGCAGCCTTGTTCTCATTCATTATTTCCAGCATCTCTTCCTCTGCCAGCATATCGGTCAGACCATCACTGCACAGGATGATCTGGTCGCCGGGCTGGATGATCTCGGTATAATTGTCGATCTCGATGTTTTCCTGTACTCCCACTGCCCGGGTCAAAATATGATTATATGAACAGGTGCGGACTTCATCTTCATCCAGCAATCCGTCCATGACCATTTGACGGGCTAATGTATGATCAGTGGTTATTTTGCAGATCTGGCCATCCCGCAGCAAAAACAAACTGCTGTCCCCCACATGGGCAACAATGAGGCGCTCGCCTGCAATCACAGCCGCTGTAGCGGTAGTACCCATCTCCTGATATTCCGGGTTATCTGACCCTACCTGCCAAATCTTTTGATTGGCTGCATTGATGGCCGCATTTAATGCAGCAGCTCTATCCTGCTCATCATTGCTGGTATACTGACGTTCAATCACCTGGGCAGCCATTGCCGAAGCTATTTTCCCGCCTTTATGCCCCCCCATGCCGTCGCAGATCACAAATAATTTTTGCTGCAGGTCCATAATATATTTGTCTTCATTCTTTTCCCGCACCAGGCCAATATGTGAAATCCCTGCCGCCTGCATAATTACACCCCGATCAATTTACTGTTTGTTTTTGCCGCTTTTTTTCATCACCAGCTGGCCGCAGGCGGCTTCAATATCTGCCCCTTTTTCTTCCCGCAGGGTCACATTCAACCCTCCCTGCACCAACCAGTTATAAAACTGCCAGACCTTGTCCGTCTCAGGTTGACTGAAATCCAACCCGCTAACACTATTATAGGGAATTAAATTGATATTAGCCAACAAAGGTTTTATAAGTCTGATCAAATCCCGGGCATCCTCGTAGCTGTTATTGACTCCCTCCAGTAAAACATATTCAAAGGTTACCCGGCGATTGGTAACAGCGATATAATCTTCCACCGCCGACAGCAGCATTCCCAGGGGATATTTCCGGTTTAAGGGAATTAAACGATCCCGCAGCTGGTCATTGGCGGCGTGAAGTGATATGGCCAGTATCACCTGGAGGTTTTCCCGGGTCAGTTTTTTTATGCCTTCCACTTCCCCACAGGTGGAAATAGTTATATGCCGCTGGCCAATATTTATCCCTTTGGGGTCATTGATGATATGAATGGATTTTAATGTGGCATCATAGTTTAAAAAAGGCTCCCCCATACCCATGTAAACAATATTGGCAATCAAATCATCGTCTTCTTTTTTCAAACGCTTTTGCAATTCTTTTTTGGAACCTAAAACCTGGCCCACAATTTCATAAAAAGCCAGGTTCCTCTGGAATCCTGACTGTCCGGTGGCGCAAAACAAGCAGCCGATGGGACATCCTACCTGGGTGGAAATACACAATGTGTAACGGTTTTGTCCTTCCCCATTATGGGGGATCACCACGGTTTCAATTTTTTTCTTATCCGCCAATTCCATAGCAAACTTGCGGGTCCCATCCCGGGAAACTCTCTGTTTAAGGACCCGTGGTATCGAAATCGAGGCGATCTCATCAAAAAACACCCTTTGTTCCTTGGGCAGGTCCGTCATCTCGTAAAATGATGAGGTCTCCTTTTTATAGATCCATTTGTACAACTGCCGGCCGCGATATTTGGGCTGACCGGCGGCTACCGCAAAATCTTCTAATTCACTTACATCCTTGCCCAATAATTCGACTTTTCCTGTTTCCATGGATTTTTAAAACTTCCTCCTCATCAAAGCATAAAACATGCCATCGGTTTGATATTTGCCAGGGATTATGGTCAAGGTGCCCCTGGCGGCATTCCGGTCATCAACCCCGTCCAGAGCAAAATATCTGATCAGATGATTGAACCCTTCCAGGCTGTACCCGGAGTTTTGGTCCAGAAATTTTGTCACCGTCCCGATATTTTCCTCCTCATTGACGGTACAGGTGGAGTATAACAGTAAACCGCCCTTTTCCACCAGTTGACCGGCTTTGTCCAGCAAATCTCCCTGCAGACTGACCAACTGCCGGATGGTCTCTGGTGTTTGTCTCCATCTTAAATCAGCCCGCCGCTGAATCACCCCCAGACCGGAACAGGGAGCATCAAGGAGGACCCGGTCTGCCTTCTGGCTGTCTTTATCCATTAACAATACATCCTGATTAAAGGTTTTGATTATATTTATACCCAGTCTATCATAATTGTTTTTTAGCAGCTGTACTTTTTTCCCATATAGCTCATAAGCCCATATTTCTCCGTGATTTTGCATCATTTCTGCCAGGTGGGTGGTTTTCCCTCCTACGCCGCTGCATAAATCATAAACCCTATGGCCAGGATCAACCTGTAAAATGGCAGCCGCCAGCATGGAAGCCTCGTTTTGCACATAAAAGAGCCCCTGCTCAAAGGCCCGGGTATTTTCCAGGCTCATGTTCAGCCTGTTGACAGTCACCCCCCAGGGTGTCCTTGAGTTTATACTGCAATCAATATTCTCCCCGCGCAGATTTTTTATCAAATCCTCCCGGCTGCCCCGGAGTTGATTGTTTCTTAATACAAGCCGGGGGGCAGCATTATTGTATTTTAAAACCTCTTCGGTCACCGACGGTCCCCAGGTATCAAGGAGCAAATCCACTATCCATTCGGGATGGGAATAGTAAACGGCCAGATAGGAGGCCGCCTCTTCCGGATACCTGATTTGATCCTGCTGGCGCAAAAGATTCCTTAGCACCCCATTGGTTACCCGGCTGAGACTTTTATTGGTTTTTTGTCTGGTCAGGGAAACCGCCTCATTGATGGCTGCGTAGGCAGGTATCCTATCGGTAAACATGATCTGATAGGCCGACATCCTCAGGATGGTACGCAGCCAGGGATTGACAGCCATTATACCGCTGGGTAGAAATAAATCAAGCACCCAGTCAAGGTGCTTGTGCATACGAACTGTCCCGCTGACGATTTCAGTCACCAGATTTTTATCCGCACTGGCCAGAGCTTTACCGCTCAGTTCACGCTCTAAACTGATATTGGCAAAAGCCCCTTTTTCTAAAATGCGATGTAGTAACTCCGCTGACAATCGTCTGGTTTCCGTTACTTCATTATTATTTCCGGGGATCAAATATTTCCCTCCTCGAAGTTACTTGATCTATCGGTGGCAAATTGTATTAATGGCCTGTTCTACTGCCTCCAGACTTACATCCGTATTAACACAGGGACCATTGGGTCTGCAGTTTAAAACTCCGATAACGGGCACCGGTCCACTATCCTGGATCCCCGATGATAGATCCCTTTCACATGCTACGGCGACAATAGCCCGGGGACGGATCTCCCTGATGATTTTACGGGCCAGGGTCCCGCCGGTAGCAACCTTGATATGCGCACCATATTGCTCAGCCAGTTCTTTTAATTCGCCAATTTTGCATTTGCCGCAGCTGCGGCAGTTGTCGATATTAACGTTTATTTTATGCGGACAGTCAGAATTCTGGATGCAATGGGGCAAAAGTATCAAAATCCCCTCCGGTTGAATGACATCGTTATTATTGCTGACCAAAAAATTATTGACAGCTATAAAAGAAGCCAGGATCTTTTCCCGTTCCACACCCAATGCCTTACCGAAAAAAACTGCCGGAGGAAACAGCACTTCATTGGAGAAACGGCTCAGCAAGGTTAAAATTGGTGAAGGCTTTCCCCGGATAATCATGATCACGATTGCCGCGATTCCTATCGCCAGCATAATGAGTATGATTATTCCCAGCGAAGCAATGAGGGTAAGCAGGAATTGATTTACCAGCAACTGGGCATTATTGATCAAATACAAGATAAGGGCGATGGAGAGTACCAGAAACAAAAGACTGACTCCCAACATTCCGACATATATACGTTTTTTCGTTTCCATTTGCTCTATTCCTGACCGCCGAGGATCATGCCAGCAGATAAATTGCTGCCTTTTAAAAAAGCTCCCGCCTCGATCCTTTTTTTCCCGGCTCTTTGCACTTCTAATATTTCCAGTGACCCGTCACCGGTTTTGACAATGAATCCCGCCGGCAGAACGGCAGTTATTTCACCGGGGCGACCCGTTTCGTCCCCTTTAACTATCCTGCTTTTAAAAATCTTTAAATTTTCCCCTGCCAGCAGTGTAAAGGCCCCCGGCTGCGGGTCCAGTGCCCTGATCTGATTGAATATTTGGCGGGCATCCTCCTGCCAGTTGATGATCTCGTCTTCTTTTTTGAGCATGGAGGCATAAGTAGCGGCAGACTCGTCCTGTTTTCGGGCAGTCAGATCTCCGGCTTGCAGCTTCTTAATAGCCGTCATCAACAGCTCTGCACCAACCAGGGCCAGCTCATCATGGAGCTGCCCGAAAGTGGTGACGTCGCTTATAGCCACTTCCTGCTGTACTAAAATATCACCCGTGTCCAATCCCTCATCCATGAACATGATGGTTACACCGGTTTTATCTTCCCCTTCCATCAGGCATCTTTGGATGGGTGCCGCACCACGATACCTGGGCAGTAAAGATGCATGTATATTGATACAGCCTGCTGCCGGCATCTCCAGGATGGCCGGCGGTATGATCTGGCCATAGGAAGCGGTTATGATCAGCTCCGGCTGCCAGTCAGAAATATATTCAATGGCTTCTCCGGACTTTATCCTCTCGGGCTGATAAATAGACAGGCCATATTCCATAGCCGTTGCTTTTACCGGTGAAACGGCCAGTTGTTTGCCTCGTCCCCGGGGGCGATCCGGCTGGGTCACCACCCCGGCTATCTCAAATCCGGTGTTGATCAATTTTTCCAGGGCGGGTACCGCAAATGTGGAGGTACCCATAAAAACAATCTGCACTGTTTTTCTCCTTAAATCATTCATCTGCCTGCAGATGGGTAGCGATATCGATAAAAAGGATTCCTTCCAGATGATCGATCTCATGCTGCAGTACCCGGGCCAGCAAGTCTTCCGCCTCCAGCGTAATTTCCTCGCCATCGCGGTTTAATGCTTTAACAGTAATCTTCTGGGCACGATCGACCAAACCCACTTTACCCGGTACGCTCAAACAGCCTTCACTGGCTTTTTTCTGGCCGCTGCTGTCAGTTATGACCGGATTTATCAGTTCCATATAATTATCACCGGGATCAACTACTATCATGCGTTTGGGTACTCCGATCTGAATAGCAGCCAGACCTATTCCGTCAAAGGCATACATGGTTTCCTTCATATTATCCAGTACCCGGCGCACCCCGTCATTGATATTATTTACCGGTTTAGAGCGGGTGCGCAAAGATTGATCCGGTTCTTTTACGATTTGATAGATTGCCATTTTCTCACCTCATATTATGCTGACCGGGTTGATATCCAATTCCAGGCGGGCATTAAATTCATTGCGCCTGGCCAGTATCTGACGGCCAATGCTGTTTAATAGCCAAAAGTCATCTGCTTTCAGCAATAATTGATAACGATAACGATCCTTGATTTTATAATAAGGCGCGGGAGCCGGTCCCAGTATATCCAGGTCCGTTTCCGTTGCATCAATGATTTCTTCTATGAGTTCCTTTAAAATTCCTGTTTCCCTGTCAGCCTGATCTTCCCGACTGGAACTGATCACAATTCGCATGATTTCCTTAAAAGGCGGGTACTCCAGGATTCTCCTGCTGCTGATCTCATGTTTATAGAAATTAAAATAATCCTGCCGGGCCGCGTATTTTATCACTTCATGATCCCCATTGAATGTCTGGATCACAACTTCCCCGGGAAGCAGAGCTCTCCCGGCGCGTCCTGCCGCCTGGACAATGAGCTGAAAACATCTTTCCGCAGCTCGATAATCAGGGATGCTGAGCATATTGTCTATGTCTATTATACCCACTAAAGAAACATGGGGAAAATCGAATCCCTTGGCTACCATTTGCGTCCCGATTAAAATATCGATGGATTTATTTTTCATGCGGTCCAATATGTCCTGCCGCTGTCCTCTTTTCTGACTGACATCCATATCCAGCCGCGCCACCTGGGCCCGGGGAAAAAGGTTTTTTATCTCTTCTTCGACTTTTTGAGTGCCATAACCAAATTGCTGTACATACTTGCTGCCGCATTTCCCGCAGCAGCGGCTGATCTCCTTTTCAAAACCGCAATAATGGCATAACTCTTTTCTTCGGTCCTGATGATAGTTTAATGCCACCGAACAGGAAGGACATGAAAAAATCGTACCACACTGGCGGCAAATTGTCACAGGTGAATAACCCCGGCGGTTTATCAGGATAATACTTTGTTCACCGCTGGCTATTTTCTCTGTCAATTTTCCCCTCAACAAGGGGGAAAGGCTGAAACGGCTATCCTTTCGCGGCTCCCCCCGCCTATCATCAATGATGATCTCCGGTAATTGAGCCTGGCCGGGACGGTTTTCCAGGACCAGCATCCCCATTTGCCCGCTGACTGCCTGATAAAATGTTTCTATGGCTGGTGTAGCTGTGCCCAGAACCAGCAAGGCACCTTCCATAATCCCGCGCTGGCGGGCTACCTCCCGGGCATGGTACCGGGGTGTTTCTTCATTTTTGTAGCTGTTTTCCTGTTCCTCATCGATAATGATCAGCCCCATCCCGGACAGGGGAGCAAATACGGCTGAACGGGTGCCCAATACCAGGTCGATTTCACCCTTTTTTATGGCCTTAAACTGCTGATATCGTTCGGAAGATAAAATAGCACTGTGGATAACAGCCAGTCTTGCGATACGGGCAGCAAATATATCCACCAGATGGCTGGTAAGAGCGATTTCCGGTACCAGGACCAGGACTTTTCGCCCTCGGGCGATCATCTCTTCAGCTGCCTGCAGATAGATTTCCGTTTTCCCGCTGCCGGTCACACCGTATAATAAAATTTCCTGAAAGGACCCCTGTTGCCCGGCAATAGATATTTCCTGCAAGGCATGATTTTGTTCCGGGGTCAGATTCAAGGTCCCCGGCGTTATTTCCGGCTTTTTCCTGACCAGTTTAATATAATCCTTTTTTAAAAGGGTTTTAAGACTGGCCGCCGGGATGATACCTTCCAGTGTCACTTGATCGGTTGGGCCATTTTCTCTCAGGTATTTAACGGCCTGTGCCTGACGGGGTGCTCGTTTTTGCATTTGTTCCTCCAGGCCTTCTTTTAGCTCAGCCAGTTCATAAACATAGCCGTCCTTGCCGGGCCGATAAGCAGTGTACTTTTGCACCATGCCGATGAGTCCCTGTTGGGCCAGCGCTGTCAGTTCTTCATAGCCCGCCAGTTTAAGAGCATCGGGCAATTTAAGGCCTCCCTGGGCAATAAGCTCCTGCAAAAGCTCCTCGACCTGCGGCTCCCGGTGGATAACCTCTGGCAGGTCTTCTGCTGTAAAACGGGCCATGACCTCTACCGGTCCTTTTTTATCCATACTGCCGGGAATTATGGTATTAAGAACCTGGGGGACGCTGCTTAAATAATAATCTGCCATCCACAATGCCAGTTGATACAGCCGGGCATCGAATACCGGCTCATCGTCCAGTATCTCCAGCAAAGGTTTCACTTCCCCCGATATATGCTCATTTATATCTATAACATAGGCCTCCAGCAGGCGGCGGTTGAATTCTACCAGAACCCGCTGGCCAAATTCTATCTGAGCGGATAAATGTTCCGGCACCGAATAGGAAAAAGCCTGATTGAATCTGGGACTGGGCAGATTGATGAGAACCTCGGCGGTAAGCATTTTAGCCTCCTTAAAAAATATGCCGGCTGGCTGTTTTTTAATCATAACACAATTTAAAAAGCCCGTTTTACAACGTATTTTGCCATACGCCTCAATCACGGGCTTTTTGGGTTACAAATAAATATAAAACAATTGCTGGTTTTTTATAATCCAGCCTGTTCCTTTATAGCCGCCGCTTTATCAGTTCTTTCCCAGGTAAAATCTTCGTCATCACGTCCAAAATGTCCGTATGCGGCAGTTTTCCTGAAAATAGGCCGGCGCAGATCCAGATCCCTGATTATGGCTGCCGGACGCAGGTCGAAATTATTCCTGATCAGATCGATTATCTGCTCTTCCGGGATCTTATTGGTGCCAAAGGTATCGACCCGGATGGAAACCGGATTGGCAACACCGATGGCATAGGCCAGCTGAATTTCCAGCTTGTCAGCAACACCAGCCTTGACCAGATTTTTAGCCACATAGCGAGCTGCATAAGCCGCCGAACGATCCACCTTGGTGGGGTCCTTGCCGGAAAAGGCACCACCGCCATGTCTGGCCATGCCGCCATAAGTATCGACAATGATTTTCCGTCCAGTTAAACCGCAGTCACCCTGGGGACCGCCAATGACAAACCTGCCGGTGGGATTGATAAAGTAACGGGTCTTATCATCCAGCATTGCAGCTGGAACAACTACTTTGACCACATGTTCGATTATGTCCTTTTCAATGGTTTCCGCCGGCACATCAGGATGATGCTGGGTGGAAACCACCACTGTATCGACTCTGAGAGGCTGGTTACCCTGGTATTCCACCGTCACCTGGGTTTTCCCATCGGGACGCAGATAATCCAATACTCCCTTTTTACGTACATCAGTCAGGCGCTGGGCCATTTTATTAGCCAGGATAGCCGACATGGGCATTAATTCCTCAGTTTCATTGCTGGCATAACCAAACATCATTCCCTGGTCACCTGCCCCGATGGTGGCCATTTCCTGTTCAGTCATTTCCCCTTTTTTGGCTTCCAGAGCTTTATCGACTCCCAGGGCGATATCGCCTGATTGTTCGTCAATAGAAGTAATAACAGCGCAGGTTTCACTGTCAAAACCATATTTGGCTCTGGTATAACCAATTTCCTCTATGGTCTTTCTCACCAGTTTCGGAATATCAATATAGCAATCAGTGGTGACTTCCCCGGATACCAGAACCAATCCGGTAGTGACCATGGTTTCTGCTGCCACTCTTGCATCAGGATCCTGTCCTATGATGGCATCCAAAATCGCATCTGAAATCTGATCAGCAATTTTATCAGGATGTCCTTCTGTTACAGATTCCGAAGTAAATAAATTCTTTGACAAGTCCTTCATCCCCTCATTAATATTTATTTTTTTATCAAATCAACAATTCTATCCAGAATTGCCTCGGCAACATGGTATTTAGTCATCTGCGGCAATGCTGCTATTCCCCCGTTTTTGTCGATGAAAGTAACGATATTAGTATCTGTGGCAAAACCTGCCCCTTCCATTGTTACATCATTGGCAACAATGAAATCCAGGTTTTTGCTTTTCAGTTTTTTGCGGGCATTTTCCAAAACATTTTCCGTTTCTGCGGCAAAACCTACCATGATTTGACCTGTTCTTTTCTTTTTGCCCAGTTCCTTCAAAATATCAGGTGTACCCACCAGTTCAAGGATCAGTTGCTGGGTTTCGTTGTCTTTTTTCTTCAGTTTTTGCTGGGCAATTGCTGCGATTTGAAAATCTCCCACTGCTGCGGCACCAATAATGATATCACAATCAGTTTGTATCTCCAGCATCCGGGCACACATTTCCTCGGCCCCCCAGACGGTATGGAACTCGACTCCTTCGGGTGCCTCCAGGCTTGATTTGCCAGCTATCAGAACTACTTCCGCCCCACGGTTTCTGGCCGCTTCAGCAATGGCAAAGCCCATCTTTCCGGTTCCCCGGTTGGCTATAAACCTGACTGGATCTATATCTTCGCAGGTGGTGCCAGCGTTCACCATCAGTTTTTTGCCTTTTAAGTCCTGTTTAGGATGCATTTTATCCACTATCGCCTGATAAATGACCTCGATATCCGGAAGCCGGCCTGGACCGGAAGCCCCACAGGCCAATTCCCCGCATTCAGGTGCAATAATAGTGCAGCCATGACTTTTCAACCGGTTAAGATTTTCCTGCACCACCGGTTTTTGATACATATTTGAATTCATAGCGGGAACAATGATTACTGGTGCGGTATTGGCCAGATAAACCGTTGATAACAGGTCATCAGCTATACCATTGGCCATCTTCCCAATTATATTGGCAGTTGCCGGGGCCACTACCAATAAATCAATTTCTTCGGCCATCCCAATATGCTGGACCTTCCACTCCGGGCTGTCCTGCCACAAATCAGTCAATACTTCGCGGCCGGATATGGTTTTTAAGGTCAGTGGTGTTATAAATCTGGCTGCCCCCTCTGTCATCAGAACGATTACCTCGTAATCGTTTTTTTTCAGTTTGCTCACCAGATCTGTTATTTTATAGGCAGCGATCCCGCCCGTAATACCTATTCCAATTGTTTTGGGCACTGCAAAAACCCCCTGCTATAATGATCAGCTAATTTTGATCTTGCCGGTCAAAACATCATCCAATGCTTCTGTCACCATAGTTGAAAGACGATAATCTTCGTCATCCTTTTTATCTTCCGATAATTCGCGGGCTCTTTTGGCAACGGCTATAACTACAGCATATTTACTGTTGCCTATGTTTATTATGTCTTTGGTTGACGGTGGAATCATATTCTATCCCCCCATTTTCATATTGCTTATTTTACATCTTTCCGCCATGATTATTGCTCTGGTCCTGTCTACGGCATCTTCAAGATTATCGTTGACCACCACATAATCATACTGCGGCATAAAGGTCATTTCTTCCTCGCTGGCTGCCAAACGGGCAGCGATGCTTTCCGGCGAATCCTGATCCCGATTGCAAAGACGGTCGACCAGATCCTCAATAGAAGGGGGAGCAATAAAAATAAAAACCCCCTCCGGCATGGTGGCTTTAACCTGTAAGGCCCCTTGTATATCTATTTCCAATAAAACATCATGGCCCTGCTCCAGGTTTTTAAGGACAAATTCCCGGGGCGTACCATACATATTGGAGTAAACATTGGCCCATTCTATAAACTTATCCTGCTGTATCCAGTTGCTAAACTCTCCGGGGGTAAGAAAAAAATACTCCCGGCCATTGACCTCATGGCCCCTGGGCTGGCGGGTAGTAGCGGAAATGGATTCCAGCAACGCACCGACCCCGGGCAAAACTGCCTTTTTGATGGTACCTTTGCCTACTCCCGAGGGACCGGAAATAATAAATAAAATGCCCTTCCTGGTATATTGCATATCAAATCCCTGCTCTAAACTTCGTCCCTGGAACCTAAACGATTAGCCACCGTTTCCGGCTGAACAGCAGAGAGGACAATATGGGCACTGTCAACAATAATAACAGCCCTGGTCCTCCTGCCATAAGTAGCATCGATAAGCATCCCCTTTTCACGAGCCTCCTGAATGATCCTCTTGATGGGTGCTGACTCCGGACTTACGATAGCGATAATGCGATTGGCGGCTACAATATTACCGAATCCAATGTTAACCAGTTTAATGTCCATAAAATTCCGGACTTAACCGGATCACCTCCTGTTTTATTCTATATTCTGAATTTGTTCTCTCATTTTTTCCAGTTCGGCTTTTACGTCCACTACAAGACTGCTCATGGGCAGATGATTATTCTTCGAAGCGACGGTATTGATTTCCCGGAACATTTCCTGGATCAAAAAATCACATTTACGTCCTACTGCCTCATCTTCCTGCATGAACTCCGCAAAATGTTTTATATGGCTTCTTAAGCGCACGATTTCTTCAGTTATGCTGGCCTTATCGGCAAAAATAGCAGCTTCTTGCAGGATGCGCTGTTCATCGGCCAGATCCTGTCCCACCAATTCGGTAATCCTTTTACGCAGTTTTTCTTCATAATCCCAGGCGGCCTGGGGTGCCAGTTCTTCCAATTGATCTACCATGGCCAGTATCTGGTCATTGCGTCCCAGTATATCCCGGGCCAGGGTTTGCCCTTCTTTACTGCGCATCTCTGCCAGGCTGGTCATAGCCCCGCTCAATGCTTCCTTCATTACCAACCATACCAGTTCCAGGTCTTCCTCATCATCACTGACATTGAACACTTCGGGCAGACGGAAAATATCAATTAATCTAATATCCTGCGAAATATTTAGCTTTTCTGCTAATTCCTTCAAATATTTATGATAAGCCATCGCCAAATCATTGTCAACCGTAATATTCCTCGTTGATTCTCCCGTTTTCTCAATATTAAGGGTCATCTCTATCCGACCCCGGGTTACAAATTGTTTGATCTCTTCTTTGATGCGATCCTCTAAAAACATGTAGCGCCGCGACAGGCGAATATGGGTATCGAAATAGCGATGATTGACACCTCGCACCTCACAGGTCACAGAATAGCCGTCCTTTTCCACCTGACTCTTGCCAAAGCCTGTCATGCTTTTTATCATGCTTTAATCTACCTTTCCTATTGATATCTTCATTTTGTTGGTTATTTATTGGAATTATAGCTGATTATGCATGAGCTAGCAATGACAAAGGCAGGAAAGATGAAGGGAACAGCTGAGTTTTATATAATAAACTGGCTCAGCATTCTGTTTCATAGCGAAGTGACCACATACGTAATTTGCGGAATAAAAATGCGATATATTTTAGGGCCAGCCTGCTGCCGGTGAGAATAATAATAATCAGCCACTGCCACCCTTCCAGGGGCGCTGTCTTAAAAACGCTCTGCAGAGGCTCCCAATGAATAACCATCAATTGCATAAAACTGGAGATAATTACGGCCGTAAGCAGGTAGGGATTGGCCAAAAACCCAATTTCAAAAGGGGAATACTTTTCCGAGCGGCATTCAAAAACATAGAAAAGCTGGGCAAAAACCAGGGTGCTTAAAGCCATGGTGCGGGGGATCCATAAACCATCGATACCTGCCCAGCGACAGTACATAAGTCCACAGCTGAAGGCCAATAATGTTATAACACCGATATAAATTCCCCGTTTAAAAACCAGTTGCCCCAGACCGTGGGCAAATATATTTTCATTTTTGCTGCGGGGTTTTCTTTGCATAATAAACGGTTCAGCTGGTTCCAGACCCAGTGCTATAGCCGGCAAACCGTCGGTAATAAGATTAACCCATAAAATTTGGATGGGCAGCAGCGGCAAGGGCATCCCCATCAATGAGGCCAGCAGCATCACCAGTATCTCCCCGATATTGCCTCCCAAAAGATAACGTAAAAATTTACGTATATTATCATAAATGGCCCGTCCTTCATGAACCGCACTGATGATGGTGGAAAAATCGTCATCGGCCAGAACCATGGCAGATGCCTCCCGGGTAACTTCCGTTCCGCTTATACCCATGGCAATGCCTATGTCGGCGGCCTTAACAGCGGCAGCATCATTGACCCCGTCACCGGTCATTGCCACTACATGACCCTGCTGCTGAAAAACTTTAACAATGCGGTTCTTATGCTGGGGTGAAACCCGGGCAAATACCCGGCTGCCAACACCTTGCTTATATAATTCCCCATCTGTAAGCTGGTCGATCTGCACCCCGGTGATCACTTGCTCACTTTCCGTCAACCCTATGGCACGGGCGATAGCGACAGCTGTAACTGGATGGTCACCGGTGACCATAATGGGAATGATGCCTGCCTCCAGACATTCGCCGATGGCCTTTTCCACCCCGGGTCGGGGCGGGTCTATCAAGCCGGCGATACCTGCCAGTATCAAGCCGCTTTCCGCTTCCTGATCGTTGAGATCTGCAGCCCCCTGTCCGGGAATGTTTTTATATGCAAAGCCCAGGACCCTTAATGCCTGCCCGGCCCATTGTTCCTGAACACTGATGATTTTTTGCCGCAATAAAGGATCCAGCTGGACAGTCCGTTCCCCCTGCAGAACAAACTGGCAGCTTTTTATGACTTCTTCCAGGGCCCCTTTCATTAAAATCAGATACTTTCCCTGCTCCTTTATTACCACTGTCATTTTCTTTCGCTCCGAATCAAAGGGGATCTCTTTGATGCGCACTGATTCACTTTTTATACCGGCTTTTCGTGCCAGGACCAGTAAGGCTATTTCAGTAGGATCACCAAAGGTCTCTATCCTTTTACCCTGATGGACCAGGGAGGAATTATTACAGTGCCAGGCAGCCATTACCATCATATTGACTGCCCGGTCACGGATAGGAATGATGCTTTGTCCTGCCGAAAGGAACCCGCCTTTTAAATCATAACCGTCACCACTTACGTCAATTACCTGCTCCAGTGTCGCCAGTTTTTTTACCGTCATTTTATTCTGGGTTAATGTCCCGGTTTTATCAGAACAGATAACAGTGGTACACCCCAGTGTTTCAACTGCCGGTAATTTCCTGATGATGGCATGGCGTTTGGCCATGCGCTGGATCCCCAGTGCCAGAACAACGGTTACAATAGCCGGCAATCCCTCGGGTATGGCAGCAACCGCCAGACTAATCCCCGCCATTAACATGGTCATTGCTGCTTCGCCCCGGTACAGGCCCAGCAATACTACCACCAGACAAACCACGATACAGATCACAATAAGGATTTTGCCCAGTTGATCCAGTTTAATCTGCAATGGTGTCATTCCGCCCCTGGTACTTTGTATACTATGAGCTATCTCCCCCATAACTGTATCCATTCCCGTTGCTGTAACCAGTCCCATGCCGCGCCCTTTAGTAAGTGCTGTCCCCATAAAAGCCATATTGGCCATCTCCGCCAGGGGAGCGGCAGAATCCATTATCTGCTCTGCCTCCTTGCTTACCGGCACAGATTCACCGGTTAATATCGATTCATCGATCTCCATGTTATGGGCAGCAATTAAACGCATATCCGCCGGCACCTTGTCTCCAGTTTCTAAAAAAACCACATCCCCAGGAACCAGTTCGGAAGCCGGTATTTTCAGCTTGTTACCCCCTCTTAAAACTGTCGTGAAAGGTGCCGATAGTTTTTTTATCGCCTCCAGGGATTTTTCTGCTCTGAACTCCTGGATAAAACCCAGTACAGCATTAAGGGCTACGATGACCATTATTGTTATCGCATCTTCCATAGCGCCGATTAAGCCGGACAAAACCGTAGCGCCTAATAAAACCAGAACCATGGTATCGGTAAATTGATGCAGAAGCAATACCAGCGGGTTAAAAGCCGGTCCCTGGGCCAAAATATTCTTTCCCTGGCCCAGTCTGATTTTGACCTGATCATTGTTCAGGCCCGTTTCCTGGCTGGAACCAATCTGCCGGAATGCTTCATCAATGCCTATCTGACTCCAGATATTGTTCTTCATTAAAGCTTCTTCCTCCGCCCACCTTTTTGAAAATACTATTCCGGAGAAAAGAAGAAAATTACTGCGGACAGGCCGGAGGTTATGCTTACAAACCTGATTCCAGGCTCCGAAGATTTAAAAGCTGTGCAGCAGTCGTTTGCCAGGGGAACGAATAAGCCCGGACGAACTCAATGGGGATGTGTTCTTCATCTGCGGGCAGTATTACGGGACTGCCCAATAAAACAGGAATGATCAAACAGAGGGTAATTACGAATATTTTGGGCGATCAGTATCGTTATGAAACTTATAAAAATCCACGGGCAATCGATGCAAGCATGTAAAAATCCTGCTTCAACGGCTTTTATTTGTCGTGTTCAAGCAGGATTAATTGATAAGTCCAGGGAGTTTCATCTCTTACCGCCGGCTTCAGGCCAGTTCTACCTGTCGATTAGTAAAAGCTGCCAACTTCCTGGCGTCTTCACTGGTAAAAACACTTTCTTTTTCGGTAGTATATATGCTGCGGCCGCTATTAAGATAAAAACCCGGAATAATTGGTTTTTCCAGAATACCCAGTGCTTTGAGCCCGAATTCAGCAGTTCTTTCACCAAATAAAATAATGGTTTGGGGCGCCAGGATATCGATTTCCTCCATCAAATATGGCAGGCAGGCAGTGATCTGGGTTCCCGCCGGGACGATGGGTACACCCTGACAGACCGGCCCCAGAAATGGGCATGAGCTTTCAAAAAAAGCTGTTTCCCGCATCAGCATATCTTCCAGATCATCGATATGTACACAAGCTTGCGGCTGGCATCTGGCCATATAGGTATGGTATATCCTCTCCGTTGCCAGCTCTTTTTTAAGCATTTGCCTGATCTCCATATAGTTCATGTTTTCCGAATGCCGCGCAGACATAAAAACCAGTAACACCTCCGGGGTCAGATCCCCTTTACCCAGGGCTGGTTTGCGCAAGCAGCGGCGTGAGGATGAGCAGCGCTGGCAAGCATTGACTCTGGCCTCCATTTGCATGATCCGCTTAATATGTTGTTGCTCGCTAATCGTATCCATAATATATACCTCCACCTGGACTTATTGCAAAAAGGAAACCCTCCTTTGCATTTACAGAAAAAATCAGCGGGACACTTCCGTCCCGCTCTCAAGCTTTTTATCTGTTATCCAAATTTTTTGCTGTTTTTTCTAGATATATTCTGGTACGACTACTGATTCCCCATGTTGCATCTGTAAGTTTGGAACAAACATAACTTCTTAAATTATCATCCAGTTCAGGATCAAATTTATCATAAAGAATAAACATTACTCGCAGTAAGTCGGTCATATTGGTGAGCAAACGCTCCGGCGGAGCGCTTTTTAAAAGGTGATCCTTTTTACCGTAGAAATAGACCATCTTTCTAAGTAACCATATTATTTCAGCATTGTTCCATATCCGCTTTTCTATTATTTCATCCAGAACCCTGTCGCTGCCCAGTTCAAACTCTTTGGTCTCCAGGTCTTTCCATTCTTTGCTGTCCATTATGCTGCCGGGCATGATGAAAATATTTTCTTCCATGTAACCTCCATATCTTGCCGTGACTTCAGGATCCTATTGCATGATCCTCGCTGCACCAGCATAGGATCTGGCGTAGTAACTCTCATCAAGGCTGCTTATGATCACACCGCCGCTGCGGGGAGACGAAGAATGAATAAAATCGTTATTGCCGATGTATATTCCGGAATGATCTATAGAAGAACTATAACAACGGAAAAACACCAGATCACCCGGCTGCAAATCAGCTTTTCCAACCGGAGTCCCCTGATTATATTGTGATGCGGCTGTTCTGTTTAAATTATATCCATGCTGGGAATATACATACATGACAAACCCGGAACAATCAAAGCCTCCCGGGCTGGATCCGCCGTATCGATAAGGTGTGCCCAGATGTTGTCTGGCTGTGGCCAGAATACCTGCAGAAAGACGATCTTCATAACCTCCCCGGGACACTTCATTGCCAGTATTAGACAGTCTTAATGCATACCCCGGATTGATTACTTCGCTGGTTAAGTTATTTATCCGTTTCAGCATCGCTACACTGGTGCCAAAAGCTGAGGCAATACCATCCAGGCTGTCCCCCGATTGAACGATATAAATATTTTCCGTCAGGGTGGCTGAATCTGCCTCTTCATCAGCAACTGGGGCGGGCAGCGGTTCAGGCAATATTGCCGTCACCGGGTTTTCAGCGGCGACACATAATCTTTGACCCACCGCAAGGCTTTCTGAACTTAATTGATTAAGCTCTTTTATTTTTTCCACTGTGGTGTTAAATTGCTGTGAGATTTTCCACAGGTTATCACCGGATTGAACGATATAATAAGCTGCACCTGCATCTATGACAGCAACAGTCTGCTGATCCTGGGTCCGGACAACGCATAAAGATTTTCCGATTTGCAGATTGTCTGTGCTCAGCTGATTGAGCTGTTTTATTTTTTCCACCGAGGTGTTGTACTTAACGGCAATGCTCCAGAGGCTGTCCCCGGATTTAACAGTATGGAAAACCTCTGCTGCCAATACTGGCCGGGGTAAAATTAACAAAACAAAACAAATTATAATCAGGGGAGCTAATTTTCTAAGCATATTTTAAATAACGCCTTTCGGTAAAAGTTTTTTTGTAACTTCTACACCCAGCAGCAGGATTCCTGCCTTATATTATATAAATATGCTACTTTTCCCTCATTTTCCTATATAATTTTTTTATTTCCCCCATTTGCAACGTCGAAATTCCGCAACAACCCAGACGCGGATCATGCAAACCCCGGTTCAAACCATGATAATCAGATCCCCCTGTAACTACCAGTCCATGTTGTAAAGCTATTTTTTCATAAACCTGTATCTGTTCCTGAGTATGGTCGGGATAATATACTTCGATCCCCTGAATCCCCGCTGCAATCACTGTGCTGATCATGGATTGGTCCTTAATCAAACCCGGATGAGCCAGTACGGATATGCCTCCATTCATTTTAATCAGATCCAGGGCTTCTTCGGGTAAGAATTTATAACGCGGAACATAGGCTGGCTGTCCTCGCCCAATCAATTTATCGAAGGCCTCCCGAATGGAAAAAACATGATTATTCAGCAAAAGGGCCTGAGCTATATGGGGTCTGGCAATCAAATCATTCTTAGCTATCTGCCGGACCTGTTCGAAGCTGATATTATACCCCATGTTTTTAAGTTTGCATACCATTTCATGGGCTCGTCCCCGCCTGGAGTTTTTCAGTTCTTCCAGACGGACCAACAGATTTTCGTCGTGATGATCTATGAAATACCCTAAAATGTGTATGTCGCACCCTTCCATTTCGGTGTTCATTTCAATCCCCGGAATAACTTCCAGCCTTCCCTCATACCTGGTTTGATGTTCTAAAGCCGGGGCTATCCCCGCTGTTGTATCATGGTCAGTCACAGCGATCCCGGCCAGGCCTGCCTGAAAAGCCCTGTCAATCAGTTCCTCCGGGCTTAAAACTCCGTCAGAAGCATAGGTATGGGTGTGCAAATCATACATCAAAATGTCCCCTTTATAGGATAGTCTTTAATATTCTTACAGCATTGCCCCACAGGATATTTTCTATTTCTCCGGGTTTAAACCCTCTTTTTCCCAATTGTTTATCGAGGTTTTGATATTCCTCCACTCCCTTTAAGACCATATTATCTGCACCATCAAAATCGGAACCCAGTGCCACATGCTGACAGCCTATCAAATCCGAAATATATACGATATGATCAATAAGTCCCTCTATCCCGTCTTTTTCCCCGATGAAATCCTTCACTGCTGTCACCCCGACAATTCCGCCGTTTTGCTGCAGGACTGCCAGCTGATCATCGCTTAAATTGCGGCGATGGGGGTATAAACCTGCGGCATTGGCATGACTGACGATCAATGGTTTATTATAATGTTCCAGTGCATCATAATAGCTTCTTTCTCCCAGATGGGCCAGGTCCAAAATCACTCCCAGCCGGCTCATTTCATCCAAAAGTTGTCTGCCTTTGCTGCTCAGGCCGCCATCTGCATTTCCTTCGCTGACCCCATCTGCCATCATATTGCGGTAATTCCAGGTGAGCCCTATGCTGCGCAGACCCAATAAGTACAAGACTTGAAGCAATTCCACATCATGTCCCAGGGCCTCGGCCCCCTCTAAATGCAATAAACAGCCTATTTTATCTTGATTCTCCGCTGTCAGCATATCATTAAATTCCAGTAGAGGATAAACCAGGTCCCGGTTCAGGCTCATCTCCTGATGGTATTTTTGCACCATTTTTAGTATTCGCCTTAATACGGCATTACTATCATCGGGCGGAGTGAAAAGAGCAAAGAATTGCAGACATATGCCGGTTTGTCCGGCCCGGACCAGATCAAAATGGGCACTGTTGGTGCGCAATGACCCCCAGTTTTCAGCAATGAAGGAAATAGTATCACAATGTAAATCAATAATCTTCTTCATGAAGGCCTCCTTTTTAAGACAGATTTGATCTTATACTAAAACCCTTTCATCTTTCTTTTCCCGATGTATTTCTTCTGCCACGCAACAAGCCCCGCTCTATCAACGTATACTGGTACGTCTCAATGGCGGGGCCCGCTAAGCTTTGATCTTCACTTTTATTAGCTGCATCTATTGTTTTTTCAAATGTTAACCTGCCCGGGCAGGATTTAAAATCTGTTTGTTCCTGACTTTGATAACCGATTTACCTGGGTTCAATGATCAGTTTTATCGCGGTCCTTTCTTCACCATCTATCATGATGTCAGTAAATGCAGGTATACAAATAAGGTCCATACCACTTGGTGCTACAAACCCCCGGGCTATGGCAATCGCTTTTATGGCTTGATTGATAGCCCCGGCACCAATTGCTTGTATTTCTGCTGCTCCCCTCTCTCTCAGAACACCAGCAAGCGCCCCTGCCACAGAATTTGGACTTGATTTTGCAGAAACCTTTAATACTTCCATAAAATACCCCCCTCAATAGTTAAATATAGCTGGCTTGCTCTCCTCTATATGAGTATATTCTAAATAGGTTTGGTAATTCCTTCTTTTTATCCGCAGGTGTCTACCAATAATTTCATATTAATCTATGACCAGACAAATTCTTTCAATTTCCATTATACGGTTAGCATCTTCGTCAAAAATCAGCACCACTCCCTGTAATTGTGCCGCACCTTTGGCTACCTCAAACCTTACCGGACGCTGGGTCAAAAACCTCTGGATAACCTGTTCCTTTTCCATCCCCAGTATAGAGTCCACCGGTCCAGTCATACCCAAATCGGTGATATAAGCTGTCTCGCCGGGCATTATCCGCTCATCAGCCGTCATTATATGGGTGTGGGTACCTAATACTGCATCTACCCGTCCCGCGAAGCAGTAAGCAAAAGCCAGCTTTTCGGAAGTAGCTTCCCCATGAAAATCAACTATGATCAGGTCAGTTTTCCCCTGCAAGTCGGTCAGGATCGATTCCATGGTTTGAAAGGGGCAGTCTAAAGCGCCTAAAAAAACCCGGCCGGAAACATTAACAACTGCTACCTTTTTGTTAAAGCCGGCAGTATAGATGTGGAATCCCTGCCCGGGACAATCTCCGGGGTAATTCGCCGGCCGCACAATCCGGGGTTCATCATCGATAAAAGTGAATATATCACGGTTATCCCAAACATGGTTGCCCATCGTACAAACATCAACACCGGCATCAATTATTTCCCGGAATACATCCTGGTTAATGCCCCGCCCCCCGGCAGCGTTTTCCGCATTGGCAATGGTAAAATGGATATCATATTCTTTTTGCAAGCCGGGAAGCAAACCTTTTAAAGCTCTTCGCCCTGGCTTACCGACGATGTCACCGATAACTAAAATATTCACCTGATGCCTCCATCATTTATTTAATACAAATACTTTCCCACCCGAGCGAAAAGCCCAAAAGCTATTACAGTTCCGTGATTTGTGGATCCTTTTTAATAAATTGTTTTTCAAACTTTTCCGGTAGGTATCCTGGGTGGCGATATCGATGTCATCCTTGATAAGACAGTGGTCAAATTCGTCTTTCATGATTCGTATGTATAAATCGATCTCCGCCTCCGTAAGTGTAGCTTCATCGCGGTATAAAGTAAAAAAGGTAATACCTTCCCGTTCCAGGAAATTAGTTTTAAATACTTGCGGTTCACTGCCGCACAGCAAATGAAAAACCTCATAGCTTTTATGTAATTTAACGGGCAAGTCCTGAAATCCATTATCCCCTTTTGCGCCCTTAAGGGCAAATTTAAGTGCTATAATCTGTTCATCAGTTTGATATTTGATCCCGTTAAGCTCTGAATATTTGACCGATGCATTGATTATAATGTCCAGGCCGGCTGTATTCATTTATATCTTCTCCTAATGTAAATAAGTTATAAACTTTTTCTGCACAGCAGGCAAAATTCCTGCCCTTTTAACTCCGGTATAATATGGCATTCTTTAAAAAAGCAGAGCAGCCTTTACTCGAAAAGCTGCCCTGCCATAAATACATAGGTCAATTTCCGTATTATTTAGCGTATTCCACTGCCCGGGTTTCTCTAATCACAACCACTTTGATCTGACCAGGATATTCCAGATCGGCTTCCACTTTTTGAGCAATATCCCGGGATAAATTGATTGATTGCAGATCATCGATTTCATCCGCTTTAACAATGATACGAATCTCACGTCCAGCCTGAATGGCAAAGGTCCTGTCGACTCCTGTAAATGATTCAGCTACCGCCTCCAGTTTTTCCAGACGTTTTATATAGGTTTCCAGGGTCTCCCGGCGGGCACCCGGCCGGGATGCCGATATGGCATCAGCTGCCTGTACCAGAATTGCTTCGATGGTCTCATAATCAATGTCGCCATGGTGGGCAGCAATAGCATGGATTACATCTTTGCTTTCCCGATACTTTTTAGCCAGATCTATGCCGATTTCCACATGGGGACCGGATACTTCATGGTCCACCGCTTTACCGATATCATGAAGCAATCCAGCCCGTTTGGCCACCATCACATCTACTTCCAGTTCCGCTGCCATGACACCAGCCAGGTGGGCTACCTCCACAGAATGCTTTAAAACATTCTGCCCATAGCTGGTCCGGTATTTCAAGCGCCCCAGAAGCCTGATCAGTTCCTGATGAATACCGTGAACGCCTACTTCAAAAGCAGCCTGTTCACCCAGTTCCCTGATTTCCTGATCGATCTCCTTCTGTGCTTTATCCACCATCTCCTCGATTCTGGCCGGGTGGATCCTTCCGTCATTAACTAAATTTCCCAGAGCAATCCGGGCAACTTCACGTCTTATGGGATCAAAAGATGAAAGTATGACCGCTTCCGGTGTATCATCAATGATCAGATCAACGCCGGTCAGGGTTTCAAAAGTTCTTATGTTTCTTCCCTCGCGGCCTATAATCCGGCCCTTCATTTCATCATTGGGCAGGGGCACCACTGAAACAGTTGTTTCTGAAACCACATCGGCGGCACATTTTTGTATGGCCAGACTGATAATGTTTTTCGCCTTTTTATCGCCTTCCTCTTTAGCCTCGTTTTCGATGTTTTTGATCATCTGGGCAGTTTCCTGCCTGATCTGCTGACTAACATTGGATAACAGCAATTCTTTGGCTTCCTCCGAAGTCAAGCCGGACAATCTTTCCAGTTCCTTCAGCTGCTGTGTAAGAACCATTTGCAGATCCTGGTTGGTTTTATCCGCTTCTTTTTCCTTTTCCTGCAGCATCTGTTCCTTTTTTTCCATGTTTTCGGTTTTTTTGTCCAGGCTTTCTTCCTTTTGAATTATCCTTCTTTCTATCCGATCCAATTCCCGGCGACGGTCTCGAATATCTTTATCCGCTTCCTGGCGATTGCGGTGAATTTCATCTTTTCCTTCCAGCAGTATCTCTTTTTTAACTGCTTCCGCTTCCTTGCTGGCTTCATCAAGCATTTTAGTTATTTCTTCTTCTGCTGTACCAAATTTGCTTTCAGCTATGAAGCGCCGGCCAAAATAACCGGCCGCCAGCCCAATTGCCAGCACAATGGCAATAATTATAAAACTCTCTAGTATGCTGATAATTCCACCTCCCAAAAGTATTTCTTATCCCTTAATATTTTACATAAAAAAACCGAGTAAAACACCCGGCCCTAAAGAAACACTTACCTTGTTGGAGTTATCATTTTCAACTTCCCGATATATTCGATTTTGAATACAGGTGAAGTTAAAGATAACCCACCTTAACCTTTATACAGACAACCATAATAAATCTATATTTTAGGATTTGTGCATATATGTTCCATGTATCCAGTCTCCAAAATTAAATGGAAAAATATATATTAATTAGCGTAGTCTAATTGGTCAAAGTAAAAGGTAAGGCTTCTACAAAGTAGCCTTACCTAAGATTTTAATTAGTTTAACACTTAGTGTCAAGCCATGCTGTGATTTGGATCGT
>Ga0209723_1000441_pt1 | contig 77361 bp, 61 predicted proteins | sample BiotimSIPDNA_2_FD_185750 | JGI IMG/M metagenome (GOLD analysis project Ga0209723, IMG submission 185750) | Anaerobic biogas reactor microbial communites from Washington, USA - Biogas_R2 time_0 SIP DNA (SPAdes) (version 2) | ecosystem: Engineered > Bioreactor > Anaerobic > Unclassified | place... | reverse complement strand
TTTGAAAGAGAAACTTTTTTACTATCATTAATCCCTTCATAATCAATGTTTCTACAGGGAATACAGGCACAAGCAGCAACCGGGCCTGCGAGTGGGCCCCTTCCCACCTCATCAACTCCACATATTAAAGTAATATCTTGGTTAGGAAGAATACTACTCTCATAAATAAATAATGGATTCATTATTCCCCCTTATCAACATCATCTTCTTGCATCAAGCTTAAATCTAAACAGACTTTTCCCAAAAAACCTTTTCTAAAGTCAGTTACAAATGTTTTTGCGGCCCTTTCAATATCTGGCTTCCCACCAGATAAAAGTAATCCCCTTGAAAAGGCAATATTTTCTAAAGTAGAACTACTATTAAATTTATGTATGTCTGCATATCTACTAGTAATTATATTCGGATCAATTTCTAGAATTTTCGTAAAGAGTTTTTCAGCTAACTCTAAAAAATCGAACCTTTCATCTTTTATACTCCCAATTGCGGCTAACTTAAAGGCTTTATCTTGATTTTTAAAATCTGGAAAAAGAAGCCCTGGGCTATCCATTAACTCAATATTTTTATCAATCTTAATCCATTGAATAGATCTGGTAACACCTGGTCTGTTCGCTGTCTCAAGTTTCTTCCTTTTAATAAGATTATTTATCAATGAAGATTTGCCACAATTTGGGACCCCTATCACCACGGATCTTGGAGTCCTAATGGCATCTTTTTTTGTATATTTTTCAATCAAATTAAGATGTAAAGAATTCAAAGCCTCTTTAACAATTTTAGCTCCATCTTGTGATAAACTATTCGTGGATACACATGTTTTGTTTAATTTCTTAAATAAATTTAAACATTGAGTCAAATCAAATTTTGATATAAGGTCGGATTTATTTATAACATATAATACGGGCTTATTTTTAATAAGTTTATCAAACTCCTCGTTTATACAAGATATTGGGGCCCTTGCATCAAGCACATAAATAACGCTATCAACTAGACGTAAATTCTCTTCTAGTAATCTATAGGCCTTGGTCATATGACCAGGGAACCAGTGTATAAACATAATTTACTCCGAAAGGTCTGGTCTTTTACATTTTGTAATTAATCTACTTTGAGCATATCTCCATTTTTTTATCTCCGAGTGATTTCCGCTTAGAAGCACCGCAGGAACCTCTATTCCTAAAAAATTCTGCGGACGAGTGTATTGTGGATACTCTAATAACCCATTGGCGAAACTTTCGTCTTCCGCTGATAGTTCACTGCCTAAAACTCCTGGGATAAACCTCGAAATAGAATTTATAATTACTAAAGAGGCAAAATCACCCGATGTTAGAATATAGTCACCTATTGAAATCTCTTTGTCAATGTCTAAATCAATTACTCTTTGGTCAACACCCTCAAAACTACCATTTATGAGAGTAATCCATTTTTCGTTGCTTAAGCTCTTGGCTAAATTGTGATTTAGCTTTTCACCTTGCGGGGACATATATATCCTTAAAGATTTGTGTTCCGGATCAATACTTTCTAATGCTGAATGAATTGGTTGAGGAGTCATTACCATTCCTGCTCCTCCGCCAAAAGGCACATCATCACATTTCTTATGTTTATCTATCGAATAATTACGAATATTGCAAACAGAAATATTAATAAGGTTATTTGCTATAGCTCTTCCAATAACACTGTAATTTAAACTTTCATATATCTCTGGCAAAAGAGTCAGTATGCTAAATTTCATATACTCTTACCTTTTTCAATTCTTTTTCATTAAGTACTATCCTTTTTTTATCAAGATCAATTTCTTCAATTACCTCTTGAAGTGCTGGAAAGCTATAGTTCCCGTTTTTTGACTTAACAAAGTAAGTATCCACAATCGTTCCATAATTCACTATTTCAGATAAAATGCCCTCATCGATTCCATTGCAAATTAAGGAAAAGCCTAAAATATCATTGATATAATATCTCCCAACTTTATCAGGTAAATCAATTCTTTCGGCAAATATATCTCCTTTAAGATTTAGTGCGGAATCTCTATTATCTATATCTTTTAGTTTTATAAGGGCCATTTTCCCCATTGGCCGAGAGTTCTGAACCTCGTAATGAGAATTAATGATATGCAAATTTTTTATTTGACAAAAATCCCCCGTGCTATCGGTATATGGAAGAACTTTAATTTCTCCTTTAATCCCATGAGCCGTGAGGATTTTCCCAACCAGTACCTTACTTGTCATCTTTCACTAATAATAACATCATAGTGCTTATCAGAATTTTGCGCAGATGCCTTGACAATCGTTCTAATTGCTTTTGCAATTCGCCCTGATTTTCCTATTACTTTTCCTATTTTATCTGCATCAACCTGGACACGAATCTCAACAGTATTTCCATCTTCGACTTCTACTATGTCAAAATTATCTTTTGATAATATCTCTCCAACTAAATAATCAACAAGCTCTCTCATTTTGTCTCCTTAAAATCTATATTTTTTTTGCAGCGGCATCTATGGCTTCATTTTTTGAGTCATCAGCTTTTTTTGCTACAACTGAAGGAACTATAATTCCCTCTTTTATAAATATAGACCTAACTGTATCGGTTGGTTGAGCTCCTGTAGCAAGCCACTTCTTTGCTTTTTCCGCATCGATTCTAATTGCGACGGGGTCGGAAATTGGGTCAAAAGTACCAATCTGTTCAATGTACTTACTGTCTCTTGCTTTTCCCGAATCAATCGCTACGATGCGATAAAAAGGTTTTTTCTTCGCTCCAATTCTCGTTAATCTTAATTTTACTGCCATTTTTTTACCTCCAAAATATTATATTAGAACGGAAATTTAAATTTTCCCGAACTTACTTTTTTCATCATCAATTTCATTTGTTCAAATTGATTCAATAATTTATTCACCTCTTGTACTGAAGTTCCACTTCCCCTGGATATTCTTTTTCTTCTTGAAGCCTTAATTATTTCTGGTTTGTGCCGTTCTTCCGGGGTCATAGAAAAAATAATTGCCTTAGTCTTGTCCAAAGATTTGTCATCAATATCCTTTGAATTTACTTTTCCTGATAGTCCAGGAATCATATCTAACATATCTTTCATCCCGCCCATCTTTTTAATTCCATTTAGTTGGTCTAAATAGTCTTCTAGATCAAATGAGCTATTCTTAATTTTTTTTGCGATTTTCTTTGCATCTTGCTCAGATATTGCATCTTGTGCTTTTTCTATAAGAGTTAGTACATCCCCCATTCCAAGAATTCTTGAAGCCATTCGTTCGGGATGAAAAGGTTCAATGTCCTCTAGTTTTTCTCCTATCCCAACATACTTGATTGGTTTTCCACAAATTGCTTTAATGGACAAAGCTGCTCCACCTCGAGTATCCCCATCTAATTTGGTTAAAATCACTCCGGTAATATCCAAATCTTGATTAAATTTTTCTGCGACATTAACACTATCTTGGCCCAACATACTATCTACAACCAATAAAATCTCAGTAGGTTTAACCGCAACCTTAATAGCTCTCAGTTCTTCCATAAGTTTTTCATCTATATGCAACCTCCCGGCTGTATCTAAAATAACTGTGTCAAACCCATTTGTTTTAGCATACTCAACCGCTTGTTTTGAAATCGAAACCGGGTCAATTTGTCCTTTTTCAAAAACATGTGTTCTGCTTTTTTCGCCTATAATTTGTAGCTGTTTAATTGCTGCTGGCCTGTAAATATCACAAGCAACAAGCAATACTTTTTTATTATCTTTCAGAAGGATTTTGGCGAGCTTTCCGCACATGGTCGTCTTCCCAGAGCCTTGAAGTCCACACATCATATATACTGTAGGCAGAGAATCAGAAACCATTAATTTAGAAAAGCGACTTCCCATTAACTCTATTAGTTCATCATTAACAAGTTTTATAACTTGTTGAGAACTATTCAAACCTTTTAAAATATCAGACCCAATTGCCTTGCTTGTAACTTTGTTGATAAAATCTTTTGCCACTAAAAAGTTTACGTCGGCCTCGAGAAGGGCCATTCGAACTTCTCTCATTGCTTCTTTAAGCTCAAGCTCTGTAAGCCCGGACTTATTCTTAATCTTGTTAAACGCATGATTAATTTTTAAAGATAAATTTTCAAATAATGCCATTATAATTCATCCACAATTCTTAATATATTTTCTAATTTTTTTGATGTTTCGATATCGCAAGATGCCATTAACACCTGGATTTCTTTTCTTATGGACTGAGACTTCACAGCCAAATGTAACTTACTCTCGAACTCTTTAAGTTTCAATGTCCCTCTATTGATAACATCCAAAGCTGCTTGTCGGGTAATATTTTTAATATCAGCAATTTCAGATAAAGAAAGGTCATCATCATAATATAACCGAATTAAATCAGCTTGGTATACTGTGAGCAAAGACCCATAATAATCATTTAATAGCGATATCTCTAATTTATCTAACTTATTCATTATTCAACAATCTCAGGGGGACTATTAGTAACTGTAAAGTATTTTTGTTTTACACTATTTTACTTATTATAAAATAAATTGTCAAATAAATGAAATAATAAAATTATTCAAAAATGGCGTCAATGAAATCTTTTGCATCGAATGGGATTAAATCATCAATTCCTTCTCCTACCCCAGCGTAGTATACTGGGATATTCTGCTCTTCCGCTATTGCCATTACAACCCCGCCTTTAGCAGTTCCATCTAGCTTAGTAAGGATAATACCATCAATTTCAATTGCCTCGTTAAATACTTCTACCTGTCTCAGGGCATTTTGACCCGTTGTTGCATCTAAAACTATTAAATTCCGACGATCTGCTTCAGGGAGCTCGCGGTCAATAACTCGGTTAATCTTTTTCAATTCTTCCATAAGATTTTTCTTGTTATGTAATCTTCCAGCAGTGTCAATAATAATAACTTGCGTGCCTTTTGCTTTTGCAGAAATCAGCGTATCAAAAACAACAGCTGCGGGATCACTCCCTTCAGAATGAGAAATTACCCTTACACCAGCTCTTTCCGCCCATACATCAAGTTGCTCGCTTGCTGCAGCACGGAATGTATCTGCTGCCGCAATTACGACACTTTTCCCCTCGGAAACAAATAACTTAGCTAATTTTCCTACAGCAGTTGTCTTACCAACTCCGTTAACACCAGAGATAAAAATTAAGAGTGGAAATTCATAATGTGGTATTTCATAATCAATGGTCTCAAGCAATATCCTCTTTAAAAGTGCCTTTGCTTCTTCAGGTTTAGAAATTTTTTTTGCTGGTATTTCCGCACGTAATCTTCTTAATACATTTTCAGTCGCAGTATAACCCATATCAGCAGATATTAATGCCAACTCAAGTGTGTCATAAAATTCCTGGCCAAGTTCTTTTGCTTTAAACGCCTCATAAAATTTTCTACTAATATTTTCTCTGGTTTTTTTTAAACCTTCTTTAAGTTTTAAGAAAAATCCCATGACTTAAGCCTCTTCCTTAACATGTTTTTCTGCTTCCTCCAGCTTTACCTTCACTATTTTGCTTACTCCTTTTTCTTGCATTGTTACTCCATACAATACATCACAAAGAGACATTGTTGGTTTTCTGTGCGTTATAACAATGAATTCGGTATCTTTTGAAAACTTTGATAAATATTGAGCAAAGAGTCTTGCATTTGTTTCATCAAGTGACGCATCTATTTCATCTAGGATACTAAAAGGCATAGGGGTGAGTTTATTAATTGCAAAGAGAATAGCAATTGCGGTAAGTGTCTTTTCTCCGCCTGAAAGCAATTCAATTGATTTTAAATCTTTCCCTGGAGGTTGCGAATCAATATAAATACCTGCAGTTAAAGGACTCACTCCTTTTTCTAGGCTTAAATGCCCTGTTCCTCCACCAAACAAATCCTTATAGGTAATCTTAAAGTTTTCACTAATCTTTTTAAAATTTTCGGTAAATCTTTGCTCCATCTCTTTTGTTAAATCAGAGATAATTTTTACTAAATCTTGTTCAGCTTTAGATAAATCATCAAATTGTCTTTTCATTTCCTCGTATCTAATACTTTCTGAATTATACCTGTCTTCAGCCAACTCATTAATAGGGCCCATTCGTTCAATTTTTCTTCTAAGTCGCAGGATTTTATCTAAAGATTTTTCTACATTTATGTTCTGTGAAATCTCTCCGAGCCCTTCTCCAATCCAGTACTCTCTACATTCATCTATGTTAAGTCCATATGTTTCATAAATTCGAGAGGACATGTTTTCAATCTCAATGTTAATTTTTTCAAGATTGTTTTCCTCTCTTATTTTCTTTTCGTTAATAACATTAATTTGTGTATTTTTTATCGCCCTCTTGTCATCGATATCCGTCAATTCTTGGTTCAAATTTTTCTTTTTCTTATCAATCATCTCCAAATCAGCTTGCGCGGATTTAAGTTTTTTTCGTTCTTCTTCAGGGAATTGATCAATATCCATATCCTTTTGGATTTTCGCAATATCGCTATCCAAAACTTTTATTTCAACTTCCAATTCAATTTGTTTTTTCTCTAAAGATTTGTATTCCACTCGATAATCAAATATATCCTGTTCAGTTTTTTCTCCGTTAGTTTCCAAAGACTTAATTTTTACATACATATCTGTCAATTCCTTCGATAGATTGTCTCTTTTTTCCTTGTCTTTGAAATATTTATCTTTTGCTTCAGATAAAAAATCATCAGCAGAAATTTTCTCCTGATTCGCAGCAGAAAAGCTCTTATCGCTTGAACTGAGCATATTGTATAAATCTTCAATCCTTTTTGATGTTTGTTCAATAAAACTAAGAGTTTTGTTTTCCTCCGATGAAATAGTGTCCTCTCTTTCGCAAACACTTGTTAGTTTTCCCCCAAGCTCAATCAATTCTTTCTCTATTTGTGCTAACCTTGCAGAGCAAACGTTAAGTGCGAGTAAAAACTTCTCCTTTTCCTCTTTTAGCTCTTCAATCAAATTTGAGTTCAGAGAAATCTCTTTTATACATTTATTCAGTTTCTTGTCAACCTCCTGGGCCTCGGTCTCCTGTGATAATATCCTTGAACTTTTAACTCGCGATGAGCCTCCGGAAATTGCTCCGCTTGGCAAAAAGGCTTCCCCTTCAAGCGTCACTATTCGAAAAGCATAGTTATATTTTTTTGCGACCAACAGCCCAACTTCTTTATCTTCAGCTATTATAGTTCTACCAAGAAAACTAGAAACAATTCCTGAAAATCTTCGTTCATATCTTATTAAATCAGACGCACAGCCTAAAATTCCCCTCTCGGATAAACAAGCTTCATATTCTTTTTGTAAAGGATATGGTTTAACTGAAGAAACAGGCAAGAAAGTTGCTCTACCAAAGTTATTTCTTTTTAGTAGATCTATTAAAATTGAGGCTGATCGCTCGTCAGGGGTAACTATATTTTGTATTGAATTTCCTAACGCAATTTCTATGGCAGTCATATACTCTTTTGGGACAGAGATTATTTCTGCTAAAGTACCAATGATTTGTGAGGAAATATTTTTATCCTGTTTAGCTGATTCCATAAGATTTTGAACAGCTGAGTCATAACTCGAATAGCTTTCAATATTCTCTCTTATAGTGGAAAGTTTAAACTGGAGATTCGACCTTTCAGTAATAAGATCGCTCCTTTTTATCTCAGCATCGTTCAATTCCTTTTTGATTGAATCGAAGTTTAATTCAGCCTCTGATTTCTCTGATAGTTTGAGCTTATTTTCATTACTAATTTTTTCAATTTGACTAATTAGCGATTCCTTTTGTGTCTTGAAATCGGATAATAGTTTTTTCTTGTCTGCTAAAAGTAATTTGCTCTCCTGAAGATTTTGCTTCAATAGGTTATATTCAACTTCGTACTTAGCTCTGTTTTTATCAATCTCCGCACTTGCAGAGAATCTATCCAGCATTAGTTGTTTACTTAATTCTATCTCCTTTTCTTGTGAATCAACTGATTGATTTAAAACAGAAAACTCAGAGGACATTGCTTTGTTTTTATCATTTAGGGCCTGTAATTCATCATCTATTTGTTGTTTAACCGCAATTTTATCGACAATATCTTTTGCACGCGATTTCATTATTGCTTGATTTGATAGATATTCCGAATTATTCTTATCTCTACTTTCTTTTTTATAAGCCAAAGTTAACAATAAGTTTTCCGATCTTCCCAATGCTTTTTGTGCTTCAACAGTAAGCGCTAATATTTGGTCGTGTAAACTACTTGAAGATGTATCTAGGTCTGATATTAATTTTAAAGTGTTGTTGTATTTTTCATTTAGTTTGGATAATTCTTCTATCTCACTTTCATAAGTTTTAGTAATTTCTTTTAATTTTGTCTGTGTTTGATTCCGTGTAAAATCACTGTTTTCACTTTGGAATAAAAATAAATGAATTTCTTCGTTTTTAAGCTCTTTTCTTGTTTTTTTAACTTCTATAGCTTGTTCTGCTTCAGATTTAAGAGGCCCAAGGTTTTGTTCGAGCTCCAACATAATATCGTTTAAACGGGACATATTATCTCTTGTATGAGACAATTTATTCTCACTGGAGTTTTTCTTATCTTTATGTTTTGAGATTCCAGCAGCTTCCTCAAAAATTTCTCTTCTAGCTTCAGGTTTATATCCAACTATACTATCAATTTTTCCCTGGCCTATAATGCTGTAACCTTCTCTCCCAACACCAGTATCTCTGAATAAATTAATTATATCTTTTAGATTGCATCTTTGACCGTTAATATAAGAAGAACTCTCCCCACTTCTATCCAATTTTCTAGTTACAACCAATTCTTCAAAATCGATGGGATATATATGCTTTGAATTATCCAAAAATATAGAAGCCTCGCAATAAGACTGAGACTTTCGCCCTGTTTTTGTCCCACCAAAAATAAGATCTGTATTCTTTGATATCCTTAAGGCTGAGCTTTTTTGTTCTCCGAGAACCCACCTGACTGCTTCAACAACATTTGACTTTCCACAGCCGTTTGGGCCTACAATACCTGTAATATTTGTATCAAAAATAATCTCTGTTTTATCTGCAAAAGATTTAAAACCTTGAATTTCTATTTTACTAAGATTCAATACAACACCCCGTCAGTTATTGATGGTTTCCATTTGAGTTTAATTATAACTTTTGAAGGGATAAAAGGCAACAAATAATAGTTTTACATATTATAGTCGATTCCTTTTATGGAAAGTAGTTTGTAAAGAAGATGAAACTAAAACATGAGGGTTAGTTTAATATGTTATCTCTAATAATTAGAGCTTTAGCTGCCTCTTGTTCTGCTTTCTTTTTTGAATTTCCCTCACCAATCGAAGAATTATATCCTTCAAGGGAAATGGTCGATTTGAACTTTGGTGGAAGATCATTAATTTTTTCAGTACATATTGATAATTTCATACCATTTTTTGCAGCGTACTCAAAAAGTGCGGACTTATAGTCTGTTATGTTATCAACATTATATTCAGCGTTTAACTTGTTTTTTAAATTTATCAAAATAAATTCAGCGGCTTTATTAATGTCATTTGAGTCAATAAAAATTGCTCCAGCAATTGACTCAAAAATGTCTCCTTTTAATCTTGGGCTGATCGAGGTCAATGTTTCTGAGATACGCAGATATTTATCCAACCCAAGCTTTTCTATCACTTCAGATAAACATTTTTCAGAAATGATAATGGACCTTATTTTTGATAAAAAACCTTGATTTGCATAAGGAAATCTATTAAATAAATAATTTGCAACGATAAGACTAATTACACTGTCACCTATGTACTCTAATCTTTCATAAGATTCGTAACCAATATGTTCATTGGTAAACGAAGAGTGCGTAAGTGCAGAATGCAAAAGCTCTTTTTTTGCAAAAGTATATCCTATAGTTTTTTCAATTTGTTCGACATCAATTTCTTTCATTTATTATTCTGTAATTTTTATACTGTCAGTTATTTTTGAAACAAGGTTTTTATCAACCAAAGAAGCGGCTTGAAAAATAGCTGCTTTAATAGTTTTTGATTTTGCACTACCATGGACCTTAATTACTAGTTTTTGAAGCCCTAAAAGAACTGCTCCCCCTTTGGATGAATAATCAGCAGTCTCTTTTAATTTTTTGAACACTGGTTTTAAAAGCAAATATCCAATTTTTGCTCTTATCCCACCTTTTTTAATTCCATTTTTTATCTGAGAAAACATCATAAGCGCAGTTCCTTCGCATGATTTTAATGCAATGTTTCCTGAAAAGCCATCGGAGACAATAACATCAAAATTCCCACTTAGAATATCTCTTCCTTCTGCATTTCCGATAAAATTAATGTTACTATCCTCTCGTAAGAGCTTATATGTAGCCTGAGTTAGTTCGTTGCCCTTCTTTTCTTCAACTCCATTATTAAGCAATCCAATTCTCGGATGAATCAGTGAAAGGGCAACCTTAGCATATGCCTCACCCATTTTTGCGAACTGATGAAGCATCTCCGGTTTACACTCTGAATTTGCGCCACAATCAATTAAAACGACATAATTAGTTTCAGAGGTTGGTAATAATGGGGCCAACGCAGGTCTATTAATTCCATTTATTCTCTTTAATAACAATACTGCTCCAGCAAGAACCGCACCGGTGCTTCCCGCAGAAATAAATGCGTCTGCTTCTTTTTCTGAATTAAGATATTTCAATCCAACAACTAGAGAGCTATTTTTTTTATTTCTAATTGCGTCTACTGGAGAATCATCATTGGTAATGACTTCTTTTGAATCGAAAATTTCCAAGCGATCTGAAGGGTATTGATATTTGCTTAACAAATCCTTTAAGATATTTTCATCTCCGAGTAAGATAATCTTAAAAATATTCTTAGATTCATTAAGTGCATCTACAACTCCAGATACTATTTCAAATGGAGAATTATCTCCGCCAAATGCATCCACTAATATATTCATCTATTCCTCACTAAAAAGAGAGGAAGGTGTTGCCTTCCTCTAGATGTCTATCTATTCTTCTTTTTCTTTCTTGACTACAACGGGTTTACCTTTGTAATAGCCACAATGGGGACAAACTTTATGACCCTCAATAAGCTCGTGACAATTTGAACACTCGCTTAAATTAGGGGCGGTTAGCTTCCAGTTTGCAGACCTAGAATTGCCTCTTTGTTTTGATATCTTACGTTTTGGAACGGCCATATTACACCTCCACTTTACTAAAACTTTATAATTATATACAAATGAATATTTTGTGTCAAACAAATAACTCATTAAACTATGTGGTAATGTGCCCATTAAGGCATATATTGGAAAACCACCAGATTTTTACGAATAATGATAACTACAATCCAAGCTCAGAAACTATTCTTTTTGAATCTCTAGCAATTACCAGTTCTTCGTTTGTAGGAATAAGAAGTACTTTTACACTACTAGAAGGTTTGCTCAACTCAGCAAATTGTCCTTTTTCGGCTATTTCATTCTTGGGAAAATCAAAATCAACTCCTAATACTTCCAATCCATCCATTATAAGCTTTCTCGCAAATCTTGAATTTTCGCCAATCCCTCCAGTGAATACGATACAATCAAGTCCTCCCAAAGCAACGAAGTACGCTCCAATATATTTTTTAATTCGATACGCGAATAAATCTAAAGCTATCTGTGCTTTCATGTCTCCCTGTTTATACAACTCAACTATATCTCTACAATCACTGTAGCCACATAGCCCTAAAAATCCACATTCTTTGTTGAGATAATCAATTACTTGGGATGTAGTTAAATTTTTCTTCTCTGCCAAATATCCAACTGCCGCAGGGTCAATATCCCCACTACGGGTTCCCATAACCAAACCTTCCAATGGAGTAAGCCCCATAGTTGTATCGATACATTTTCCATCTTTTATCGCAGCCAAAGAACTACCATTCCCGAGGTGACATGTAACTATCCTAAGGTTAGCTTTTTCACCTAGGGCTTTAATTGCTTCACCAGACACAAATCTGTGACTTGTTCCATGGAATCCATATTTTCTCAATTGGTATTTTTCATAGTCTTCATATTTTATCGCATACATGTAAGCATGCTTGGGCATCGTTAAATGAAAAGACGTATCAAACACTGCTACATTTGGAGTATTCGGAGTTAGTTCGAGACAACTCTCGATACAACTAATATTTGCAGGCATATGTAGTGCCCCTAATGGTGCATTCTTTTTGCATATCCGTAACACTTCGGGGGTAACTAAAACACTTTCGCTGAAATCCTCAGCACTATGAAGAACACGATGTCCAATGGCCTTTATTTCGCTCATCGAACTAATAATTCCATTTTCAGGGTCAAGCAATGCCTCCATCAATAGAGAAAATGCTTCAGTATGATTTTTTAAATCTTTTTTACAGAAAAACTTTCTTCCGTCCGTACACTCCTGTTTAATTCCGGAACCAGTAAATCCTATTCTATCTATTAAACCTTTCCCTAATCTTTCTTCGGTTTCGCCATCAATAACTTGATACTTTAGAGAAGAGCTTCCTGCATTAACAACTAAAATCTTCATAAGTCACCCTATTCCCCAAGTTGAAGTGCAGTAATCGCAACTGCTCCAACAATATCTGTCACATTACATCCTCTTGATAAGTCATTAACTGGAGAGGCTAATCCCTGGCAAATTGGCCCGATTGCCTCGGCGTTTCCAAGTCTCTGTGCCAACTTATATCCAATATTCCCCGATTGTAAGTCGGGAAACACAAGTACGTTCGCATAACCCGCGACAGTACTTCCCGGTGCTTTTAATCTTGCGACACTTGGAACTATAGCAGCATCCAACTGCAATTCACCATCTACAGCAAAATCTAAAGGCATTGATTTAAGTTTGCTTGTTGCAACCAATACTTTATCGACTAATGGGTGAGACGCACTTCCCTTAGTAGAAAACGATAACATAGCTACCTTGGGATCTTTTATCCCAGCTATTCTTCTTGCGCTCTCTGCAGCGCTTATAGCTATATCGACCAATTGGTCAGCTGTTGGATCTGGCAACACTCCACAATCAGAAAATATCATTACCCCTTCTTGTCCATAAACTGACCCTTCCGGAAGTGACATTAAGAAAAAACTTGAAACAGTCTTCAGCCCTTCCTTTGCCTTGATTATTTGTAGAGCAGGTCTTAAAACATCACTTGTGGCATGAATGGCCCCAGCAACCATCCCATCTGCATCTCCTGATTTAATCATAAGACAACCGTAATACAAAGAATCCTTTGTCAAGGCTCTCGCTTTCTCGATAGTCATTCCCTTTTCTTTTCTTAACTCATAAAGCAAATTAGCGTATCTTTCAGAATCAGGGCTATTATCTGGGTCAACAATATCAACTCCGACAAGAGAATTTTCTTCAGCAAGAGAAAGAATCTTGGTCTTATTTCCAAGCAAGGTTATTTTTGCCATTTTCATTTTATTGATAATCTCCGCAGCATGAATAACTCTAATTTCCTCTCCTTCTCCTAACACAATGTGTTTGTGAAGCTCATTAGCTTTCGAGATAATCCTATCCATCAATTTAGACATTGACTTGCTCCTTTTTCACAGTTTAAAATTTATAATATTTATGATATAATATTTAATTAATAGAAAGGTTTTAGACCCTTTAAATATCCTTAAGTATGTTATAACTATTATACACAAAATGCAAGCAAAAAAAATCCAGGAAAACCTTTCATATTGGAGAATAATGAAAACTACTGCAATTATTTGTGAATACAATCCTTTGACTAACGGACACGTTAAACATCTTCAACAAGCTAGGTCTGAAACCGGCTGTGATACACTACTTTGTGTCATGAGCGGAAGCTTTACTCAACGAGGAGACGCTGCGATAACCGACAAGTATTTAAGGGCAGAACAAGCAATTATACATGGCGCAGATATTGTTATAGAACTACCTACAATTTTTGCTATTTCCCCTGCTGATAACTTTGCATATGGGGCTATAAAGACGATATCTCAATTCCCAAGCCTTCAATACTTAAGTTTCGGAAGCGAATCTGGAGATTTAAATGGGCTTTTGAAACTTGCAAAATTATTAGGCGACGAGCCAAAGGAATATAAAGAAATCCTTCAAGGGTTTCTAAAAAAAGGATTTTCTTTCCCAAAATCTAGGGCCCTTGCACTATCAGAATATTCGATAATTTCCCCCGAATACAAGGATTTAGTTGGTTTACTCGATTATCCAAATAATGTTCTTGGTATAGCTTACATTATAGCAGCAAAAAAAGCCAATTTGAAGATTAAGTTCCATACCGTAAAAAGAATAGGATCCTCATACAATAGTGATTGCCTTGAAGAAACTTATTCCTCTGCTTCAGCAATAAGAACTGCCTTACAAGAAGGCAAAATGGAAGAGATAAAAAGCCAAGTTCCCGAAAGCACTTACGAAATGCTTAAAACCTACAAACCTAGAGACAATGCCTTAGGAAGCATGATGCTTTTTAAACTAAAAACCATGTCTGGATATGATCTGGAAAAATATTATGATGTATCGGGAGGGATCCATAATAGGCTTATAATTTCTGCGACAAATGCAATCACACTTGAGGAGTTATTAACTACCGCAAAAACAAAAAACTACACTATGGCTAGGCTAAAACGCATCTGTCTTTATGCTTTATTCGATATCACTCAGGAAGATTACTCATATGCTTTGTCATGCCCTCCTTATATTCAAATTCTTGCTATCAAAGAAAATCGCAAGGAAGATATTTTACCCGAGTTATTCAAGTCATGTAAGAATGTGCTTACACGCTATAGCGATGTAAGTAAAGTAGACAAGGCTTTAAGACCTTTGATTAGACTTGACTTTGCCGCGCAAGGAACTCTATCTATTGCAAACAAGGTAAACTACCTAAACAAAAAAATGCTTATCGTATCTATTGATTAGTAAAAAAATTAGATAAAATAAAAGCTTTAAAATTGGGTCTAGTAAATATATTATTCTAATAATTAAGGTTCTAACCCTACTATTTTTAGAAAAAACTCTAATTTGTATCAGTATTACCAAATTTATCAAGATTGTTTTTTTGAGCTTTCTTAATAATTGCAAGACTTTCTTCTAAGGTTTTACTCGTGGAAGAGAGCATAAAATCTATATCTTTAAAAATTTCCTGAATTATTTTACTCTTAAATTCATTTGCCTCAGCTTTGATTATCTCCGCCTCTTTCTGGGCTATTTTTACGATTTCATGCTCTGAAAGGATCTGATCCGCTTTCAGTTTTGCTCTTTCATACACTTGCTGAGCCTTTTCAGATTCTTCTTTCTGTATTCTTGCACTGTTTTGTACTATATATTTTGCCTCTCGTAAAACATCTGGCATGCAGTTTCTAATTCTTTCTACGAGTTCAAAAATAATGGAATCATTGACTATTTTCCCAACTCCAAAAACGGGCTTCTTTCCCTGAGCTACCTCGTTCTCTATCATTACCAATAAATCTTCAATATCTTCCATTATTCCTCCTTCCCTAGAAAAAGGCTGATATCCATCCCCTCTTCCGCCAATTTTTTCACATAAGAAGAGCTAATGGCTGAATCCTTTGCAATCAAAAATAAAGTCTTAATGCCACCGTTCTCCTCATTCCATTTAGCCATCTCCATCTCATATTTAATATCGTTTTGGTTTCTGATTCCCCTTAGGATATATCTTATATCATTATTTTTGCAGTAGTCAATAGCCCTCCCATCATAATCTTCAACCACTATATTAGCTCTAAATTTTCTTACTGCAATTTTAATAATTTTTTTTCTTTTTTCAATTTCCAATAAAGGGGTTTTTTGGGGATTTTTCAAAAGTACAATATGTACTGATTTAAAATTTTGTGATGCTGTTTCGACAAGATATTCGTGGCCAACAGTATACGGATCAAATGTTCCGGTTATCGCAACACTATTTCCTAATTGTATTAAATCTATTATTGTATGTCCATATTCTCTTATATCCAGTCTACACATGTTGTATGGGAGGCAATAAGATCTTTCCTCATTTCTTTTTTCCAGAACAATTATTCCATTTTCAGATAGAATATTACTATCCGAAATTTCCGCCAAAATCCTTGATTCCTCAATTGTGTTATATGGAGGATCCAAAAAAATTATGTTGAACTTTCTTCCCTCTTTCGCCATTTGGGATATGACAAATGAGTAATCTCTTTGAAATATTTCGTATTTTTCATCTATTTTTGATAAGTTTTTTTTAAGAACCTCAATAGAAAGTGAACTCTTGTCACAAAAAACACAATTTTCGGCCCCCCTCGATAAAGCCTCTATCCCTAAAGCCCCGCTACCCGCAAAAAGATCAAGAACATGACTTTCACCTATGTAGCTCTGGATTAAATTAAATATACTTTCTTTTACTCTATCTGTAGTTGGGCGAATAGAATCCCCTTTTTCTGCGATTAAAGTTCTTCCTTTATATTTTCCTGCAATAATTCTCATTTTATTTATATACCTTTTTATCTGTAATTATTAAATCCATTTTTATATCATGGGGTTCAACCGGTAACATCTCAAATTTGTATTCTTCAAAACAAATACCAATTTTAAATAGTATTTTATTCTTCAACCAAGTATCATAGTAACCTTTTCCATGTCCAAGACGGTTTAGATTTTCATCAAATGAGACCATAGGGACAATAACAAGGTCGATGTCTTCCTCATGAGAATCTTCATTTAAAGGTTCTTTAATCCCGAATTGGCCGTCAATAAGCTTACTATTTTCATATATTTGTATTGCTTTCATTCTTTCCCCATCTAATTTGGGGACAAACACTTTTTTCCCTTTCTCCCAAGAATTCTTCACTATCATCTTTGTATCAACTTCTCTCTCTTTAGAAAGATATACGAAGATAGATTTGGAATTAATATATTCTGACAAGGAAAAAAGTGTATTACAAATAATCTCACTTTTTTTATTTTTGTTGAAAACAAAAATGTCCTTTACTAAGGAACGAACCAAGTTTTTTTCCATTATATCAAAAAGACTTTACTCCGTTATGAGTTAAAAGTCTAATCGCTAAATCGGGAGAATCGACTTTCAAAAGAATAGCCGCTGTATTGGAACCTACTTGAGCATAAGAGTAAAGATAGGAAATATTGATTTTTTCTTGGTCAAGCAGTTGTAATACTTTGTGCATCTCCCCCGGTTTATCCGCCACCTGAAAACCAATTAGATCCGTTGATGCTGTGTTAAAACCATTTTCCTTTAATACTCTAATTGCCTTCTCATTATCATCAGTGATAGCTCGCAATATACCGTACTCTGAGGTATCTGCAATATTCATTGTCTGGATATTAATGTTCGCATCTTTTAAAACTCGGGCAAACTCACAAATTCTCCCACTTCTATTCTCGAGAAATACCGCTATTTGGTTTATTATCATTTAGGTGCTCCTTATAACTATTATATTTTTCTGTTATCCTTAACTTTTTTTACTTTTTCTCCTTCAATATATTTAAAAGTTCCGTTTGATACAAGTTTGATGTTCGCGGATACTCCTATTGCAGAAGTAACTACCGAGTGAACTTTTTGTGTTAATAATTGAACAGACTTTATTTCATCAAAAGCGACTCCTGGGAGTAATTCAACTTCTATATCCATAGTATCAAGATTATTTACTCTGTTCAATACCACCATGAACTTTGAACTTACTTGAGAATCGCAACCAACTAACGCACTTTCTATCTGGGAGGGGAAAACATTTACACCTCTTACTATCATCATATCATCATACCTTCCAGTAATCTTAGAGAGTCTTACAGAAGTTCTTCCACAAGCGCACGGTTCAGAAATGATAGATGAAATATCTCTAGTACGATATCTAATAAGTGGCATTCCCTCTTTAGAAAGAGTTGTAAAAACCAATTCTCCCTTTTCACCATTTTTAACTTGCTTTTCTGTAACAGAATCTATTATTTCGGGATAGAAGAAATCATCCTGGACATGTGGGCCACATTGATGCTCGCATTCTGTTGCAACACCAGGGCCTGAAATTTCTGATAGCCCATAAATATCATAAGCTTTTAACGAGTAAAGCTCCTGTATCTGTCTCCTCATCTCCTCTGACCAGGGTTCCGCACCAAAAATACCATATTTTAATGGAAAATTTTTAGGATTTAACCCAAGCTTCAAGGCCTCTTCTGCCATGTGGATGGCGTAAGATGGAGTACAGCAAAGTGTGTCAGCTGAAAAATCATTAATCAGCATAATTTGTCTTGGGGTATTGCCTGACGATGCTGGAACAACTGTTGCCCCAATAAGTTCTCCCCCATAATGCATTCCTAGCCCCCCAGTAAAAAGGCCATACCCATAAGCTATATGAATCGTTGAGTCCTCTCCTGCTCCCACTGAATACAAACCTCTTGCACAACATTCGGCCCAATCCTCAATGTCTTTTTTTGTATATCCAACTACAGTTAGTTTTCCAGTTGTTCCCGAAGAAGCATGAACCCTTACTATTTGTTTTTTGGGGACAGCGAAAGAACCAAAGGGATAATTATCTCTCAAGTCATGTTTTTCAGTAAATGGTAGCTTTTCAATATCATCAATGGTATTAATATCTTCAGGATAAACGCCTATATTAAGCATTTTCTCACGATACCATTTTACATTTTCAAAAACTCGCTTTACGACGATTCTAAGTCTCTCTGACTGAAGAAGATATTTTTCTTCCTTTGCCATACACTCCATTTTAGGGTTAAAGTATTTAGTCATATTATTTCTCCTGTTTTTATAAAGCATTATATCCGAGTTCTAAAGCAATCAGATTTAATTCAAGGTTCTTTTCTTTAACGCATTGTTTTATTGCCTCTTTTGCTAAATTCAGTTCTATTTTTTCTTTTGCGCAAAGTATACCTATTAAAACAACGTTGACTGCCTTTGAGCTACCAGCTAACTCAGCTAATTTAAGACCATCTACCTCAATTACACTTAAATTTTTATCCTTTAATATCTGAAGTGCATCTTTGGGATAAACATCCTTTCCAGTTATTACTGGCATAGGAAGAATCTTCTGATTATTTACTATGATGTGTCCATTCTCCTTTAAAAAACTCGACCATCTTATTGCTTCAAGAGTTTCAAAAGAAAGAATATAGTCTGCATCACCTTCACAAACAATCGGAGAAAATACTTCTTTGCCCCATCTAACGTGGGTAACAACGCTACCTCCTCTTTGGCTCATACCATGAACTTCACTAAGCTTACACTTTAGCCCTGAATTAAGGGCAATTGTTCCAAGTATTCTGCTTGCCAAAAGGGTCCCTTGTCCCCCAACACCAACGATTAATATATTTAAGTTTCTGGGTTTCATCTTATTATCTATCCTCCGAAATAATTGCTCCAAATTTGCACATTTGAGTGCAAACTCCACATCCAACACACAATTCCCTGTTAATTCTGACGGAGTTTCCTAAATTTTCAATGGCTGGGCATCCAATCGCTAAACATTGTTTACAATATTTGCATTTATTTTCCCCAATATAGAAAGCAGGAGGATATTTTTTATTTAACAGCGCACATGGTCTCCTTGCAATGATTACTGAAACACATTTTTTGGAAACCTCTTCTTTCAAAGCACTTATAACCTCTTGTATATTGTAAGAATCTACAATTCGTACACTGCCCGCCCCACATGCTAAGCATAAACTGTATAAATCTATCTTATGTCCTAGATCACCTTTTATTGTTTTCCCTGTTGATGGGTTGTCTTGATGCCCTGTCATAGCTGTAATAGAATTGTCCAAAATTACTATCGTAGAAGTACCATTATTATAAATTGAATTAATCAACGAGTTAATCCCACTATGTAAAAAAGTACTATCCCCTATTACTGCGACCATGTTTTCGGCTTCTCCAGTGTTTCCTTTATCAAAACCATGTGCCATCCCAATACTTGCGCCCATGCAAACACATAAATCTACTGCTGATAATGGTTCAAGCGCACCAAGTGCATAACACCCGATATCCCCGCTCACTTTAAGCTTAAGTTTTTTGATTGCATAAAAAACACTTCTGTGCGGACACCCTGCACACATTACAGGTGGTCTTGGGATTATTTTATTCCCGGATTTTTCTTCTTCTATTATACCCTCTAACTTGCGCCTTATATACGATACACAAAACTCACCCTGTCTTCCAAAAAGTTCTTTGCCATGGCATTTTATTCCGTTTGATAATAATTCCTTTTCAATAAAAGGCTCCAGTTCCTCGACAACGATTAACTCTTCAACTTGTGAGGCAAAGGTTTTTACTGACTCAAAATCAATTGGGTAAATCATGCCTAGTTTAAAAACCGACGCATCTGATGCCTCGACAACATATTGATATACAGCTCCTGAGCAGACAATTCCCAACTTATGACTTCGCATCAATGTAGAATTGATATTAAACAAAGAAATATCTCTGGATAAATCATTTTCTCTTTTTTCTACAAATAAATGTCTTAACCGAGCCATAGCTGGCATCATCACAAATTTTGAAACATCTTTTTTATATGTTTTATTCAGTATTTCATCTCTTTCTTTAGGTTCTACAAAACTTCTGCTATGTGCAATTCTTGTGGTTAATCTAATAATCACAGGCGTATCATATTTTTCGCTAATTTCATAAGCTATTTTTACAAAATCTCTTGCCTCTGAACTATCAGATGGTTCGAGCATCGGGATATGCGAACTCAACGCATAATATCTACTATCCTGTTCGTTTTGTGAGCTATGCATCCCAGGATCATCCGCGACTACAACAACTAAACCTGCGTTTACTCCTGTATAGGATAGCGTGAAAAGTGGATCTGCCGCAACGTTTAATCCCACGTGTTTCATACAACACATAGAACGAACTCCTGAAAAACAAGCCCCAATAGCAACCTCTAAAGCAACCTTTTCATTGGGAGCCCATTCAGTATAAATTGAATCATATTTTGCAGCATTCTCTGTTATTTCTGTGGAGGGAGTCCCTGGATAGGAAGATATAACTTTCACACCCGATTCAAAAGCCCCTAATGCTATAGCTTCATTTGCTAATAATAAACTTCCCAATTTTACACCTCTTCTTTTTAGCAATTTATATCTGTCTTAAATCTGTTACTCTTCTCGCTTTTCCTTCAAATCTTTTTAAAGACAACGGCTCTACCAATTTAATCTCAGCATCAATTTGAAGAATAACTTTTATGTTATGCTTAACCAATGCTCTAAGTTTTTCTAAGCTTTGAAAATCAGATAGAAGAGCTCCATCAGCTACTTCAACACGTACTTCCAATTTATCTAGATAGTTTTCTCTAGTTATAATCATCTCGTATTGTCCACCAATTTCCTTCATATTCATAAGAACTGTTTCAATCTGTGAAGGAAATACATTTACTCCTCTGATTATTAACATATCATCCGTTCTCCCTGTGACCCGAGACATCCTAACAGTATTTCTTCCACAAGGGCAAGGAGAATGGTCAAGAGAAGTTAAATCCTTTGTCCTATACCTAATCATAGGCATTCCTTCTTTTGTTAAGGTCGTTAATACCAACTCTCCAAGTTCCCCATCCTTAATGGGTTCTAAAGATTCTCTATCGAGAACCTCTGGATAGAAATGATCCTCATTTATATGCAACCCAGTATGAGAAAGACATTCCCCAGACACCCCAGGTCCTATAATTTCAGATAAACCATAATTATCAGTGGTCTCGACTTTTAGTCTCTTTCTAATTTCATTATGCATAGCATCGGTTGATGCCTCACTACCAAATAAACCCCATTTAAGATTAAAATCATCGATATTATAGCCTAGCTTATCTATCATTTCAGAAATATATAGCGCATAAGAAGGGGTCGCCACCAGAACAGTTGCCTGTAAATCCTTTAAAAACATTACTTGTCTTTCAGTATTACCCGAACTTGCGGGAATTATTGCTGCGCCAAGCTTTCGACAACCTTGATGCATTCCTAACGCACCAGTAAACATACCATATCCAAAAGAAATTTGGACTAGGTCATCTTTTGTCACCCCACCAGCTGCACTAACTCTAGCACAACATTCTATCCAAACTTTCATATCATTTTCCGTATAACAAACGACGGTAGGTTTCCCGCTTGTCCCACTCGATGCATGGATTCTTACTAATGACTCCTTAGGAACTGCTAATAATCCATAGGGATAATTATCTCTTAAGTCGCTTTTTACAACAAAAGGTATCCTTCTTATATCATCTAAACTCCTTAAATCAGATGGTTTAAACCCTGCCTGGTCATATTTGTTCTTGTAGAAAGGAATATTAGAATATGCGTAATTAACAATATGCTTTAATCTTTTTAACTGTAGCCTTCGCATGCTTATTGTAGACATTGTTTCTATTTTAACGTTATAAATCATCTTGTTGCTCCTAATATCCTTTTATATATCTTCATTATACTTTTCCTTTTGAAAATTCATTAAACATCCTGCTACAAGGATTCCCTTTTCTTCCTCAGTCATGTCTCCCAATGATAGTTCGATATCTTGCGACTGGTTATTTCTTAATAATTTCGATTTTCCCCCTCCGTTATATACAAATTGTTTAGGGTTCATAATTACTAGGATATCCCCTATTTCAAAGGTTAAGTTTCTATCGCTTGCGATTAACGGAAGAATTCCCCAATTTATTAAGTTAGATCTATACCTTTTCGTGGCATATTCTCTTGCAATATTTGCGCTTCCTCCTAATACTCTTTGACAGGAAGCAGCCTGTTCTCTTGCGCTTCCATCCCCAGGTTTAACCGCAAAAATTACACTTCCAAGTTGAATATCTAATTTTGAATCAAATCCAATCATTCTTCTCACATCATTTATCAAATTTTCCGCATATTCACGACTTTTTTTGGCTCGACCAACATAACTTGGGTCCTTTCTTGAAAGAGTAAATTCCGCTAACTTAATCGGATTGCTCCTGTATGAAGATGTTTCCCCAGAGGGAATAATTTCATCGGTTGTTGTTACAGGATCATTAATCACTGAAACCATTTCTAACAATAAAACATCCTTTAAAGGTGAAATCTCTGGCCAATCCGCAATATTGGGACCATATATAATGTCTTCATCTATTCTGGATTGATTAAACCCATTGTAAACCTTTGCCCTATAAGCTGAATTATCATAAACAAATTCAGGTATAGAATTTTCATAATCATAATCCAAGGCTGAGGATAGGTATCCTCCATTTGCAGCTGTAACCGATATACTTCTTGCATCCATCAAGGCGACTGATGCAATTTGCCCATCTCCCGGTTTTGAACCCTCTCTGTTCTCAAAATTTCGTGTAGTATGTCTGATTGAAAGCCCATTGTTCGCAGGGACATCCCCAGCTCCAAAGCAGGGACCACAAAAAGATGTTTTTACAACTCCTCCTGCGGATAATAATTTCGAAATTGCTCCCTTTTTTACAAGATCTTGGTATATAGGTTGAGACCCGCAATATACACTTAGTGATAAATCTGGTCCGATCCTTTTCCCACTTAAAATAGACGAAGATTCAAAAATATTATCATAAGTTCCTCCAGCACATCCTGCGATAATTGCTTGATCAACCTTAATACGTCCATTCTTATCTATCTTTGAAATTAAATCAAACTTATTGTTTTTTAGGAGTTTTCTACCCTCTTCCTGACACATGCCCAGTATTTCTCTCGGGTTATTAATCACTTCTGACAGCAAATATGAGTTACTCGGATGAAATGGAAGCGCAATCATGGGTTCGACGTTAGACAAATCTATCTCTATGACCCCATCATAATATGCGCCATCATTCGGAAATAGTTCAAAAAAACTATCCCCTCTTCCACGAATACTTAAATATTCTTTTGTCTTAATGTCAGTAATCCATATTGAAGATAAACAAGCGGTTTCGGTTGTCATTACATCTATACCGATTCTATATTCCATTGGAAGAGCGTTGACACCAGGACCAATAAATTCTAATACTTTATTCTTTGCATATCCGTTCTTAAACACAGCACCGATTAATAATATCGCAACATCTTGAGGGCCTACTCCTTTCCTCGGAGACCCCTTAAGGTATACTGCAACAACTTCTGGATACTTAATGTCATAAGTTGAACCAATTAATTGTTTTACTATTTCGGGGCCACCTTCGCCAACCGCGATTGTACCCAACGCTCCATATCTTGTATGACTATCACTTCCCAAAATCGCCATACCCGGCGAGGCAAATTCTTCTCTCATAAAAGTGTGAATTACTGCCATGTGAGCAGGGACATATATCCCTCCATATTTTTTGGCTGCAGACAGCCCAAATAAATGATCATCCTCATTAATGGTCCCACCTACCGCACATAAACTGTTATGACAATTTGTCATTATATAAGGGATTGGAAATTCTTTTAACCCGATAGATTTTGCTGTTTGGATTATTCCAACATAAGTGATGTCGTGCGAAGCCACAGCATCAAATTTTATTTTCAACAAACTATCTCTATCCAGTATGTTATTCTTTTGGTGTTTTGCCAATACTTTATAGGTTATGGTATTTCGAAACCCGTTTGTCTCATTTGTTTTGGTAAAACTACCATTATTATAAGAATGACCTCCGTTGGTTATTTTAATCATAGTATCCTCTTTTTACCTTTTGTATTAAAGATAATAATACTACTTATGTATAACAATTGGCAACTCAAAATTTTTTACGGGACATCTTTTGATCTATAACTTAAGAATATTAATGCACAAAACTTTTTTAGTAACCTAAATGGATTTTTTTAAAACCCCTTATTTTTTTTGTTTTTTGAACCTAGATTCAACATAAAAACCGGGGGAAACGGGGGCATCTATTACATAAGCATTTTCATAGAAAGAGAGAGACTTAATAAAGATTACGATATCCGAAGAGCATATAGATATCAAAAGAGAAAAGACTATTGAATAAACAAAGTTTAGAAAAATTATAGAAATTAAAAGCGGAAAAACACCGGAAAATAAAAATGGGATCATGAGGGAAAGTCTGTAAATACCTATTCGAAGAGCCTCCTTACAATAACAAAACAAGCTTAATGTCTTTTTGTTGAAACCAAACCTAATTTGCGTAGAGGGAACTTTAAAAATTCTATAGGTAAGATAATGTAAGAATTCATGAAAAAATATCGTAAAAATGATAATTAGTAAACCGAATAAAATATCCAATAATCGAAAAGGTATATTGTAAATTGGAGGGAAAGAAATATGAATAAATAACGAAATAGCACCACTGACAATGAAAAGAACAAATGATACAAAAAAAGAAGACTTTTCGGATGTGGTGACGAAAATGTGATTTTGTAAACAAAAAGCGGCACCTACTGGTGCCGCATATTTTTTATTATTTTGCGTATTCAATTTTTCTTAATTCACGAATGACATTTACTTTAATCTGTCCAGGATATTCCAATTCGTTTTCAAGCTTCTTCGCTATATCTCTCGCCAAGACCTCGGTTTGTAAATCATCCACCGATTCAGGTTTAACAATTACCCGAATTTCTCTACCGGCCTGAATTGCGTAAGACTGATCAACGCCAACAAAAGAGTTCGCAATGCTCTCCAGTTTTTCCAAACGTTTCACGTACAGTTCAACGCTTTCTCTTCTTGCACCTGGCCTTGATCCACTAATTGCGTCTGCTGTTTGGACAAGAATAGCCTCAAGGGTCGTGGCTTCAACATCACCATGATGGGCTTCAATTGCATGTATCACCTTCTCGCTTTCTTTGTATTTTTTTGTGAGTTCTACACCAATTTGAATATGAGTGCCCTCATATTCATGGTCAACTGCTTTTCCAATATCATGAAGGAGTCCAGCTCTCTTTGCAATTTTTTCATCTGCGCCAATTTCTGCCGCTAACATTCCCGCAATATACGCAACTTCTAAAGAGTGCTTGAGAACATTTTGGCCATAACTGGTCCGGTACTGTAATCTTCCTAATAATTTTACTAATTCCGGATGAATTCCAAATACATTAACCTCGAAAACAGCGTTTTCTCCTAATTCTTTAATGGTCGAATCCATTTCTTTACGGACTTTATCCGCTATTTCTTCAATTCTTCCTGGATGGATTCTACCATCAGCCATAAGTTTGTTTAGAGTTTGACGACCAATTTCTCGTCTCACAGGATCAAAACTCGATAGAGTGACAACATCTGGAGTATCATCAATAATAAAATCTACTCCTGTTGCACTTTCAAGCGCCTTAATATTTCTTCCAGTTCTTCCTATTATTCTGCCTTTCATCTCATCGTTAGGAAGTTCTACAACTGAAGCGGTCGATTCAGATGATACATCGACGCCACATCTTTGGATTGCCAAAGCTATTATGTGTTTAGCTTTTCTTTCACCTTCTTCAGTAGCTTTTTGTTCAATATCTTTTATAATTGATATTGCCTGCTTCTTAGCCTCATGTTCCATCTCGTCAATAATGGATTTTTTAGCCTCTTCTTGAGTCAGACCACTAATTCTCTCCAATTCTTGGATTGCCTGATTGTTTTTCTTAGTTATTTCCGCTTCGATTTTTGATAATTCGCTATTTTTAGCTTCAATTGCTTTTTGCGACTTTTCAAGATCTTCAAGTTTTTTATCAACTTGATCTTCTTTTCGTTGAAGTGAATCTTCCTTTTGACTTAATCTCAGCTCTTGTTTTTGAAACTCTTGACGTTTGTTTCTAGACTCGTTTTCGAATTCATTACGTGATCTGATCTGGATTTCTTTTGCCTCCAGCATCGCATCCTGTCTGATATTTTTTGCTTCCAGCCTAGCCTCTTCAGTTATCCTGTTGAATTCACTTTGGGCATCCTCTTTCCTTTTTCTTAATGTTTGTTTGTAAAAAAGAAATCCTAATAAAAGACCTATCCCAACTGCCGGAAACAATGTTATCAATACATATCCCCACCCTGGGAATGTGCCGGCGGCAGACAAAAATAGACTGCCTAACATTGTTACCTCCTGTAAAAATTTTTTGAAATTATTATATAATCTTGGCCCTTCTTGAGCCGCGTAATTTCATTTAGTTATTATATGACAGAAATACTCTCAAGTCAATGTATTGCCGAGTGTATTAAAATCTATTTATTCAAAGGGAGTCAAATAATATTCTCCCTTTTAAAAGCTTGCACGAATTTTCTTTTCCAATTCTTTGAAGACTTCCGGATTATCTTTTAGATATTGCATAGCTTTTTCTCTTCCTTGCCCAATTTTTTCACCTTCATATTGAAACCAAGATCCGCTTTTGATTATCAATCCTAAATCTACAGACATATCCAAAATACACCCCAAATTAGAAATTCCTGACCCATAAATAATATCAAATTCCGCTTCTTTGAAAGGTGCTGCTAGTTTATTTTTTACAATTTTTACTTTGGTTCTACTTCCTATACTATCGCCTCCGTCTTTCAAGTTATCTTTTTTTCTTACGTCGATTCTAATACTTGCATAGAACTTTAAAGCTTTTCCACCCGTGGTTGTCTCCGGATTCCCAAACATAATACCCAACTTCTCTCTTAATTGATTGATAAAAATCAAACAGGTATTTGTTTTGCTAATACTACCGGTAAGTTTTCTTAGGGCTTGAGACATCAATCTTGCTTGCAACCCCATGTGGCTATCTCCCATTTCTCCATCAATTTCTGCCTTTGGCGTTAAAGCTGCGACACTATCAACAACTATTACGTCTATACTCCCACTCTTTATCAGTTCATCAGCAATTTCAAGCGCCTGTTCTCCATTATCTGGTTGTGAAACATATAAATTATTTAAGTCAACTCCTAGGGCAGCCGCATATCCTGGGTCAAGAGCGTGTTCTGCATCTATGAATGCAACAACACCACCTAATTTTTGGGCTTCCGCAATAACATGTAGTGCTAATGTAGTTTTTCCAGAGCTTTCTGGTCCATAAATCTCCACTATTCTACCTCTGGGCATGCCACCTATTCCAAGAGCTTTGTCAATAGCTATACAACCTGATGGAATAACATCTACTTTTACTTTTTCATGGCTTCCCATGTTCATAATCGAACCCTTGCCAAAATTTTTTTCAATTTGTGCTAACGCGATAGAAAGCGATTGTTGTTTTTTCTCATCCATAAATATCTCCTTTAATAACGTTTGTGTTACTAGTATATCATTTTTTAACTAATTAATGTCAAAAACACCTCATCACTTTTTAATATGTCCAAAAGTGTTCCCTTGCTCAAATTTTCGTTCCATTTATTGTAATATCTCGCCATTATATTATTTTTTTTTAAAAAAGTCTTTAGAATTATTGAGATCTTGCCAGGAATCAAAAATTATTTTTTATGTATATTAACGTCTTAAAAATAGCCATATCAGTAGCCGCTTTCCTAATTTCATTTCTATTTCCGTAAAAACAGTATTCATAGCATTCAGTATTCTTCTCAGATACAACTGAAATATATGTTAACCCTACTGGTTTATTTTCACTTCCTCCAGTAGGCCCTGCAATCCCAGTAGTGGCAACCGCAATAGAAACATTGTCTTTAATCAATCCATTTGCCATCTCAATTGCTACCTCTCTACTTACAGCCCCATAATCGATTATTGTGTCTTCTCCGACTCCAAGTCGGTCCATTTTTGATATATTTGAGTAGGTAATTAAACCTTCATGAAAAACCTCACTACATCCAGGAACATCAACGATTGCGCTTGAAATCATTCCACCCGTAAGGCTTTCCGCACATGCAAAAGATAATCCTTTTTCTCGCAATTCATGAACAAGTGATTGGGCTAAATTCATATCCTCTTCCCCATAGAAAACATCTTCAAAGATTTCGAAAATACTTTCAACCATCGATTCGTGCAAATCTGAATTCAAAATAATACAATTGTCAAATCCATTTCCTTCAACGCGAAAATTAAACGAATTTGAGAATATTGAAAGTCTTTTTCTTATTTCCAATAATGGACAACACACTCTTATAAAAATATTCATCTTTTATGTCTCCTTTTGAAATACTAATGATCTTTCAGAAACACCAAATGATTGTATTAATCTTCAATTGTACCAATTAGATGAAAACCAGTTTCATGAATTTTTACATCATAGATATGTCCAATTTCTGCAAGTTTATTCGAAGTAAAAAAAACTTTGGTATCAATATCTGGAGCGTTATACTCATTCCTACCCCAAAAAATATTTTTTTTAAAATCAATCCCCTCGTAAGTAACCTTCAACGTCTTGCCTAAATATTTTTGGTGATTATTACAAATAGTATTACTTTGAAGCATGGAAAGCTCCTTTAACCTAGAGTTAATTATTTTTTTGGGAATTTGATCCTTCATCTTATACGCAACCGTCCCCTCTTCTCTACTATATCCAAAGAAGCCAGCGTAATCTACAAAGCCATTTGCAATAAAATTCTTCAAATCTAAATACATCTGCTCATCTTCACCCGGAAATCCTACTATAAAGCTACTTCTCAAGGCAATCTCCGGATGCTTGCCTTTTATCCTATCAATAGTTCCTATTATTTGAGAGGAGTTAGTACGACGATTCATTTTTTTTAATAAATTATCATTTACATGTTGAAAAGGAATATCGATATATTTAGCCATCTTCGGTTCATTAGCAATGTACTCTATCAAATCATTGGTAACTAATTCGGGATATGCATACATTAATCTAATTTTGTATATATCCAATTTGCTAATGGCTTCAAGAAGGTTAATTAGTCTTGGCTCTCCATAAAGGTCTAAACCGTATCTTACCGTATCTTGAGCTACAATAATCAGTTCGTTTACTCCATTTTCAACGAGCATTTTAGCTTCATCTATGAGAGATTCTTCCCCATATGACCTATATCTCCCTCTAATAAAAGGAATGGCACAATACGAGCAAAAATTATCGCATCCGTCAGCTATTTTTAAGTAAGCATAATGTTGAGGAGTGGTTATTAGTCTTTGTTTTTGTAAAATAGGTTCCTTATTGTCCGACATAAAAATACCGTTCCCAGTCTCTATCATTGAAACAATATCATCATACGTCCCCAACCCACCAAACACATCAACTTCGGGAAGTTGGTCCCGAATCAAAGAAGCATATCTTTCTGCAAGGCATCCTATTACTATTATCTTAATTTGTTTTCTTTTTTTTATCTCTGCTACATCCAGGATAACATCTATGCTCTCTTTTTTTGCTGATTCTATAAAAGCACAAGTATTAATAATGATTATGTCCGCATCTGCTATATTACTTGTAAAATCGTAGCCTGCCAATCTAAGCTTATACAAAACCTTTTCAGAGTCTACTCTATTTTTGTCGCATCCAAGCGATATCATCCCAATTTTTTTCATTTTAACTATGTTCCCCAACCAAGATAAAAAATATCCCTTAGTTTTGATCAAATCTAGAAAGAAATTCTTCTTCAGTTAATAATATTGTTCTCCCTTGAGAGCCGGTGGTTTCAGGCCCGAGATATCCTCTCGCTTCCAGAGCATCGACAAATTTCTTAGCTCTTAAAAAACCAAGCCCAAAAGTTGCTTGCGCACTTGAGATAGAGGCCTTTCCCTTTTTGATAAAATGTAACATGACTTGCTTAAGCATTTCTTCAAAATCATCCGCCTTCTCATCCTTTCCTTCAGAAGAATCAATTTCAGTCTCTTCAATTTCAGGTTTTACTGTAATGGCATTTAATAAATCGTCATTGAATACAGACTCATTATTTGCTCTAATACTATCACATACTTTTTTTATTTCTGCTAACTCGACTAAAGCACCCTGCATCCTTGTTGTTCCTTTTGTAGAGGAATAGATCATATCACCATTTCCCAATAAATCTTCTGCGCCCGGATCATCAAGTATTACTCTGCTGTCCATACCTGATTTTACTGAAAATGCTACCCTTGATAAAATATTAGCCTTTATAAGCCCGGTAATAACTTGAACTGTAGGTCTCTGGGTAGCAATAATCATATGTATCCCACAGGCCCTGGCAAGTTGTGCAATCCTGACCACGTATGTTTCTACCTGACCCTTACCCTTCATCATTAAATCAGCCATCTCATCTATTACTAATACGATTCTGTACATCTTTGGTTCTTTTTGGGAATCTCTAAAACCATTATTATACTGGTCGATGTTTGCGCATCCAACTTCTTCAAAAAATTTATATCTACGATCCATTTCTTCGGTAAGCCATTTTAAAGTGCTTACAGCTTGTGCATTTTCCTTTATTGTTTCAGCAATTAGTAGGTTTGGAAGATTTTTATATACGGCTAGTTCAACCCTTTTAGGATCGATAAGAATCAAGCGTACATCCTCGGGGGAATATTTATAAAGAATACTCACAATTAACGCATTAAGAAAAACACTTTTTCCTGTGCCAGTTGCACCTGCAACAAGCAAATGGGGCATTGAAGATAAGTCTTCTATGAAATTAGTTCCATCAAGGGTTTTTCCAAAGCAAAGGCGTATCCCTTTATCGGTGCTGTTAAATTCTGGGCTACTAATAAGAGACCTCAACCCTACAATATCTCTTTTTTTGTTAGGTATCTCTAAACCAAAAGCATCTTTTCCCGCGATTGGAGTCAAGATTCTTATTTGTTTAATAGCCAGTCTCATAATTAGATTCTCTTTTATGCTTCTTATTTTAGCAATTTGATAGCCTGGCCCAAGTTTTAGTTCATATAAAGTAAAAGTAGGCCCCCGTTTTGCCCCAATTACTTCAGCAGGGATTTCGAATTCAGCCATAGTAGTTTCAATTTTTTGTTTTACTTCATTGTAATCCTCGGGAAAATCAATATCATTACCAGGATAAGAAGGCAATAAATCGACGGAAGGTCTCTTATAAGGCTTATATTTATAGTTATCAATCGTATTTGTTGGTTTATTGTCAAAAATTGAAGTTTGTGAAGATGTTTGGACCTCTATATCCTTTTTCTCTTTTCGAGATTTTCCTAAATCATCAGCTATGTTTGTCTTCTCATTACTTCCATAATTTATTGATTCAATAGAAATCTGTGAAGAATATTCTTCTCCTCTCGGCTTGTCTTTTTTTGGGGAGAATAGCTGGTCAGAATTTTTTACATTACATTTTTTTTCATTCTCTTGATTGATTTGAATAATTTCTTCTGTTTCATCAGGTTTTTTTAAAATTTGAAAAAATCCACTTTGTTCAAAAGAAAGGGGCTCATGTAATTCCTTTAGAGCTTCCTTTTCATCAAATACACCCCTGTCACTTTGGATCGGATCAGTAAAATCTATTCTATCAGCCAAACCTTTTTCATGATTTGAGACTTTATCATTTTCAAGTGATGCATAACGCTCACTAGAATCAAAAATTGGCGATTCACTTTGATTTGTTTTAAAATTTTTGTCTTTATTTTCAAAAGGATAGTCTCCATTCAAAGAATGAGGGCCATATTGAGTAGAAAAATTTGAGTTTTGATTCTGCTCCAATAATTCTCTTCTTCCAGCATTCGTATAAAGACTATTTAGTTTGTCATTACTCCATTCTTTATCAATGATGTTGTATTTATGTTCATTGTCTTCTTTTTTAGGAATAGAATCTTCAGAAAATAACAACCTTGCACTTTGATTAGCCCTATCTTCATCTCTATCAACCAGCCCTCCAAAAGACCTTTCCTTCACATTTTGTTTGTTATTATCGTTTCCAAACAGAAGGGTCTTGGCATCTAGAAGCATTTCTTCGACTTCTTCTTTCCTTAAAGCGCCAAGAGGTGGCTCTGCTTCAGGATTTAATGAGTTTGGTAAAGGATTCTTTGTTATTGAATTATCCTTATTTTTTAGAAGGCTATCAGATTGTTCCTCTACTTTTCCAACTTTGTTTTTGAAAACATTCTGTGAGGTTACTTTTTTATCAAAAAACTTGATTAACGGAAAGATCAAAAACAAAAATAAAATGCCAGTAATAATCAAAGTTGAGGCCACTAAAAACCCATAGTTGGGGAAGATCGCATACAATGGATAAATAATAGCAGAGGAAATCAATCCTCCAACTGTGATAAAACCCGTTGGGACAAGAAAAACTAAAGGATCACCTGTAATTCCATTTTTATAAAAAGATACATGAAATAGAGACACTAAAGATACAATAAATAGAGATATTAACAGATTTTTCTTCCAACCAAAAGAAACCCTTTTCCCGAAAAAAATTGTTAATCCAAAGAACAGACAAACGGGTATTAAAATGTAAACAGAATAGCCAAAGATTAAATACACAAAAGTTCTAGTAAATGGAATAATCAAAAGAATTAACAAAACCAAAACAACAGATAGAATTGTAATCGAAAAAATCATTTTTTTTGTATTATTTACTGAATCAACTTTTTTAAGGGTCATACATTCCTCCGGAAAAATGGAAAAGCAATCTAGATTATATTTCCTCTATTCTAAAATCTGGTTCTTTCCCAACATAACTTATAGATTTATTATCTCCAATAAAGACATATTCGTTTATTTCATGTAATTTTTCAATCGTCACTTTTGTTAATAAATCCAACTCAAGGTCGTAGTCAAATAATTCATTTTTTAGCAACGCTCTTTTCCCCGACATTCTCATCAAAGAAGATGAGCTTTCTAAACTCAAAACCAAAGCCGTTTTAATCTGCTCCTTACTTTTGCTGAATTCTTCTGGAGAAAAACCCTTCTCCAACAACATTTGAATTTGTTTTTTTACTTCAGAAATTGCCTTATGCGCTTTTTCGGGGCTTGTACCAAGATATATTGTGAAAACTCCCGAATCAGAAAAGTTGTAGGCCGAAGAGTAAACATTATATGCTAAACCTAAAGTTTCCCTTATCGATTGAAAAAGCCTTGAGGACATTCCCCCACCAAATAGACTGGACATCATATTGATTGCAAGAGTCCTATCATCTATGTAGTCAATTCCTCTGTAAGCAAAAGCTATATTTGCCTGTTCAAGCGGTTTTATCGTTAGAACTGATTCCTTCGCAGGAATTACCTTCTTTCTTAATATTGGCACAAGGGAAGAAAGCCTACTGTTTGCTTCAAAATACTTGTTAACAAGGTCCTTTGCTTTCTCAAAATCAACATTCCCTGCTATAGAAATAACCATATTGCCAGGATCATATTCTGCATCTCTAAAATCAAACAGATTTTTTTGTGTAAAAGAATTTATGTTGTCTTTAGTCCCCAAAATGCGCCTGCCCGGTCCTTCATTCCCATACCATGCATAAAATAATTTATCCATACATAGGTCCTCAGGATCATCCTCTGACATTTGGATCTCCTCGATTACGACAGTCTTTTCCTTTTCCATTTCAATTTCATCATATTTAGAAAAATATATCAAATCAGATATCATTTCCATACAATTTTCAAAATGTTCGTCGAGAGATACAGAATAATAAGCTGTATGGTTTTTGGAGGTATAGGCATTCATTCTAGCCCCTATTTTCTCCATATCATCAGCAATCTGAAACGCATTTCTTTTTGATGTTCCTTTAAACATCATATGTTCCATAAAATGAGCTATACCATTGTTATCTGATGATTCATACTCACTTCCAACCTTAATAAAAACACCAACAGAAACGCTTCTGGTGTTTTTCATCTGGTTAAAGACTAATCTAAGACCACTCGGGAAAATTTGTTCTAGAGTCATGCAACCCCCTATAGTATTTTCTTTATTTAGATTATATTATACATAAGTTTAAGTATTGATACAATTACATGCCATATTAATAAAAAAACTTATTATTCTAGCAACAATAATCTCGTACTTTAAAATCGGACAATTAATACTATAAAAATTTTAATAAACTTGACATTATTGGTTATAAATACTAACATAGTTCCAATAAGAAATATCTTTTTTAGAGGTAAAAATGGCTGAAATAACTATGGAGAAACTTGTTGCTTTATGCAAGGGTCGCGGATTTATTTTCCCCGGAAGTGAAATATACGGAGGCTTAGCAAATACCTGGGATTATGGCCCCATGGGAGTTGAGTTGAAAAATAATATTAAAAAAGCCTGGTGGAAAAAATTCGTTACAGAAAGCAGATATAATTATGGTATTGATTGCGCAATACTTATGAATCCTACTGTTTGGGAAGCCAGTGGTCACATCGGAGGTTTTTCCGATCCTTTGATGGACTGTAAATCGTGTAAATCTCGACATCGAGCTGATACTTTAATTGAAGAATATATCAAAAAAAATTCCATTGACCTCTCAATTGCCGGGTGGAATAACTCTCAACTACAACAATTTATTAAAGACAAAGGGATCAAATGTCCCGTTTGCGGTGCTTCCGATTTTACTGAATTGAGACAATTTAACCTTATGTTTAAAACTTTCCAAGGCGTTACCGAAGAAAGTGCAAACATAGTTTATTTAAGACCCGAAACGGCCCAAGGAATTTTCGTTAATTTCAACAATGTTTTAAGAAGTTCTCGAGCAAAAATTCCATTTGGCATTGCCCAAATTGGTAAAAGTTTTAGAAATGAGATTACCCCAGGTAATTTTATTTTCAGGACTCGGGAATTTGAACAAATGGAGCTTGAGTTCTTTTGCAAACCTGGAACAGATTTAGAATGGTTTAGCTATTGGCGATCTTTTTGCATGAACTGGCTTTTAAATATCGGCATAAAGAATGAAAAAATAAGGCTTCGTGACCATGACCCCAAGGAATTATCCCACTATAGCAAAGCGACAACAGATTTTGAGTTTCTTTTTCCTTTTGGATGGGGAGAACTTTGGGGAATCGCAGACAGAACAGATTTTGATTTGAAAGCACATATTTCCAGATCGGGAAAATCTCTGGAGTATATTGATCCAAACACTAATGAACGCTTTGTTCCTTTTGTGATAGAACCATCTCTTGGCGCAGACCGTATGTTACTTGCTGTATTGTGTAATGCTTATGAAGAACAAGAACTACCCGGAGGAGATTCAAGAGTGGTGTTACATTTACATCCAACACTATCTCCTTTTAAGCTAGCCATACTTCCTCTTCAGAAAAGCCTTACTGAAAAAGCCGAAGAAGTTTTCTCTAAACTTTCAAAAATGTTTTCAATAGATTTTGATGCTTCTGGTTCTATTGGGAAAAGATATAGAAGACACGATGAAATTGGTACTCCTTTCTGCCTAACAATTGATTTTCAATCTTTAGACGATGATACCTGCACAATTAGAGATAGGGATACCATGGAACAAATAAGAATTAATATTTGCGATGTAGAAGATTATATATCGAATAAAATAAATTTTTGATAGGAGGAAAAATGAAAAAACTTACAAAAACGTCTTGGATAGAGTTAGGTATTTCAGTAGGAATCTTCGTTGCCCTTGCAATTATTTCCGCATTTTTAGATCTTCAAATAAATAAAGCTTTATATTCACCCAACAACTTTTATGGACAATATTTTGCAAATTTTGGAGAACTGCCCACTTATCTCGTTGCTCCGGTTGCAGGGACTATTTTATTTTATCAAAACTTCGGCAAAAATAATAAAATTAATATTTTTCTGAAAGTTTTATTCGCGATTGTTATTTTTGCAGGATATTTTGTTCTTATAACTTGGTTATGGGGACGATTTGCCGATGATAGTATTCTTTATCCATATCTCTATCAAGCGGCATTTTCCTTATTATTAACCTCTTTAACTATTTTTAGCTGTATGTTTGTCCCTAAAGAAAAAATGAGAAAACTACTTTGGTTTGCAATTTTTCTAATCATTGTTACTGCTTTAAGTAATATTTTTGTGCAAATAATGAAAATGTTATGGGAGAGACAACGCTTTAGAACAATGACACCCGGTAATGAGCTTGCCCCTTTAGCTGTCTCTGTAATATGTCCTGACTATGCTGGGTTTACGCCTTGGTATCAAATAAATATATTTAGCCCTCCTGAAATTAGGACTGAGATTTATAAAGAAATATTCTTAGCAACGGATGAAGATGCTTTTAAATCTTTCCCTTCCGGACATACAGTTGCTGCCGCAGCCTCCTTTGGGTTAATAATAGTCCCGGATATTTTTGAAAAGCTAAAAAAACAACGTTGGATCTTTTGGTGTGTTCCAATTCTTTACACAACTTTGGTGGGGATAAGTCGAATTGTAGTTGCCGCTCACTATTTGTCTGACATTCTATTCGGGGGATTTATTGGTTATGGCACAGCTTGTTTAACCAGATGGATTCTAATAAGCAAAGTCCCTGATCTAGGTGGACAATTGAAAAATAAAAAAAATGAAGTGGCAAAAACTGAATGAAAATGGGGGCTTATAACAGCCCCTTTTTTTTATTCAATATTTCGAAAGAAATTCAAATATTTGTTGAACGTTTTCATGTTTGTTCCGAATATCTTAACTATTTGAGGAAGATTAACTTCTTTATCTTTTGCTTTTTGATATGTATAGAGCAATAAAGAACACAATGCACCGTATGATTTCATATTCTCTTCAATATTGTATATTTTATCCGAAAGCCCCTTCAATTCATCACTAATAATCTCATTTCCGTGTAATAGCAAGTAAGTGTATACAGCTGCGTATACTTCCTTGAACAAACTCCCTTTTGCCGTTTTGGGAAAAGGAAAACTCCTTACATATCCTGATATAATGCTTGAATCATAAGGAAAAGTAATCTTCTTTGACAAACTTCTTTCAGAGACAAGTAATGAAAACATTATAGTTGCTTTACATGTGTTTCTTATATCAATATTTTTAAGTTTATTAATTAGATATTGTTGATACGTATCTTCTTTATTGGAGTTATTGAGAGACAATGCCTCTATTATTGGTTGAGGATTTTGAAAGGCAAATATTACATCCAATAAGTCATAAGCTTTTTTTGTCAAATATATATCATCATTGTTTCTGAGGCAGTTTGAGTAAAATTCTTCTGCGTAAGATCGAATAAGCTCTTCTGTGACTTTTGGCGAGAAACGATTAGAAAAATATACCTCATTATGTGCAACAGAAGAGCTATCCACATACCAATTTAAAAAAGTAATCTCTAAGTCGTTGGGAAAAATCGGAGAGTATTTTCGACATAATTTTCTCGCTTTCTCTAATTCTCCAGAATTTATGAGAACTCCAATATAACAGGAAACCCCCATGCTGTTCATTTCGTTTAACCGAAACAATTTTTCGGCAGCCTTATTCGCGTATTCATGAAGCCCATTAGTGCTAAATACTATAGCCAAATACTTTAAAGCATGCGAATTGTCTGGAAGAGATATCTTATTAATTAAAGAATCAAAAAATGAACCCTTATCATGAATTAAATCTTTTGATATGTATATCTTTAACAATATGTCGTATGGGGTAGTATTTTGATTGTCTATTTCTAATAATTTCAATGCTACACTTTCAGCAAGCTCACTGTCACCATTTTCGTATGCTGCCCGAGCCATTATATCCAATCCCATTTCATATTCTTCACTTTCTGGTTCGATAATCATACATGTCGATATTGATTTGTCGAAATTTCCTTTAACGTAATAATCATATGCAACATAAGCTCTCGCTAGGTTCCGTCTAGAAATCGTATCAATCAATATTAGCTCTGAAGAAGGATACTTCTCTTCATTTAAAAGTATCATCCTATTATTCACGGAGGAAGACAACTCCTCTAATAACTCAAAGTTGATATTTTCCCAAAATTGCGCGAGCCTTGGTACATTCCCGGGTTTAAACCTATGCGAATTGGGAATAAGCCAGCCATTGTCAGGAAAGCTATAATTACCATGAAGAAAGGCATGCTGTCTGCAATCTTTTGCAAGCGCTAAACTATATTCTAAATATCTCTTTTTTTCCCAAAGATTAATGAATAAAATAATGCTTTCATTATAAGCTCCGATTTGGGAATACGCTAGAGCAAGTTCAAGCACATGCTCTTCAGATTGGTCCAACTCAACAGCTTTTTTTAAATAGGAAATAGCATCCAAGTACTCTTTTTTTTGGAAAAATTTTTTACCATTTGAAAAATAAAAATCAGCGGACTGAAACATTGACAAAACTGCCATATTAAAAACTCCTCTCAAAAACGTTTTCGAGTCTGCTCTTATTGTATACTATGTTTTTCCCGCAATAATCACAATGTATCTCAACCTCTGGTTTTTCCCGTAGAATATCTACTATTTCCGTTTCTCCGATGCTTTTTATTATGTCGTCAGCCCTAGCCTCACAGTTACAAAAAAAATCCAGTTTATCAATTGACAGATATTCTGCTCCAAAATGTTTAAAATAATAATTAAAAGTGGCTTCAACTCCGAAGTTAGCAATCCTCAAGGAAATTTCTTTAAATCGACTCATTATATCTTCCAAAATAAAAATTGCTTCCTCCGAAACACCAGGCATTGCTTCGCAAATTACTCCATATGAACAAAGCCTATTTTCGTGGATGAAAACATCTAAACCAATAGCACTTTTTATCCCTTCGCTTGCAAAAAGATAATATGCAAAATCATCTGATATATTGCCTGAAACAATTTCGGTACTTCCAATATATGGTTCTTTTAATCCCATATCTTTTACTATAGTGAAATATCCTTTCTGCCCAACAGCTTCTTTTATATTTTCAGCAGGGGACCCTATTAACTCAAGTTTGTTAGGATTTTCAATATAACCCTTTATTTTCCCTTGATTTTCCCCCGCGACATATATTTTTCCCAGAGGGCCTTCGCCATCAATGATCACGTTGAATCTACCAAGTTTGTTCTTCATGTTATAAGAAATATAAGCACCTATTGTCAATGCTCTACCCATTGCATTTTGAGCAATAGGAACTAAATTATGAATTTTGCTCGCATGGATCAACATCTCGGAAGTATCTATAACTGCAATACGAGCCTGCTTATCAAAAACAAGACCTCTAAGAATAATGTCCGTCATTATCACCTTCAAACGTTACTTATAATGGGTATAAACCTTAAAATATTATTTTTTGTTTTTATATACTTGTTTCTGTGTTTCGACCTTCTTGGTTCTTTTTCTCTCAGCACGCAATTGAGCTTTAATCTCTTGTTGATATAAAGGCTGAATCAAATTTTCGCTGTTGTAATCAGCATAATTGGTTAATACTAAACAAAAATGCGAAAGTCCAAAAGAAAGAATTACGATAGTAATGATAAGTTTAACCATATCTCCTACAAACAATAAAGCGAAAGGGAATATGGAAAAAGCAAATGCTAGTATCGATGAAAATGAGAAACCCGACGCAATAATTGAAGAATTCTTTAATCTGTCCATAACTTTAATATTTTTATAGGACACGTTGAACGGTAAGTAGGTGGTCATCACCATTGCGGAAAAAATGGATAATATTATTGTTAAAATTAATCCAATATAATGTCCAGGATTAGTTGTTCCAATTAAAAATGAGTTCGAAAACTCAAGTATCATAAAGGCAGTCCCACTAAAAATTATCCCGAAAATTGAGATTGAAGGGACCATTTTACCCGAGAGGAATTTTACCCCTTTAAAGAACTCTTTAATAATTCTCGGAACATCGTTGCCGTACTTGTCCTTTTTCATTAACAGAGTTTCTCCCCAAACCAGTTTGGAACAGACATAGAAGTTTCCCGCCAGCCCTATTCCAACAATAGGCAGAAAAACTGTGATAGACCCGACTAAAACCATATATGCTTTTAGCATGATTGAAGATGCTGAATTTATTGATAGTCCCGAAGATAAACCTAAACCAAATCCATTTAGAAGAAACGGGGCATCAGAAACACCAATTCCTGCTAATAGGTATCCAAATTCTTCATATCCATAAATTTCAAAAAATAAAAGAGAAGCAATAATTGGAAGGCAAAAAAGCATTGTCAATAAGTTTACAATCATCAAAGGCTGAAAATATGTTTTTAGTATATCAATGTAACGTTTAAATCTCCCCCCTGGATATGCTCCTTTAATCTCTTCTGCCCTATCTTCCTGGGAAACAACGAGATTACTTATAAGTTTAATTTTGTAAGAACTAATTTTTTTTTCTTTACTTTGAGCAGTGTTAGAGTTAATCATTTTCTCCATCCATTAGGGTAGTATTTTAATTAAAAATTATACTATAACATTCAAAAAAAGTAAACCTTTCATCTACTTGGTATTTTAAATGATATCATTATTTTATTTTGCAGTATTTTTTATATCCTCAATGTAGTTTTATAATTTTTGGATTAGATTTATGTGATATTTTTCGCTTTATTGCGCTAAACTGCTAAATAGAATAAATGTTACATAAATCCGTACTTATTTATAAGGTATTTTAATTGACACGATATTAGCATATTGGTATTATCTATTTAATTTTTATGAATAAAGAGGCATTATATGAAACATATTAATATGGCAGTTGTTGGCGCTACTGGAATGGTGGGAAGGAAGTTTTTACAAGTACTTGAAGAGAGAAAACTTCCTGTTGATAATTATTATCTTTATGCTAGTGAAAGATCAGCTGGATCCACCCTTCACTTTATGGATAAAGACTATATAGTTCTAGAATTGAAAGAAGAAAATATTAAAGATAAACAAATAGATATTGCTCTTTTTTCCGCTGGAGGAAGCGTTAGTAAAGATTACGCCCCAGTTTTCGCTTCCTATGGTTCCTTAGTTATCGATAATTCAAGTCAATGGAGAATGGATGAAAAAGTTCCTCTCGTTGTGCCTGAAGTAAATGGCGAAGCTGCGCTAATACATGATAAGGGCATTATTGCGAATCCTAACTGCTCCACTATTCAAGCGATGTTGCCGTTAAAAGCCCTTCACGACAAATTCTCCATAAAAAGAATAATTTATAGCACATATCAAGCTGTATCTGGCGCTGGGCAAAAAGGATATGATGATCTTAAAAATGGAACAACCAGTAAATTTCAATATCCAATAACAAATAATTTAATTCCGCAAATTGATATCTTCCTTCCTGACGGTTACACGAAAGAAGAATGGAAAATGATTGTTGAGACCCATAAAATACTGGACGAAAGAATTAAAGTTACTGCAACTACAGTGAGAGTTCCTGTTTTTCACGGCCACAGCGAAAGTATAAATGTTGAATTTGAAAAACCATGTACACTTGAAGGTATTTTTGAAGCACTTGTTAATATGCCTGGCGTAATCGTTTATGATGATCCTAAAAACAACAAGTACCCCATGCCAATAATTGTCGAAGATAAAGATGAGGTTTTTGTAGGAAGGATCCGGATAGACAACACTGTTTTTTCGGGGTGCAATTTATGGGTAGTAGCTGACAATATAAGAAAAGGTGCTGCAACAAATGCAGTTCAAATAGCTCAATATTTATTGGAGAATGACAAACGATTCTGTTAACTTAAGGGAGGGAAATATGGCATATATCTTTCAAGGAGTTGGAACGGCATTAATCACACCTATGCTTGATAATAAAATAGATTATATAAGCTTAGAAAAACTAGTTAAAACTCAGCTTGATAGTGGAATAGCTTGTCTTGTTGCAAATGGAACAACCGGCGAACCCTCTACAATATCTGATGAAGAAAAAATTAAAATTGCATCTGTCGTTATAGAAATAGTTAATAAAAAAATTCCTGTAATTGTGGGAGCTGGTAGTAATTCAACCGAACATGCAATTCGACAGGCAATAGATGCTAAATCAGTTGGCGCAGATGGACTTTTGTGTGTGACGCCATATTATAACAAGTGTACCCAACAAGGACTTATTGAACATTTTAAGTCCATTGCTGATCAAGTCGATTTACCCATTATTATGTACAATGTCCCCTCAAGAACCGGTTTAAATATGCTTCCAGAGACAGTTGCTAAATTGGCTGGGTATAAAGGAATTTGCGCAATTAAGGAGGCTAGTGGAAATATCTCTCAAATAATGGAATTGGCCTGCATCTCTGGAAATGATTTCTTTTTATACAGCGGAGATGATGGTTTAACTTACCCAATTCTTACTTTAGGTGGAGCTGGGGTTATAAGCGTAGCAAGCAATGTTATTCCTAAATATATGCACGAAATGGTAGATTCCTATTTCACTGGAAATGTTGAAAAATCAAGAAATATGCAACTCAGGATTCTGCCTTTCATTAAAGCGCTGTTCCTTGAAGTTAACCCTATACCAGTAAAATGTGCTGCAAAATTACTTGGCATTTGTAGCGATGAAGTTAGGTTACCTTTAACAAAATGTACCTGCGAGAGCATATTGGAAAAAGAATTAAAGAACCTTGGTCTATTATGATAAATTTATCATAGGATGAAACCATATACTCTGTACTAATCGAAAAGTAAGGAGAAAAAATGAAAGTTGTTATAAGTGGTATTTGTGGAAAAATGGGAAGGATTCTTCTTAGTTGTGCAAAAGAAAATCCAAATATTGAAGTAATAGCAGGCGTTGACAAAGTAGGATCAGATGAAACTTCATTGGGGATAAAAGTCTTTCCTTCCTTTTCTTTATATAATTTTATTAAACCCGATGTAATAATTGATTTTTCCTCACGAGGAGCTCTAGTTGATATATTGAATTTTGCTACTAATAATTTAGTCCCTACTGTCCTTGCAACAACAGGGTATAATTCGGATGATTTAACACTTATAGAAAAAGCCTCGAGACATATTCCTATCTTTAAATCAGGCAATATGTCTAGTGGTGTTGCCGCTCTAATCAATCTTGTGAAAAGAGCATGTTCACTTGTTGGAGATGTTTCTGATATTGAAATTATTGAAACCCACCACAATCAAAAAACCGACTCCCCTTCAGGAACAGCCCTAATGATTGCAGGGGCTGTTAAGTCAAGCATTCCAAATAGGTTTCTAAATGTTGGCAGAGATGAATCATCGGGAAAGAGAGACTCAAATGAAATAGGCATGCATTCAATTCGTGGAGGTTCTGTAGTTGGGAAACACGAAATTATGTTCCTTATGAATAATGAGGTAATAACCATTAAACATGAAGCAGAGAGCAAGACTGTTTTTGCTTATGGGAGCATAAAAGCTGCATCTTTTCTAATAGGAAGAAATCCTGGTTTATATTCTTTACTTGATATGTAGATATACATTCAGCAAAATAGATTCAAAGCTTGTTGAATAATCATCTACCTCTTTTTTACTACTTATTATCTTTAAAAATTGCATATTAAGCAAAAAATGTTTTTTTTTAGTCTTCCATAGCTTCCAAATCTGGGATAGAGTCAAAAATTTCTATAAATTCTTCATCCATACTGATTTTTATTTCAAATGTTCTTTCATTCAAAAAATCTTCTAAATCAATACCGTTTTCGGCCAAAATATCTGAAAAAGATCCCGTTCCTCCAGCATCAGTATAAGCCTGGTTTAATGCATTCGAGAAGGATTCAACGCTGATTCCTAACACTGCAGAAAGATGCTGAGTTTCTATTGTTATTGTCGTTTCGTCTACATCGAGCAAATGTACTGAACCAACCAAATAAGTCACTATCTTAAAAAATAAATCTTCTTCCCCTATCTCTGAGGCCCCGCCTCCACTTAATAAGAATGCTGCGGAGCTAAAAGGAAAAGAAAATGGCTCTTCAGAAAAACCTATGAATTGTGCATAATTATTTTTGTAATAGATTGCAATAATATCATCATCATCATCAAATACCCTAAAACAAAACTCATCATCAGACCCGTCTGGCTGGTAATAGTTATATTTAAAACCGATATGTAATTCTTTCTCCTCTTCGACAAAATCACCCTCATATTTTCCCTCAAGTCTAATCGCAAGTGGACCATCATGATTATACATTATGTATGCTTCTGGATTATGATTTAAAGGGTCGTCTATAAGCAAGTCTTCCCTATCTGGCATATTTTCATTTAGGACATTCCTACGAACAATAATTTTGTCCCAGTCAATTTGAGCTTCCAATCTCTCTCCTTTAAATCTGGGATTCGTATTTACAGTATTAATATCCTCAGAAACTATAACGTTTAACATAAGTTTGGACAAAATTGAATCTGAACCTGCAAATGAGCTGGCTATACCCTTTTCTGTGAAAAAATCAATCTCGACTTCCATTGGTGGCATCGAAGAATTAATAGAGCTTTCAGTCGATGCATCCACCCCTAAAATATTTGAAAAGAAAAATTCTAATTCTGACTTAAGTTCGGTAATGCCTGGAACTCCCTCAGTATTTTTTATAAGTCTAGCCAATGTAGTTTTTAGATCGACTACTATGTTGTAGTGGCGTGTATAATAGTTTGTTCCAGTCTTTTTATACTCATATTTCATTTCAGAATCAAACGCTAAGTATGAGCCAATAACAGTGGCTATTCCGTTTACGCTTGAATCAAAAGTGCTACCTAATGTCATAGGGAATATTTTATCGAGTGCCGATGTAAAAATTTTCATCGTTATCTTCGTAAAGCCTTCGGGGCCTTTTAACGCTATAAACAAATCCGCCTGCGTCTCATTCAAAGGCAAGACATTTATTTGCAAAAATAGCTCTTCGTCGTTTCCTTCACCCTTATAAACTGCCAAATGTAAAGACCGGTTTTGGTAATTTTCTATATCTCCATTCACTTGAAATGCTACTCTTCCAGGAACATTGTCAAGGACTATAGTAAGTCCCATATCTAGAGAGTATTTAGGGTATAAATTGTTAACCTTAACAGTACTGGCGTTTCTCACTTGATTGGCAAAACTATTGATTAAATCCGTAATCATATCAGTTTCATTTGCTTGCTCTAATGTACCCTTGGTAAATCCTTCGGTATACCACTCATCCTCATCATCATTGTTATTATTGTTTGAAGGAGGAACATCTGGGCCACACGAAACCAGCCCAATGGATAAAATGAGAAAAACTACTAAAGATAAAAATAATACAAAAAATCTTGTTCTTTTCTGCACCAAGTCTCTCCCTTTTCTCCAACAGAGCCGAGATTGACATCAAACAAGAATCATTTACTCTCTACAAAGCTGGATAATCCTTTCAACACACTTTTCATACGGAACTTCTTCCTTTAAAGACCCATCTCTTTTTTGAAGTTCCACAACATTTTTTTCTAACGATCTCGGACTGATCACTAAGCGAATTGGAATACCCATAAGATCACAATCTGCAAATTTAAACCCCGGTGACGCCTCTCTATCATCAAAAATCGTTTCTACCCCTGCTTTACTTAGTTTATCATATAAATCGTTAGCTTTCAAAAGAATATTCTGATTATCAATCCTAAGGGCGCAAATATAGACTTTCCATGGAGCAACAGATATTGGCCAGTTAAGGCCTTTATCGTCTGCATACTCTTCCGCGATAGCAGAAATTGCCCTTCCTATTCCTATCCCATAACAGCCCATTATAGGATTTATTTCCTTTCCATCTCTATTAAGTACTTTCATCTCCATGCTTTTTGTATACTTAGTTCCAAGTTGAAAGATGTTTCCTATCTCAATACCATTGTTTATTTTAAGTCTTGCACCACATTTGGGGCAAAAATCCTGATCATTAACTTTAGAAATATCATGAAACTCTGGGACATAAAAGTCTCTGTCTAAGCATACATTTATTAAATGATATCCTTCTTTGTTTGCTCCACATACCATATTTCTACAATTCATTAATGATTTGTCATAAATCATTATTAGTTTAGAGGATTCTTCTAACTTAACTGGACCAATGTTTCCCGGAACAATACTTGTCCCAGAAAGATTAGCTGGGACTATTTCGGCTTTTAGTACTTTTTTAAGCTTTGCTTCATTAATTTCTAAATCTCCACGAATAAAGCATAAAACTGTTTTGTCCGAGTCTCCCTTAATGTTGTAACATACCGCTTTTATAATTTTTTTCTCACTAATCTCTCCTAGGAAAGAACTTACTTCTTTTATCTCTTTAGCTGAACCAGTAAAAACTTCTTCTAATTGCAAAGAATCTTCAATCTCATTGATTCTAGGCTTGCACTCGGCTACTTCCATATTCGCCTTGTAATCACAATTGGGGCATATTATCAAGGTGTCCTCGCCAACATCAGTGAGTAGCATATATTCATGTGCTATGCTTCCTCCCATCATCCCCGTATCAGATTTTACTGCTATAAAATTTTTTAAGCCTATACGAGAAAATATCCGAAAATATGCTTCATAGACCTTTTCGTAATAATCAGCCAAATCATCCTGAGTTTCATGAAATGAATAACCATCCTTCATTGTAAACTCTCTCACTCTTATCAGGCCACCTCTTGAACGAGCTTCATCTCTAAATTTAGTTTGAATTTGATAAATCATAAATGGCAACTGTTGATATGATTTTACAGAGTCTCGAACAAAGTGTACTGCCGCCTCTTCGTGAGTCATTCCTAAAACTAAATCTCTGTCATTACGGTCCTTGAATCTAACCATTTCGTCGCCAATAGAATTAAATCTGCCACTTTCTTCCCAAAGATCTCTTGGCATAACTACTGGGAAAAGACACTCTTGTCCCCCAATGGAATCCATTTCTTCCCTAATTATTCTTTGAATATTTTCAGCAATCCTTTTCGCCGGCATAGACAAAGTCCACACTCCGTTTGTTACAAGCTTAATAAAACCAGCTTTCAACAACATAATATGGCTTTTTATTACAGCTTCGGAGGGGATTGTTTTTGTCCTCTCTCCTACAAGTTTTGACATTAGCATATACATATCCTCGAAAGAAAAATATAAAAGGCCAGTATATATCTGGCCTTATTTCTTAATTATTCAGAAACAACGATTTCTAATTGAGTAGAAAAAGTTGAGTAATTAATCACTAGATTAAAAGTACCACTTTCAGTGAAAACGTTTTGAGTATCTAAATGCAATTCAGAGGTATCATAAACAATTGCAGATACTGTTTCAACATTTCTTTCTGTTTCATCATCTAATATGGCTGTAACTGAAATTTTGCTAGAATCAAAGGTGTCTCCAACTGAATAATTTACCGTAGCATCTAACTTTGCTTTGATAGATAAAATTTGAGGTAAAGATTCTTCCTCTGGAGCACAACCAAACAATAAAAGAGTACATCCAACGGAAATCAACAATAATAAAACAATAAACTTTGATTTCATCGCATTCACCATGAGCCTTTAATATATTTTAGTAAATTATAATCTCACTGTTAATAACTGTCAAGCAAGCCTAATATTTAATATACTATTATGCTTAAAAAGACGTAAAGCTAAAAGTTTATTGAAGATGTATTTAAAACGATAAAAATTGGGTTCCTAACAGAACACGTGATATAAAGCAAAAAAGTATTGAGAAAATGTTCTTGAAACGATAAAAAATTGGTACTCTGACAAAACCCGTGCGCCCACTCCGACAAGTCCTACCGAATCGTATATCGAATAGGTAACTCCTCCAAAGCTTCCTTGTGGCACATCTCACTATTTGTTTAGTGCTGCTGCGGTCAAGCTCTGACACGGTTCACAACGCAAAATTGCACAAGACCTTGTTATCAACATCCCTTATTCGTACCGGTTTTCCATAGAGAATGCCTCGGTGGGTGTTCTATCCTGCTATGGCGGGTTGCAGGTTACAGGGCACCGCCAGCTCCCCATATAGCACGGAATTATAGTATATATCAAAAATACAGCCTTTTCAAGCATTCGCAATAGTAGTTTTAGTGAGTAATATTATATAAAAGAGAGTTACTTTGATAGCGTTGTTGTAGAATCCTCTTCAAATAACCCAACAAAATTATTTTTACTTATAATCACCTTTTCAGATTCGATTTTTTGGGTTAAAAATTTGTTAATTATTTTTATCAGACTATCCAGATTAATACGATTTTTTGCACTAATTGCGACAAAATTATCAGAATGAGGAACAAAACTAAAAATGCCACAGTCAGACTTATTTACGACTGTGATTGATGGAACTTGTGAAGCACCAATAGAGTCAAGAACTGAATTTACGACGTTATACTGCTCATATGCAACAGGAGAAGACCCATCAACAACATGCAATATCAAGTCGGAACTAATGGTTTCTTCCAGAGTAGACCTGAAAGCTCTTACAAATTCATGGGGTAAATTAGAAATGAAACCTACAGTATCTGTTAAAAGAATTTCTCTTCCCATAATTGTGCTGATTCTTCGACTAAGGGGGTCAAGTGTCACAAAAAGCTGATCTTTTGCTTCCGCATTAGTATTTGATAAGGCATTCATCAAAGTAGTTTTCCCAGCATTTGTATAGCCGACTAAGGAAATTGTAAAGCATCTATTTCTTTCTCGATTTTTCCTTCGAATTGCCCTTTCTTCAGATAATTTTTCAAGTTTATTTTCGAGCTGTTTAATTTCATTTTTAATAGTTCTTTTATCTAGTTCCTTTTGCTGTTCTCCTATTCCTCTTCTAGCTCCGGTACCGCCAGCCCCTCCCCCTCCTTGATTTGACATAACTAAACCCTGCCCCATAATACGAGGGAGCATTTTCTTCTTATACATCAATTCAACTTGAAGTTTCCCTTCATTAGACACAGCGTTTTTCGAAAAAATTTCTATTATAAGCATAGTCCTATCGATTACTTCTATTCCAAGCTCTTTTTCCAATTGAAAAAATTGATGGCCTTTAAGCTCATTATAAAAAATTATTTTGGAAGATTTTGTAGCTAAAGATACTGATTTAAGGTCATTTAGTTTACCGAGCCCAATGTAGTATCGTCCATCAGGAGTTTCTCTTTGTTGAAAAATATACCCAGCTACGTTATAGCCAGCAGAATTAGTTAAACTATAAAATTCCTCTACTTCCCAATTTGTCAAAGGCTTACAATTTACATAAGCTAAAATTACATTTGGAAATTCATTCTTGCTATTAAACGGCGCTTTGTTCATTAATATTTTTAGCTATGCCATAATCTGGTGGTACATTGCGTTCATATCTTTTTCGTCCATAAATTTTGGAACTGGGTAAAGAGGATTTGCTTCAGAGAGAGCCCTTTTTACAAGTACAGGTATATCTTCTTCAATTATTCCGGGTACCTTATTTGGGATTCCCATACTCTTGTTCAAATCTTTTATCCATTGAATAAATCTTTCTGCCTTTTCCTTTGAGCTTATCCCAACAATCCCTACAATTTTGGCAAGAGAAGAAAGTTTATCATAAACTGTATCTCCATAGTATTCAAGTACATGTGGTAATATAATCGCATTCGCAAGCCCGTGAGGAATACTATATTGTCCACCCAAGGAATGTGCTATTGCATGGACATACCCGACATAAGCACGTGTAAAGGCAATACCTGCGTAATGAGCTGCAAGTTGCATATTCATACGTGCTTCGATATCCTTGCCATTTGAATACGCAGTATACAAGTTATCATGGATTAACTTAACTGCTTTTTCGGCCATATCCTTTGTTTCTGAAGTATTACCCTTTCCAATATAGGCTTCGACAGCATGAGTTAGAGCATCAACACCTGTAGTTGAAGTAATTCCTTTTGGTAAGCCCAGAGTCAAAAGAGGATCCAAAACAGCAAATCTCGGGATTAGCATAGGGTCATTTATTGGATATTTTTCATGAGTAGAACTGTCAGTTATTACTGCAGCAACAGTTACTTCTGACCCAGTCCCAGCAGTTGTTGGCACAGCAAAAACAAGAGGAAGCTTCTTTAATATTTTCAATAGCCCCTTCATTTGAGATACTTTCTTATCGGGTCTAGCCACTCTTGCTCCGATTCCCTTAGCACAATCCATAGGAGATCCACCTCCAAAAGCAATTATCCCTTGGCAATTATTCTCGTTATAGAGCGCGAGTCCTTCTTCAATATTGTCTATCGTTGGATTAGGGATTGTTCCATCATAAACAACATATTCAAGGGAATCATTTTTCATCTGGGTAAAAAGTCCATTCAGTAATCCTAGATCAATTAAGTCTTTGCTTGTGACAACAAGGACTTTTGACAAACCTTGCTTCTTTATTAAGTTTGGAAGTTCCAAGATTTTGTTCTCTCCAACTAATAATTCAGGTTTTCTCCAAGGTAAAAAGGGAGTAACGATATACATGGCCCCCTGAAAAACTCTAGATGCAATTTTTTTAATAACGTTCATAATATTTCTCCTTATGTAGAAATTATAGATATATTATATCACTAGTATATAGTAAATTCATCAATCTAATATATCAGCTCAGAACCTTTATATTTGCTAAATAATTTTCTTCGTCAACATAATTTAGCATATTATTCAATAATTGCTAGATAAAAACTATAAAGTTTTCATTGTTTTTTCAAAAAAGCAGCTTAAATATATATATTTCATGCAACAAATACATCATAGAGGATATTAAATCAAGATAAAATCCTGGTTAATCTAAACTATATCTTCCCTCACTTGTTTTTTTGCTCTTCCATTTTCCTTTTGTAAAGTCTGGGATTGGAACCGGAGCATCAATCAAAATGGATTTTTCTGATAATGCTGTTATAGCCATCCAACTTGCTGAATCATATACATCAATCGGTGTATCTGTTCGGTCTCTAACAGATTCGAGGAACGCTCTCAAAACAAGATAATCCATTCCTCCGTGGCCCCCTTTTACCCCTTCTTTCTTAAATCTTTTCCATATGGGATGCATATATCTGCGCAGATATAGGGATGCGTTGTTATAAAATATTCTTGATAAAAAATGAAATTTACAATGCTTATCATCAAGAAAAATCATATTCCCGTCTTCTTGATATCTTCCTTTTGTTCCACTTACAGAAAAACCTCTGCTATAAAACCTAGGTAAGGTTGTGTCAAGTGTAAGTGTGATTGTTTCCCCATTTTGGCACTTAATAACTGAAGTAATTATATCTCCCTGCTTAAAAACGGTATTGCACAACTCTAAATCATCTTTCTTTTTCTCATTTAAGTAATGACTTAATCCTTTGGATTTTGAAGAGATTGAATATATGCTCAGCATAAGATTCCCGTTGTTAATCTTAAGTAACTTCGCAATTGGGCCAAGTTCGTGGGTTGGATAGTTATCGCAATTTCTGGAAATATAATTTCTGAGTCTATAATGTCTATTTTCCTTGCCATAAGCTATCTCTTCTCTTAAATCATGCATATAACCGCCAGAGCAATGAACTATTTCTCCCAATATCCCTTTATCTACCATATTTTTTATCATTAATTCATATTTGCCATAGCAACAATTTTCTAACATCATGCAAGGAATTCCTGTCTTTTCATAGGCTTCGACAAGCAAAAAACAATCATTAATATCGTAGGCTCCGCCAACTTCCATCCCAGCATACTTTCCAGAAACCATTGCATCAATGGCAATCTTGATATGTGTTTCCCAACTTGTTAGGATCAATACAGCCTGGACTTCCTCATCAGCCAAGATATATTTATAATCCGTGACTATCTGAGGTTTATATCCAGCCAAGCGAAAAACAGAACCTTGCGCAGCTTCTGTCCTATCTTCGTAAGTATCACATACATATTTAATTTCTACATCTTTCATCTTGGCTATCATCTGCGTTATTGAAAAGCCTCTTGAGCCCAATCCGATTATGCCAACAACAATGTGCTTATTTTTGTTCATTTTCAAAGCCTCTGTTCCTCAATATTTAATGCGAGTCAACCACTTCTTGTTTAATATCTTGTCCAACTCTTCTCTCTTGTATGGCATTCTTAATTTCAGCATAATACTTACCATGGAGTTTATATGTTCTGGAATAGATAATTAACCCGATTGGCATTAAAGGAAGCGGGAGCAAAAACATAAACGATCTTAATATAAAAAGAGCCTTGTCCGTTACTTCTCCACTAAATGTGTTTGTCATCAAGTCAATTGTAGGTAAATCGGAGACAGCAACCCCAATGCCTAAAATCAACATAGCAAAGGCGGCAGATGCTTTCAAAATTAATGTCTGTAGAGAAATAACCAAACTATCCGATCTATTTCCTGTCTTATATTCCCCATAATCAACGACATCCGTTATCATAACCATAGAAGTAATCTGATTCATTCCATTAGCCAACATTAACGAAGAACCCGCGATGGATAGTAAAATTACATTTGCAATTGGGATACCAATACCCGGGAATGCAAAATATATTGCGAAGATAAAAGCCATTCCTATCCCGGCAAATATGTATGTTAATTTGTAAACTTTGTCTCTGGATATTTTCTTTGTAATCCATGTATAAAACATCATTGCTACGCCCTGAACAGTACAGGCCAAAATATTAAAAAGTGCATAGTTATTAAAGTTTCCCAAATTAGCAGAATCATATATAAAAAGATAGGTTGATTGGAGTATTGCAATATTTCCCCCTACAGTGAATAAAAGAAAACTCCAAGCAAAAGACCTCATTTGGTCATTATCCTTTAGCATTTTGAACATGTCTCTGAACTTAACGGTTTGGCAGGGAAGAACATATCTCTCCTTAAGAGTAATAATAGGAAGAAGAAGAGTAATGATTAAAACCACAGCTCCAACGGCTGCAACCAACAAGTAACTTCTATAATCAGTATTACCGAATGTATTTTGCATTAATACGGCGCCACCAGACCCAATTATGAATCCTCCAAAACCCCCTATTAGTCTGGACAAACTTGAAACACTCTCCCTTTCATGGGGAGTATCGGCTATTGATGGAACCATCGCCATAATGGGCACATCTATAACTGCATAACTAATAGCCCACAGAAAATACATAGCCAAATAGAAAACATATTTAACTGGCATACCTGTTCCATTTGGAAGGGGCAAAAACATTACTATAAGAATAATGGAATTAATAATTGCTCCCACCAGAAGCCAAGGTCTGAATTTACCAAGCGGGCTTTTGGTGTTATTAACAATTGTTGCCATTAAAGGATCAAAAAATGCCGCCAGTAATCTGACAATACAAAAGGCAAATCCAACCACGATTCCATTAAGCCCCATAAAAGAGGTTAAATATAACATGGAATAAACATTAATCATTCCAAAGCTTATCTCCTTCCCCAGAGTGCCAATAGAATATGATAGTTTTTCCTTTAAAGTGGTTTGATCTTTTATTTTAATACTCCCTTTGTCCGACATATTATATCTCCCAATTAAAATCATTTATAAATATGACAATTATACTTTATGCATTCAATAGTGTCAATGATGCATTATTTTCAAATGCAACAAATAACTATACACATAATTTTTAATAAATAGTCAATTTTTTAGCAGATGTTTTTCAGCCGATAAAAAGTATTACCCATAAATTTTTCCTAACAGAAAAAGAGTAAGTCTATAAGGCATTAACCGAGTAAGAAAAACAAGAAACTCATATTTTAATCCCCCTATAACGTAAGGAGGAGGATTCTTTTTTTCGATTATTTTAATAATAATTTTTGAGATAGTTTCTGGCGACATTCCATTTTCCTCATCCCTCTCCATAGCTGAAACTGATTTATCAATTCTGTCTCCATATATTGGGTCATTACTCTTGTTCTTAATTCGGGCTTGAGTAAATTCAGTTTTTACATCCCCGGGCAAAATAGCTGTAACATTTATACCAAATGGTTTCACTTCTAATCTCAAAGCATCCGAAAATGAACTAACGGCAGCTTTTGAAGCTGAATAAAAAGCTTGAAATGGCAAAGGGAATTTTGCGGCTGCAGAACTGATATTAATAATTGAACCTGAATTGTTCTTTCTCATAATTGGAATCACTTCCTTTGTCGAATAAAACATACCCCAAAAATTAACGGAAAACAATTGCTTTGCTGTGTTGTCATCAGTGTTTTCTATAGCACCTGAAATACCCATCCCTGCATTATTAATTAAAACATCTATTCTTCCTTCTTTCTCATAAATACACGAGATTGCATTTTTCACATCTTCGTAATTGGATATGTCTGTTTTTATGTGCTCAATACCCAACGATTCTCTTCTAGAAAGATTGTAGACCTTATATCCTTTAGAGTTCAAAATCTCAGCAGTTGTTTTTCCAATTCCTGATGACGCCCCGGTTATTATGACAACTTTTCCCATTTGATCCTCCTTATGCTTATATTAAGCCTGACCTCGTAAATATTGAGATAAATAAATCTGTGGAAAAGCCCACGATAGCGTGCATAACAAAACTATACCATACGGATCTTGTCTTGTATGCAGTATATCCAAAAGCTATACCTGCTATAATAGCCGAAGCAGTCTCTGCAAAAGGTTTTCCAAATCCTGCGATCGACGAATGTATTAGGGCTGAAATCATCGTAGAAACCATTATGGCAAGTAATGGACCTCTTTTTTCCAAAGAAAATACTAACAATCCCCTGAAAAGAAACTCCCAACCAATGTAGTATGCGATATATGAAATATAATATAAAAAAACAAATCCTATCGGAGCGTATATTACTTCCCTAGCCAGAGGATACATTTGATTCATTCCTGAATCCCATACTGTAGTAAGTCCCGCTAGAACCAGTATTGGAGCGCCAAAAATTAATAACTTCAACCCCGCTTTTCTATCTCCTAAGCCTAAGCCAAAGTCTTTTAATCTTGCTTTTAAGACGAACTTGACAAAAATAATTCCCATAATAAAGAACAAAAACAACGGAATAAAATTATGATAAATATACTTCCAATAATCTATGTTTTCTACATAAGGGAATGATTTTGCAAAAAAATCCTGTATCCCAAAATAAAAATATAACAACAAAACTATTGTCGCAAACAACACGGAAAGTGCAGCATTTTTATCTTGGCCAGACAATAATTTCTTAATTCCTACCCCCCATTTTTCATTCGAAATGCTCTCAACAGAATCTCCAAAGAGAATACCTTTTTTTTCTTCCTCTATTTCCTTGATATTTTCACCATTATTCTCAAAAGAACCACCAAAGAGAATATTCTTTTTCTCTTGATCTATTTCCTTGATTTTTTTACCATTATTTTCAAAAGAATCCTTGCTCATTTCTCCCACCAAAAATTAATCCTTCAGTGTTTTATACCATTCAACAGTCCTTTTTACTCCTTCCTCAAGAGTTACATTAGGCGAAAAGCCCAAAACATTTCTAGCTTTTTCTATAGAAAAGTGGTAATCTACACAGTTTTGATACGTGGAAAACTTTGTTATTAGTGGAGCTTTTTTAATTTTTAGCAATTTATAAAACCCTTCCACCAATGCAGCAACAGTTTTTGCCAAGGGGGCCTTAATGCTTATGAATTTATTTTTTACTACCATCTCCTTTGCTACCAGGGAAAAATAATCGTCTAGAGTCTCACCAAAACCATCAGTAATATTAAAATCTTGATTCCATGCCTTATCAGTTATTCCTGCAGTGACTATTGCTTCAGCCAGATTATCAACATATACAAAACAACTTTTATATTTACCTTTATCTACATAGGGCATATTCCCGGCTTCTATTTTGCTATATATATGCGTCGAAGAAGTATAATCGTATGGACCATAGACATTTCCGGGTCTAATAATTACATAAGGAAGCCCAATTTTTTTACACTCCTCAACAACCATAGTCTCTGCTCTCAGTTTTGAAATAGAATAAGGATTATCAAAGGGATTTTTAGGTGCTTCTTCAGTCAAATCAACATAACCTCCAAAACCATATACTGCGACAGAGCTTAAATAAAGGAATGAACTCACTCCTTCTTGATGTGCGTAATCAATAACTCTTTTTGTCCCTTCTACATTAATCTTATCAAATCCTCGGATATCCCCCCAGGGAGAAACTTTTCCGGCAATTTGAAAAACGTAATCAACTCTTTCAAGAGAAGAAAAATCAAAGCTGTTTAAGTCACCCTTCCAAATTTTTACTCTTCCATCTGCAATTAAATCTGCTAACTTTTTATTCTTCGGTTTGTCGCTGAGATCAACCCCAATAACTTGAATACCTTTCTCAACCAGTTTAATAGCTACCGAAGAGCCAACAAAACCACATATACCTGTTATCAAAGCTGTTTTCATGAAATACTCCCCCATAATCATTATATAAAAATTATAGATTTATACGCTTAGTCAGTCAATAGAGAAGTTCATTCAAAAAAAGGTGCCAAGAGAATCATCCCAGCACCTTTGTATAAATATTCCATCATTATTTTTTTTCAAAAAGTTCGAGCCTATACCAAGCCCTGGGCTTTCATCGCTTCAGCAACCTTTAAAAACCCTGCAATATTAGCCCCTGCAACCAAATTGTAGCCATAACCATATTCAATCGCAGATTCTTTTGCGCTTTTATGAATTCCAGTCATAATTTCTTTAAGTCTTTTTAAAACCTCTTCCTTTGTCCAAAATAGTCTCATGCTATTTTGGCTCATCTCCAAGGCTGAAGTCGCGACTCCACCTGCATTGGCCGCTTTTCCAGGTGCGAAAAATACTCCTTGGGTTAAGAATTCATTGATAGCTTCCGTCGTAGAAGGCATATTTGCCCCTTCTCCAACTGCGATAACCCCATTAGAAATTAATTTTTTTGCTGCGCACAAATCAATTTCATTTTGAGTTGCACAAGGTAGAGCGATATCACATTTGACGTTCCATATCCCTTTACAGCCACAATAATATTCAGCTGACGGCGAATATTTAGTGTATTCAGATATCCTAAGTCTTTTTACTTCCTTGATTTCCTGAATCGTTGAAAAATTAATCCCTTTCGGATCATATATATATCCATCAGAATCACTCATCGCGACAACCTTCATTCCCATTTTTGTCGCCATATCGTTTGCATACATAGAAACATTTCCTGACCCTGAAATAACTACGTTCATTCCATCTACATTTATTGAGTTTTGTTTAAATACAGCCTCCATAAAAAAAAGTAGTCCGTATCCTGTTGCTTCTACTCTTCCTAGACTTCCTCCAAAAGGCACCCCTTTTCCCGTTAATGCTCCAGTAAACTCATTTCTAAGTCTTTTATATTGTCCATAAAGATATCCGATCTCTCTTGGACCAACTCCAATATCACCTGCAGGAATGTCTAGATCAGCACCAATGTGTCTTGATAGTTCCGTCATGAAGCTTTGACAAAACCTCATTACTTCCGAATCACTCCTACCCTTACTTTCAAAATCACTGCCTCCCTTTGCACCGCCTATTGCTAAGGTAGTTAAAGCGTTCTTTAAAACTTGCTCCAACCCTAAAAACTTAAGGATCGAAAGATTTACAGAAGGATGGAATCGTAAACCACCTTTATATGGACCTATCGCGCTGTTAAACTGAACCCTGTATCCTCTATTAACATGGACTTGACCCGAATCATCCGACCACGGAACCCTGAAAATTACAATCCTCTCAGGTTCAATAAATCTTTCAAGCAATCCTAATTTCTCAAATTCCGGATGCTTTTCTAAAACAGGATCTATAGTCAAGAGTATCTCTTCAGCTGCTTGAAGAAACTCAGTTTCACTGGCACTCTTATTTTTTAGTTCTTCATAAACTCTTTGGCTGTAACTCATAACCCCTCCTTAAAATACAAAAAGACGCCTTAAGGCACGCTTATGCCCTTGAAGAACGCCTTTGTTCTACATAAATTTATCATTAAAACCTAAATCATGTCAATTAAAATACTTTATCTCGCTAAATTGCTAGAGATTCAGTTTTTATATGTTTATGATCATAATTCTCTTGTTCTTCTTCATCAATCTTCCTGTTAACGAAAACCTTTTTTAATTATTCTTAATCCGTTAGATTTCCTTAATTCATTCATTTAATGTATAATATTACTATTGAGGAAAAGTACTATGAAAGATAAAATCCAATATTTAAAAGATGTATACAAATATTATGAAACTGATAACTCATATCATGTGGTTATCGACCTTGATACATATCGTGATATATATTCTGAATGGGATTATTCTCCATTTAACAACCGTGAACTTGATGGAAGTCTCTTAAGATATATTATGGAATGTTCCTATGAAATCGGATTAAAGAAAAATATGGCTCTAGATTTCTATGTTCCTGATAATATTGTTAGCGATGAAAAAGAACAAAAAAGCATCGAGGGATTCAGAAGATATTTTAATTATCAAATAAGAAAAATTAAATCAGAAATGATGGATAGCCTGAAAAAATTGTTTGTGCTAATACTAGTTGGAACAGCTTTACTTACTGCAGGGAATGTAATTAACGCGGTTATTCCCGAACGAATAGCTGCGGAAATAGTATCCGAGGGGCTAATTATTGGGGCTTGGGTAGCGGTTTGGGAAATTTTCCATACCCTTTTCTTCAGCGTCAGTGATATTTTTAAAAAGCTTAAACATTACGAAAGATTAAGAAGGATACCTATTACCTACAGAATTAAAAAGTAATCTATCAATTAATATATGAAAAGTGAAATTCCATCTTTCTAACTCAATAATCCCTGAAATCTGCATTGAATCAAACGGCTATTTTCTTCAAATTATTCGCTTTGCGTTTTTTGACTCTTCTTTTTCATGTTTGCCTCTACCATCATTTGATGGGTTTTTCTATCCAATTTATAAAAGAAATACGGTATCAAGGAAAGTAAATAACCTATCGCTGCAACAATCGTAACCATAAAAAATATTCCCTGAAGTGCAAAAGTACTTTGTGATTGGCTATCTGGATCAAGAAGTCCATTATATCCGACAAAAGTAAGGATTGCCCCAGTAATAGCAACACTAATGCTATTTTGAAACTTACCCAAAAAAGTGAGTAGCGAAAAACAAGTTCCCTCCACCCTCTTACCGGTTTTATATTCAATATAATCAACACTATCTCCAATAAATAAGGTAGTGATGGTAGACCAAATACCAGTGGGAAGAAAAGCCACAAACCTCATCAGTATAAATACATAAAGATTGGAATAACCTATGAAATATGAAACTATGTTTACAACTACGCCAAGAAAACAAGAGGCTATTAAAACATTTTTCTTTTCAAATTTTTTAATTAAAACGGGCGCTATTAACAATCCAATAACAGAGGCTATGGCTGGCAAAATTCCTATAACAGGCGTAAAAATACTCATAATATCGGTTGATGCCAAATCAGGATAAATTTCCTTTACATTCCATTTCACAAAATATGTCGTCATTGCCGTTGACCCTACTGTAACAATTGAATACAATGCACCAGCTATGATATTAATAACCAGAGGACTTGATTTAGGGATAAGCTTAAGATTTTCAAAAAAAGATTCTTTCTTGTTAGCAACTTCAACAACTCTTTCTTTTGTGTTAAAAAAACCTTGAAGCATTAATATAGTTCCAAAAACACAAAAGACTGCAGAAGCTAAGAAAAAGCCCATATTTTTTCCTGCTCCTGCAAAATCAACAAACAACTTATTTACATACCAAAAACCACCTATCGCAAGACCAGATCCGATTCCGCCGATTAACCTTGTTAATGTAACTATCTGTACACGTTGCTTGGGATCAGTTGTAATAACTGATGACATGCTCCAATAAGGTATATCGTTGGCCGTATAAACAACCGTAAAAATTAAATATACAACAGTCGCATAAGCAATTGCTGCTCCCCCGGACAAACCTAAAGGCAAAAACAACAATAAAGCAACTAATGCCACAGGAATTGGTGTAAAAAGCATATAGGGTCTGCATTTTCCCCATTTTGTTTTTGTTCTATCAACAATCTGGCCCATTATTGGATCATTAATTGCATCAAATATTCTCGTGAGAGTAATAATTAGTCCTGCAATAGCTGGAGTTATTCCCAAATAATCTGTCATAAACAACAAAAGCATACTGAAAAGTCCATAGATCATTGTTTGCCCTGTGTTTGTTAAAGCATAAGAAAGTTTTTCTTTTTTGGGAACAATTTCATGTACTGCTTCATTATTCTGATCTGTCTTTTCAAGTATTTCTTCCATTATTCCTCCAAAATGTACCTAAATAATTACACATATATTCTACTATTAGAATCTCAAAATCAATTAGATTTTGTCTAAATTACATTCTAAAAAAGATCTAATCATCTTCTTTAATCTTTTTGATGATATCACAACAAGCTTGAAACAAAGGGGAGTTTTCTCTGTAATCAGATTGAAAAAAATTGCATATGCGTTTTTCCTGAAGCATTCTCTCAACTCTTTTAGAATTAGACAGTTCCGAATCGTATATGCCCAAAGAATATCCTCCATAGCTTGTAACAACTTTCATACAAGGAATATCTGTTACACTATCACCAAGATATATAATCCTTTTGAAAGGAATTCTATAATTTTCAGGAGAAATTGAATCATTTACTCTTTCATCTGTTTCATCTAAATACCCCTTGCTGATTCTAAATAAAAATTGAGTTTTATTAGTGTAATTTACTACCATTGCGGGCCAAACAGCGATATTTGATTCGTAATAAAAAGAAGATGCATATATTTTTTTAAAAAACTTTGCAATGGCACATCCTTCAATCATTTCCTTTATGCCAGAGGAAATTACATAATGCTCTACTTTTACTCCTAATGTCTCAGCGAATCTATTAATTAGCAAGAACCAGTTCATTACCCCAGGGAAAAACCTTAATCCAACTCCATAACTCTTTAGCTCCTCCCTTGTCAAAGGGCCCGACCTCTCATTATACTTTTTGAGCATCATATACATATATGACAAGTTTGAATCCATATTGCCTTTAATTGTGGTTTTAGCAGTTTCCTCCCAAAAATCATAGGGAGTGGCCCCAAGTGACTGAATAAACCCTTGCGATTGCATATCATCAGGGGTAAGGGTTTTGTCAAAATCATAACAAAAAGCAATTATTTTTTCTTTTTCCACAGATTACTTTTACCTTAAATGTCTTACTTTAAAAAATTTATTCTTGTTTTACCAATTATATCATAATCTTTTCATTTCTTAACAACCGACAAAAAACGGAAAAACTATTATTAGTCTGACAATTCTTTTTCAATAATTGCCATTGTTCTTTCTCCTTCGTCAAAAATGAATAGATGCCCTGATCCCTCAAATTCATAAAACGTTAATGATTTAACGACTTTTTTTAATGTTTCTGCTTGGTAATATGGCATGGTTTTGTCCGCAGTACCCCATATTGCTACAACTTTAACATTGTTAATATCCAAAGATTCAAACCCTGGTAAGGTCATTTTTGGTTTTAAAACAATGTTTCTTAAACTAGATAATAACGCTCTAGAAAAACCTTTATACATTACAGACTTCAAAAACTCTTTTTGATAGTACTCTTTTTCATTAATTGAATAAATTAATTCGTTAGTAATACCTTTTACCATTATTGGGGTAGCCATTGTCTTAAATACTAAATCTCCTAATACGGGTATTTTTGATAATTTCATATATAACGGAGGTCTAAATGGCATACCAGCAGGTGCAAATAAAAATAACTTCTCGATTCTTGAGGGATGTCTTTTTGCATATGCAGCCACAACAGACCCGCCCATAGAGGTTCCCATTAAAAATATTTTTTCCCCTGGAAAAAATAAATCAATTAGCTCTTCTAGTTGTTTTACAAGTAAATCTAAAGAATTCTTTTTGTTCGGTCTATCAGAAAAACCCCTTCCATATAAATCATATCTTAAGACCTTATATCCCATTTTTGTCAAAGAAATAAAAATCTTATCATATATGTATAGAGGTGTCGAAAACCCATGAACCAAGACTACGGGTGCTCCCTCACCCTTCAGCTCATAATGGGTGTGGCCATCGCTTAGAATTGCATATTCTCCGCCTATTCTTTTCCTTTCATTTTCATCGATTAAATATCTTTCGTATTTCATACCAATAAGTTCCCTCAATAAATTATTTAGATCTTTTACAAACAGGAACAATAAATCTGGATAAGCCTTCTTTCCATATTCTGTATTCTGTCCCATCATTATATAATTTTGGGAATCTCGAATAATGTTTTTGTGCCTTTTTTCCAAGACCAACAGCGCTCAATACTTTGAAGAAAGTTTTAGGTCTTTTTAACCCACGGAACAATTTTCCTATCAATACATTAAGTCTAGTGTCGGCTCCTGCGCCAGATAGTTCTGCTGAAGTAATTATTCTTTCTCTAAATAAAAAATCAACTTCTTCGGGTAATAAATTTAATAAAGTATTCTTCAATATTTCATTAGAGGCTTGAGCTCCTCCTTTTGATGTTATATATTGTCGATTAAAATCCCACAAACCTGAAATGGAAACATCCTTATTCTTAATAATAGTATCAGCTAATATCCTGCCAGCATATAGGCTCAATTCTATCCCCATTCCATTCATAGGAGTTGTCATGTATGCACTGTCACCAACCGCAGCGTATCCATTAGAAACAAAAAGTGGCAAAGGTCTTCTAACTGGAATAATTCCCTTTTGTCCCCCATGTAATATTTTTTTGGTTAAAGAAAAATCTGATCTATGGAATGAGTCAAGAGAATATTCTATATCATCGTCCGATAAGGGGTTAATTCTTCCAATCAAAATATCAGCGCAACTTCCTTCTCCATCATACCAGGATATTCCCTGTTCTCCCAAGTGAGAAATAAATGTTTCAAATGGGGCATCCTTATCAAGAGCTGAAGCTTCTCTAAAATAATAAGCCCTAAAGGCGTAAAATATTTCTCCATAAACAAACTTTTTTTCTATACCTAGTTGTTCGGGTAAATTTAACCTTATCTTCGACAACGTTCCTAGACTATCTATAACGAGATCTGAATAAACCGGGCCATCTGACAGAAAAACTCCTTTAATAGTGTCATTCTCAACAATTGCAGATAATATTTCTTTCCCAAAAAATGCCTTTCCACCACATTTATAAAAATACTCAAATAGCTCAGATAAAATATCCTTTCTCCACATCATTCTGGGTCTAGAAATATCCTTAAATCTAACAACGACCGGAGTTTTTTGATCTGGGCTATAAAACGTAGAATCGCTTCTCTTTCTTAGTTTTTCCCAAGGAACTTCTTTATTCACAAAATCATAGAGTACTTTGACATCAAATCGGTCTTCCCAATCGTGTCCCAAATTTTCTTGAGAATTTTTTTCATATAATTCCACTTGATGACCAGCTTTTGCAAGAAGCGCTCCTGCCACCAGTCCCCCATGTCCAGCCCCGGCTATAATAATCTTCATGTGATTTTCCCCCTTTTTACAATTTTAGCATATACCCGTTTTTGCGACAATATAGTACTTCCAACATAAATTTTTATGACCTTACTTAATTCTAGAAAACATCAAAATTCTTAAGTTTTAATAAATATTGATTTAATTATTTTGTCTTTTGTAAAAATTGATTCCTTATATCTTTTTTGACATATTCCAATATTTCCAATATAATGATTGCGAGGTGGATTAATGAAAAGATATTTTCGGCAAAAATTAATTGGTTGGATAATGGGAATAATAATGCTTGCAGTAATAATTATTATTCTGTACGCAAAGTATGGTTCTTAATAGGAATATCTCATTAGTTCTATCAATCTTTTGGACTAATTAATGCAAACATATTTCCATTACTTTATTTGCAATTAAACTTATATTTGGGAAAAAATCGCCCATATTTTCATAACTAGGCGTGATACTATCGTAAGCTCCAAGAATGCTTGGTGCTTTTTTCAAATTCCTTTCAGCTAAACTAAATATATCATATGCATAATTCTTAAGTATCGAAACCCTTTCGTTTTCATGGCCGATTATTAAACATTTCCCCGTTTTTTCTATTGAGTTTAAAATTTGTTCATAGTTAAATGGTTCTATGCTTCCTGCAGAAAAAACATCCCCGGTAATCCCATTTAAAGATTTTTCTTTTAATGCCTCTAAAACATCATATAGAACTGGCCCTATGGCAAGTATCGTAATACTGTTTCCTTCCATAATCTTAGTGGGCTCGCCTATTTGTTTGGTATAATGCCCTTTCGGGATTTCCATCTTAATATTTTCATCTGCAAACAATTCTTTGTTTTCAAAAAATACTACGGGTTGAGGTGATTCCAAAGCCATATTAAATAATCCTTTAACATCATAAGGTGTAACAGGATACATTACTGATAATCCTGGGATATGAGTAATGAGCGATGCCCAATCTTGAGAATGCTGTGCGCCATAAGTCCTGCTTGTTGTGGCCCTAATAATAACCTTCAAGCTAAAATATCCGGCACTTATACTGTTCCATTTCGCCAATTGGTTGAAAATCTCATCCCCTGCTCTACCTATGAACCCCGAAAACATAATGTCTACAATCGCCCTTCCACCCGACATAGAATATCCAATAGCAACGCTGACCATACAAGCTTCACTCACGGGAGAATTAAATAACCTTTCATACCCCAAATTGTTCTTCATATTAGCATATATCGAGTTACTTCCTCCCCAATCTCTTGCATTAACGCCAAAAGAAACCAGATCATCAAATCTTTCAAAAGCCTCTTTAACCGTATATTGAAGAGCTTCCTTAACCCCACATATAGAGTAAGTATGCGTTTCTATCTTTTTGTTTTCTTGTAAATACGAAATATCCGATTCAATACTACTATTTATTTTGTTTTCATTATGTGAGAGATGTCGCTTCTTTTCCCGAGAGAAAATCGTTCTTGGAGATAAGTTTGTATCGACAGCTGATTCAAAAGCCAATGTTACCAATTCTTCGATTTGGGCATATGAGGATAATATTTGTTCCTTTGAAATAATCTTTTTATTAATCAATTTGGTTGCAAAAGTATCCAGCGGGTCTATTTTCTTCCATTGAGAAATTTCATCATTTTCTCTAATCTCTTCCTTATCAGATTCAGAATGTCCTTCAAATCTATAGGTTACTATATCAAGTAGCGCTGGGCCATTTCCTTGAACAATTTCTTTTTTCTTTCTTTTTGTTGCGTAATATACTGCAAGAGTGTCCATACCATTCACTCTTTCAGCGTTAATAGCATTCTCAGAGATCCCAGAACCTATACGTACAAGCTTATCATATGACATGGTTTCCCCAACAGTGCTTCCTCCCATTCCATAACCATTATTAAAAAAATTGAAAAGAACCGGTAATCCTCCCTTTTTCTTCCACAAAAGATTATATTGCTTCATCGCGGCGAAATTCATCGACTCAAAAACTATTCCGCATCCAACAGCACCATCTCCTAAGTTAGCGATAGAAATACTTTTTTCCCCCTTAATTTTTTTATACAATGCGGCTCCTGTAGCGATTGGGGCTGAGCCCCCAACAATTGCATTGGCAGGGAAAACCCCAAAAGGCGGAAAAAACATGTGCATTGAACCTGCACAACCTTTTTGGAAACCCGTATCTTTCCCAAATATTTCTGATATTGCCCCATATATAATATAAAAGCGCGCTAAATCTTTAATATTTTTGCTATTTACAAAAATATCCTTAGTTTTTTCATATAAATACCCCTGCTGATATCCCATCATTATTTTATTTAATTCTTCTTCCGAACAATGAGAAATAGCACACATTGATCTTGCTAACAGTTCGCCATGAGAGCGATGGGAACCAAAAGAATAGTCCTCCTTATCGAGAGCATATGCCTGCCCTACGCAAGCAGCTTCTTCTCCATTAATTAAGTGAATCGGTCCAGCAAGGCTAAAATCCTTGGTCCCAAATTTCTTTGTCTTTTTTATTGTTTTTAGCTTATTTTCAAAAGAACGAATCAAATACATATCTAGCAGCATATTGATTAAATCTGAATCGCTTAATCCTGCCCTTTTTTCTTCAAAAGAATATTTCTTACAGCAAAAAATTTCTGGAAATGTTAGTTTCCCCTCTTCAAGCGCTGATTCAATATTAATTCTTATATTATTCATTTCACTTAATTCTATATACTTTAATAAAGATTGTCAATTGAGGATTTATTCGAGAAAGTAATTATAATTTGAGAAAGCTTTTATTCTCAATACAATTGGATTTTTTTTCGCTAAATAATTTCATAGTAAGATACTTCTAATGCTATAATTATTAAATAGGGGTAATAATTAATGTCACGTATAATAATATCAAATTCGTTCAATCCATATGAAAATTTAGGATTAGAAGAATATCTTCTTCAGACCCACGATGGGATCCCTATTTTGTATTTATGGCAAAACGAAAGAACTGTAGTTATAGGAAAATATCAAAATGCCTTCGAAGAATGCAATCTTGAGGTAATGAAAGAACTTGGAGTCTCACTAGCAAGAAGAATAACTGGTGGTGGAGCAGTCTATCATCACACGGGAAATCTTAATTTTTCCTTCATAATGACAAATGATCAATATGACATTCAAAAGCAACTTAGCGTCATTATTAACGCGCTAAGAACAATAGGGATTGAAGCATATTTTTCGGGAAGAAACGATATTCTTATTTCAGAAAGAAAATTTAGTGGCAATGCATTTTTCAATGGAGAACAATCCTCTCTTCACCATGGAACAATTTTGATAAGTGAAAACAAGGATCTTATCGAAAAGGTCTTAAATGTAAAAGACACAAAACTTATTTCGAAAGGCGTTAAAAGCGTTAAGTCGAGAATAATAAACTTGAACGAGATAAAACCTGACTTGACTCCTCCGATTATAACAGACTTACTAAAAAAATCTTTTGAGACTGAATATGGAAAAGCAACAATATTTTCAATTGATCCAAGTTTATACAAAAAAAATACCTCAAAGTTTTCATCTGATAGCTGGTTGTATGGGAAAAGCCCAACATACAATAAGGTTTTTCATGGGAGAACTATCTATGGAAACCTTGATGTGTATCTTTTTATTAAAGACAACACCATTAAAAACGCAACGGTTTATACCGACTCACTGCTTCCTGACTTATCTTCAAAATTGGAATATGCTCTTAATGGAGCCTATCTATCAATTTACGGTATTCTTAATATGAATTTAGACGAAAAGTTTAACAAAAATGAGTTTATTTCCTTCTTTTTTCCAAAGGATTAATGATGACAAAAATTGATAATCTTAACAATATATCTCTTCAGAAAGCCTTGATTGGGTATGATATTGACACATTCTATTTTGATGAAATTGATTCAACTAACAACTATGCAAAATTATTACTTAAGCGGGATTCACCTAATAGATCTTTAATTGTTGCAAACACACAAACAGCTGGGAGAGGGCGACAAGGAAATTCTTTTTTTTCTCCTTCCCAAACTGGCATTTACATGAGCATTCTCTTTAATACCTACGGCCAAATGGATAAGAATGAAGTAACCATTCGCGTAGCGACAACTTGTATCAAAGCCATCTATAACTTGACTAAGAAAAAAGTCCTAATTAAGTGGGTTAATGATTTGTTTTTTAATGGTAAAAAAATTGGAGGCATTTTAACTGAATCAATTGGAGAATCTAGTTGGATTATTGTAGGAATAGGTATTAATTTATTTACCTCAGACTTTCCTACCGATTTAGTGAATATTGCAGGATCTCTTGATAACAAAAGAATAACTAGAGCCCAATTAATAGCCGAGATTACAAAAATCTTTTTCGACCAAAAAGATACTTTCCAAGAAATCATAAGCTATTACAAAGATAACTGCTTTATCCTTGGAAAAGAAATTGCTTTTTCTATAAATAATAAAAGTTATTCGGGGAAAGCCATAGACATAAATCTTAGTGGAAATCTTATTGTGAAAACTAATGAGGAGACACTAACTCTAAATTCAGGAGAGATAAGTCTTAAAAGCTCTTCTTTTTCCCAGTAACAGACTGTATTTATTCTATTTTTTCTTGTAAATATTTTATCCATTATTAACTATAAACGGTTTTTTTATTCAATTGTTAAATCGACCATTTATCCTTCGCTTTTCAGGAATACTATACACTACTAAGTTATTTTAATTGATTGACACAATATTTGTTTTTGTTTATACTAATTAAGCGTGTTATTTTATAGCTAATAAGGTGAGTAATCGTTATTTCTTTAAGAATATTTTAGATTCTGCGGGTGTAGTTCAATGGTAGAATCCAAGCCTTCCAAGCTTGTCGCGTGGGTCCGATTCCCATCACCCGCTCCATCCACGGATCAGTAGCTCAGTCGGATAGAGCAACGGCCTTCTAAGCCGTAGGTCGAGGGTTCGAATCCCCCCTGGTTCACCAAACTAAATAACTTATAGGCACCGAAACTATATGGTGGGTATGGCGCAGTTGGAAGCGCGCAAGATTGTGGCTCTTGAGGCCGTGGGTTCGAGCCCCACTACTCACCCCAAACACTAAGGGGTGTAGCCAAGCGGTAAGGCACCAGACTTTGACTCTGGCACTCGTAGGTTCAAATCCTCCCACCCCTGCCAATATGATCCATTAGCTCAGTCGGTAGAGCATTTGACTTTTAATCAAAGGGTCCGGAGTTCGAATCTCCGATGGATCACCACTTAGAAGCGGGCCTTATAAGCCCGCATATTTGTTTTATCTTTGCGACCGTGGCGGAATGGCAGACGCGCTAGACTTAGGATCTAGTCTCTAACCAGGTGGGAGTTCAAGTCTCTTCGGTCGCACCAAAAACGCAGAGTTATGTCTGCGTTTTTTATTATAATAACGCATTTTATGTTTATACTATATCATTTTAGTCAATCAATGAGCGGTTAATTCGTTTCCATTATCTTTGTTTTTTAATTTACAATAAAAAAAAGATATAGTATAATAAACACGTTATTCGCGGGAATGACTCAGTGGTAGAGTGTCACCTTGCCAAGGTGAAAGTCGCGGGTCCGAATCCCGTTTCCCGCTCCACATGCGAGCAGCATTTCAATGCTGCTTGCCTTATTTTGCACCATTAGCTCAGCTGGTAGAGCAATTGACTCTTAATCAATGGGTCCGGGGTTCGAGTCCCCGATGGTGTACCAAGAAGCCCCAACAAAATTGGGGCTTTTTACTTGCACTTTTCCAAAATATAACCATTTTGAGTCATGAAAATTCGAAAAAAATAATCATTCCAAATAAGGAGTGTTATAAAAAATATATTCGCTTACTCCTGATATTTCCCTTCCGTTTGTTGATACTGTGCTTAAACTGATGCAATCAGAAAAGGCATAGTCTCCCATATTGATTGCTATGTCAGATTCTTCCAATTCCAACTCTTCTAAATTAACACATCCCATAAATACTGAGTTGCCAATATAGCTAACACTAGAAGGGACATATAAGTATGTTATGAATTGATTGTTTTTTAGGTCTACTTCCTCATAGCTCCCGGTATATTCTTCTCCGTCCTCAAAATAAAACCCTTCCGTCCCTCCAGCTAATATTTGTAAAACGCGCCCCGTTACTTCTTCCTCTTCATAAGTTACAGTAATCTCATCAGGAATGACCAGTTCTGCAACTGTTCCTGTATATCCCACAACAGCAAAGTTGATAATATCTGAAAAGTCATCTGAAGAAGTAACAATTGAATTAGCGGAATTTAGCCCGGCAAAAACTATGTAGCTTTCCGATGGGTTCCATCCTATTCCAGGTATATCAACTGTCTGGGCGGCCTCTCGTTCAGGCTTCCATTTTGCATAAGTGTTAACAACAAACAAAGAGGAAACAACCATCATGCATAATAATATAATTGATAATTTAGTAATTCTTTTCATTTTTATCCCTACTCTGCAATATCCGGGCTTTCCATAGATAACATCACAGTGATTGTTGCTCCAATTAAATCCCTTGAAGTTTCCTGATCTAAAGTGGTTATGTATACTGACCCACTAATCATAAATCTTGTTTGAGCATCAGCGACCATGTACCCACTATCAAAAATCATATTATCTCCTTCAACAGGAGAATATGCTTCAGCATCCTTGTAAATGAAACGGAAATCATTGTTTCTCATGTACACTTCATCATTAACTAACAAGGATACATTATCAACATAATAGTCTACTTCATCTCCTTCTTCAGCTTCAATAATATATTCTTCCCCTTCTAGCGTTACTAACCCGTCTGAGTACAAAGATATATCGCCAATTTGGGAAGTATAATAAAGAGTTGTGCAAACATATATTTTTCCATTTCTAAAATATACTGTGTCATCGCTCTCAAGCCCTATTCTATTAGCAAGATATCCACTATTATCATATGTCAATAATTCCTGCCCAACTGCGCTTCCATTTTCATATAAAAGGACATCATCCTCGTCGAAAACATAATCCCCTTCTTTCACAATATATCTTACACCATCTCTGCTATATATTAAATCTTCATCGAACAAATCTAAGTCGTTCGCTGTATAATCTCCGCTTTCAGAATCGTAAAGAATGTCGTTTGAGATGTAGATATTATAATAAATCAGGTCCAATGTTTGAGGTTCATATAGAGCATCTTTTTCAATGTGATAAAAAGGGGTGTTAATATTAACCGATTCTTCTTCGCTATACACATACTCAACATCATCGTATCTTTTTACCAAAGTATAGTCATCGTTAAAAGACACAGAATTCATCACCAAAATATCTGCGGTGGTATAGATTAATGGGTCTTCACTTTCATATGTATAATTTGTCACAACAACTCTTCCAGTGGTGGTATCAACAATATTAGCAAATAACAATGTATCATCAGAAAGGAGAGAGAAGTCAGCGTCAGAGTAAAGGCTCCAAACAACATTTTCATTTTCATCTAGATACAAAACATCCCTATCCGTTTCATCAATTTCTGTACTATTTCTAATATCAACCAGATTTGCGGTATAACTAGGATCATCAAAAGTAACTTTTGTCGAGTCAGTATACTGGTAAGATAATATAACATCGCCAGTTATGGGCACATATGAGTCTATATGGTCTATACACGTGTAAGTGTTTCCTGAATATTCTCTTTCAAAAACCACAAAATTCTCATCAAAAGTTATTCCGTTATTTAAATATCCATCAGTTGTATTCCCTATCCAAGAAGAAATTTTATTGTATCCCGATACTCCATCAAGTTCTTCATCCCAATAATCTACACTCACAACATACCTTGTTGAATTTTGCCCACTCACATAATATTCATAATATACTGGATTCATTGACGAGCCAAGATACACAGGCTTTACGGGGCTTGTAGTGTTTGAAATGTTAATATAATTAATAATATCTCCAGTTTTCATAGCATTTGCGTCAGTGGCTCCGAGTCCAGAGTTATATACTGATAATTTCTCTATGTAATTCTTCCCTGTCCTTGTATAAAAAACTAAATCCTCATTCAACAGTACATTTTCAATTTTGTTATCTAAGCAGGAGGAATCTACCTTATTAATGTAAATAACTGTGTCACTCTCAAGAGGTTCATAACTTTCGTAAGATTCAATGTACTTCTTACCATTTCTTAAAAATGCAACTTGGTACTCGTATATTCTAAGGTCAGGGTCTAACGCTCCGTCATTTGTCGAAAAGTCATTTTCAGCAACAATATTGTACTCCGAGGATAGATTCTTGCTGTTGTAAACAATCGAATCCCCTGTTAAAGGAATATATGCCGTATTATCCTCATAATATTTTTTGTTTCCCCTAGTATAAATTGTTCCGTCAGAAGGAAAAGATGCGCTTAAGATATTCCATATTCCATCCTCTGCAACTGAAAGATAAAAATCTTGCAGCGAGAAGATATAGCTTGCATTTACCTCTCCAGTTGTTTGCAAATCTCTGGAAAGTGGGTCATCTTTTATTTTGGTCGAAGATAAAATCTCCATTCTTATCTTTCCGCTAAGCCCCAATGCATAGTATGTAAGGTTGGTGTCAAAGGTGACAATTCCTGCTGGTTCATCAATATAATCAGGAAGAAGACCTCCAATTGGGATAACTTGTGGGTTGTCTGGGATAGTCCCATCTATATACGCAGATTTTTTTGCCTTTGCAGGGTATAATGTGCCCTCAAGAGCAGCCTCCGAGACTTCTGCCTCAAACATTATTACTTGGGCTCCATCAGCTTGAAGTTGCAATACATCCTCTGTGTCTGTGTCTTGTAAATACCAAGAATAAGTAACTACACCAGCGGCAAAAATGATAGACATCACTATTGCAACCAGTTGTATTAAATTAGACTTTTTAAATAAGGTTTTCATTCTATTCTCCGGATGCGCTTTCAGTAATATAGTTCATGCTTAGGAAGAAATTAGTGAACATATATATAGGGTTACTATAGTAACAAGCGTCGTAAGCAAAATACTCAGGTTGGGTCTCAAGCCACTCGTGGTAGCTTATACCAGGGCTCGCAATAGTATATTCTTCTAAACTATCTGTTTCATCTTGTATCCATTGTAAATATCTAGTTTCATCCAAGTAATACAATGTAACGGTAAAAATGTTCTCCCCGTTTTGCACCTCATAAAAAACAGATGTATTGCTTTCTAAAACCAAATATCCATCATTATTTAATTTGTAAATTGACTCTCCCGCAAGAACTCTAATAGTCATATCATCCTCTGGTGTATTTGTCTCGAATATGTATTTTTCTGTTTCCTCTATTGTCCCCGTGCCCACGGTCAGACTTGTTAAAGTAATCTTCAGGTGAGTTGTCTCTTCTAACGCTGAAGCAAACAATGAAAGGGAAATATCAACAGAATAAGGAGCATCTTCATGGGTGCTCGGAGCTTTTCCAGTCTCTCCGCCATAATGGCTCACTTCTATCAAAGTACTATTAATTGAAGCGGTTATACTTTCTTCCGCACCAACTGAAGCATTCTCACCGGAGACCTGCTCTTGTGAAGTATACCAACTTAGAGATGCACTAACCAGCCCAGCTAAAAGCAGGACTACCGTTGCTATCATCATTATTAGTTTACCCTTAATCATATTTCTCCTATTTTATTCCCCATGTATTATAGAGGGTACAGGCTCGGTCGATACAGTAAACAGTGGTATTTCAACTTGAATGTTAGGTGAATATATGAATTTACCATTCAAATCAATCCCCTCTCCATAATACCATTCGCCTAGAGATTCTGGATTATAATTATATGGAATCAATACATTTCTGGATAATTTATAGCTCGCCCAGCCATAAGCTCTAGCTAGCGCAAGTTGGTTGTATACAGAAATATTAAATGGAGTAGCTAATGACCCATTATTAACTGTTCCAACATAGCAAGCCCTATATATATATTCACTTACTAAGCTAAGTACACCTATACTTTCAATTATCATCTCTTCATAGTTTAGCCCATATTGCTGTAATACTGGTTCATTTTCGGCGATAACTATCCCGTTAATGTTTATCGCATTTTCTAAGAAAGCATTGTGCGGAAGAGCTATAGAACTTACATAGTAAGTAACCCCAATGTTCCCATCTATTCCATCCCCTTCGAATGTCGAGTAGGTTTCATTTACATATACTGCAGAATGTGAAGTTGCGAGTGTTCCTATTTGTGTGGTTAATGCTGAATCAGAATAATAGTATTCCCCTTCTGTTATCCCATTTACTGAGGTATCTGGATCCAATTGTCCAACTAATCCACTCACTTGAGTTATTGGAGACTCACTATCTAGGTTCGAGATATTAAACTCCATGAAAGATTCCAAACCAAAGATTACACATTCCTCCCCTTCTCCTTGAACGACTTGGCCAAATATCCCTCCAGCAAAAATATCGCCATTAACCCTAAGATATGCATATCCAGCAGATTTTACATTATATACAGTAGCGTCTTGCACAAATCCAGCAATTCCTCCTACCGTTTGAGAATCAGAATAGGTAGTATAGATGGACCCTTGGAAAGATGAATTTGCAATTACTCCTCCTGAAATAACTTTTGAGGCAATCGCACCTGTGAACGTTGATTCACCAGCGCTTACTGTACCTCTGGCTATATTCAATTCGTAAACTTCACCTGTCAGTTCTCCAAATAGCCCAGCTTCTTTAGTACTAGGATTGCCTCGAATAATTAAGTCATAAATATTATATCCTTGGCCATAGTAAATTCCATCAAACCCACTTGGTGTTTGGGTCGAAGAATTAGTATTGTCAATGATAGCATAGATATCATTTGTTTGCGTATACTCAAATTCACTATCTAGCCCTACGCCATAAGTTATCTTTGAATACATCAAACCTTCGATATCCCTTCCTAATTCGGAAATATCCTTTGCATCATTTACTGTGAATTTATAATCGCTTAATCCAGCACCTGGGTTTGTGAGCCCGATTGAAGTAATTTGTAAAATAGGGACATTATATGTATAGTTATTCTTATCTCTTTGATCAGAAATTGTAATATAAAGTAGTTCGGCTGGATTGTCAGTACTTCCAACATACCTATTGTAAAAAGATTTCGTGAGAATATCCGCTGTCCAACTATTTGTGATACTAAATGATGTGGTTAAGACACCATCCGAAGTCAAGAGATTGTTAAATTCGAGTTCGGTTAAATCTACTGTATCTAAAGGTATAGTCAAGTTATTAACACTTACTTGCCTAATATTGCTTGCTTTAATTTCCTCAAAACACTGTAAATCATAATTATAATAAATCTTTATTTCTCGAGGTGTAATGGTATATATCCCATCAAATGGTTCACTTGAGATAGAAATATCATAATTTTCCATACTCTCAGAATCCAAGGAAGTTAATCCGGTCTGTATTACAATATCATAACTACCTGCATCTTTTGCATTTACTCCACTCACTGCTTGTAACCCAGTATAATCATAACCTGAAATATACCCTCTGCCAACAAAATAATTCCCCTCATACAACTCGTTTAATTCAAATGAGGTAATATCATCTATCATTGTGGCAAACAAAATAGTATCCGTTACAATTCTAGTATTAGAAGAAGCATCATAAGTAATATCAACCCCTTGGCCGTCATACATGTGTCCTGCTGTTTCACTCTTCACCATAGAAACAGGTCTCTTTAGAACTACTTCCGGATCTGAAGGTGAAGAAGTTGAACTCCTGTCGACTTCAAAAGTGACTCCACTCTCTTGAGATGCCTCTATATCGAAGAGATAATAATTTACATTACTGAATGTTTCAAAAAGAATAATAATTACATTTGCTTTAATATTTGCCTTTTCTAGATCATCGAAGCCAGACTCTCTATAGTAAGATCTAATCACTTGTAATGAAAGATTAATGTTTTGTTCATCCCCATCAACCATGTTTTCAATCAACCAATCTAAATAACCATCACCAGCAACTGTTGTTCTAAGTTCCTCTCTTACATCAATCCCTCCTATAGTATCTATTGTCGGGGTAACTGTAGTCTCTCCAAGGGTAAACTGAGAAGATCCATCGTAATACTTAAACAGCGAATCGGTATCATCCATAGAAAGGAATAACTGCCGTTTTAATATTTCCCAGTTCATTATTCTAGAGGTCCCTCCAAGGGATTCACTGGGTAGAATATAATTGTAATCAAATAGATAGCCCGAGCCAACAGAGCCTTCTGACCAAGCAAGCGGATTTACAATCTCAGCTACAGACCCACCCAAAATTCTATTTACTTGAGCTGTATATTGCCCTGCATTTGTTTGTCTCTCGGACTGAAGTACAATGGGGATCAAAATCTCCGAACAATCCGAAGAATTAATGTAATACAAACTCCCGGCAACACCGTCAGTGCCATCCCCAATAAACATTGAATAAGTAGAATTGATATACACAACTATATGGTCGGACTCTAAAGTACCAACGGAAACAGATAATCCTGAATCAGAATAATATGTCTCTCCTTCAGATATCTCATAGAGGCCGTAACCAATAGGATCAACTCCATGTTCCTCTCCATCATAGATATAAGGGGTTAAAGGATCATACAAGTCAGAAGTGCCCATCTCATACCAATCAATACCAACCTCATATTTATTCATAGTTAGTGTTACATTATCCGTTCCGCTCATTAAATTGTAGTTTTGGCTGTAATATCTTGGAGACCCTATGTCATTTGAATCGAAATAACTTGCTGCATCGTAGTCTCCGGCAAGTCTAAACTCCCCAGCAAGCCCTCCATTATACTCATAATCGCTTATTCCTTGGCCATAAATATACGACCACAAGTCTTGAGAGGAAAAGCTAGTAATATCCAATATGATCCTGTTGTTTGTTCCATCCGTTCCAACCGCATCAATATACGCCGATATCTTATCAAATTGATCATACCCATTGAATTGTATCACCGCATTATTAATTGGTTGGTTATCAAATTCCCATTTCACATTACTTAGTAATGGCTCAACCTCAAGCACAGCATTTTCTTCCCACCCAAAGTAATTAATAGATTCAGCAATCAATGCATTAATATAATATTTTTGAGCGTTTCTTGCCGTTGTCTTGGTGAAGGATGAATAAGAATACCTATCCAACCCCGAATGCTCAAGAGAATCGTAGACTAGAACAATATCATCCACCACCACATAATCTCCCATGGCATCCAACACAAGGTAAGTATATATAATAGTTGGTGAAGTACTATCCTCATAAAATACATCTCCTTCTTCCATATTTGGAGTACCTTCACCATTTGTCACAAATATAGCTACATACTGCCCAACATAGGTGATGATATTATCCTCAAAGAAGAAATCGTCCTCAATATCTCCCTTGTATACTTCAACTTGTACCGTACCACTCCAAGACAAATAATTTTCTGTCTCTATTACGGTTCCAGTAATAGAATAACTTCCCGTTCCAACATTCTTTATGGCATTATTCCCACTCACGCCAACG